>Ga0172369_10000046_pt1 | contig 152486 bp, 172 predicted proteins | sample LakKiv25m_FD_114539 | JGI IMG/M metagenome (GOLD analysis project Ga0172369, IMG submission 114539) | Freshwater microbial communities from Kabuno Bay, South-Kivu, Congo - kab_022012_11.25m | ecosystem: Environmental > Aquatic > Freshwater > Lake | place: Democratic Republic of the Congo... | reverse complement strand
TACTGGAGGTAATGGGGGTAACGGTGGTGGTCGTGTTTTGCTTGATGCAACACGACTCATCATCTTCAGTGGGATCATCTCGGTTAGTGGAAGCAACGGCAGCACTGGTGGCGCTGGTCGAACCGGAGGGCAAGGCGGAACTGCCCTCCAAGACGGAGGCGGTGGGGGTGGCGGTGGAGGTAATGGTGCCGGTGGCGGCGCAGGAGGTTGTGTAGAGCTGAAGGCTCCACGGATCGAAGCTAACGGAAGTACGATCAATGCCGATGGTGGTAGTGGTGGGACAGGCGGAGCCGGAGGGCCTGGCGGGTTGGGTGGTGCAGGAGATGACAACCCTAACGCGAACGGTGGGAAGGGTGGAGACGGAGGCGGTGGTGGCAGCGGCGGACGCATCAAACTGCTCTACGGCGAATCTGCCGGTGCGTTGGGCACAGAACCGACCCGCGTGCTCACCGGAGGTGGCGCAGGAGGTGGCGGAGCAGGAGGAAGCGCAACCGCACCTGGGTCTGCCGGTAGCGCAGGGAGCAGCGGTGGAGCAGGTGCAACCGGTACATACAAGAAGAAGACAGATGGCACACCCACTGTCCCTAGTAACTCAGGTGTCCTTGGGGGGCAGGGTGGGGGGCACAGTTACCGCAGAACACGAACCAACACTGCACACCTGCTCTTTGCACAGACCTTCTAAGGTAGAGGCACATGGCCTACAGCTCAGTAAAGATCAAAAGCTTGCTTGTAGTGGCTCGAGATTGTCTGCTCATCGAGTTCACAGGCAAGCTCGTGTCTTACCGAGCTGACACGCTCTCAAGCTACCTGGTGACCTGCCTCTCGGGGGGTACGAATGGTGTTGTTCATGCGGTTCGCCCATCTGTTTCGCGCACCAGCGAGTTCTTGATCTTGGAGGTCAAAGGTCTGACCCACGGTCAGCGCTACAAGTTCCAGTTGCTGGCTGATCGTCGCTACGATGTTGTTGGCGATCCTCTCGATGCACTTGAGACTACTTGGACCATGCACCGGACCAAGATCGATACAGTTCTCAACAGTCTTCCTGCTTGCTACAACACTAGCACTGGGGCTGTGCTTCGGGCATTGCTTGAAGCAATTGTTGTGAACGATGAGAAGATCGGTGGAGATCTCTGATGGCTGAGGACAAGAAGGAAGAAAAGGTTGATCAAGAGACCCTGAAGGGTCTTCTGGCTTGGGTGCAGCAGAAGAAGGAAGAGAGCCAGCAACAAGGCCAGCCCTGGGGTTGGGTCATGGCTGTTATCGCTGCCGTGATCGTGTTCGTTACCTTGGCTTTTGCTGCCTATGAGGCGTGGAAGAAAGGGCGTGAGATCGCACAGCTCAAACACCAGCTGGACAAGGAAGCTGAGGCCCGACTGCAGGCAGAGATCGACGCCAAAGTCACTGCCGAACAAGAACAACAACGTGCTTTTCAGGCCCAGGTAGTTGAGCATCAGAAGAAGATCGATACTCTGACCAAAGAGATCGTAGTACTTGAGGACAAGCGAAGGGCTGAGAATCAGAAGATTGACAAGATCACGAGTTGGGAGGATCTTGACGAGATCATCAGGTGACCCATGCGAGCACTTTCAATTCTTCTGATCTTGTCTCTAGTAACCCCAGCTGTCGGGAGACCTCTATACAAGGCCCCCAAAGGCACCCGGATTCAGGTCCAGGACAAAACCTATCAAGGCTACACCCTTGAGGAGGTGAAGGTTCTCCTCAAGATGGATGTAGATCTCGAGTTCTATGATCAAGCTTTCCCCAAACTCAAGTTGGAGATCGACAGCTACAAGCAGATCATGAAGGCTCGAGAAGAAGAGCTGAAGTCAAAGGACAACCAGATTACCCTGCTTCAGCAGGATCGAGTGCGACTTTCAGCAAAGTGGACCGAAGAGAACCGTCTTCGACACGAGTGCGAGGAGAAGCCTAGCTTTGGCAGTTGGTTGTCTTGGGGAGCTGCTGGGGCAGCAACACTTGTGGCTCTTGTGCTGGGAGTGGTTTTGGTGGTGAAGTACAAGAACTGAGGAGAGCTTACTGGTGGAACAGGTGATCAAGCCCAAGGAGTTGATGTACTTCCTACTTCTCTCTAGCAAGACAGCGTTCTGGAAGCTGGAAGATCTCCTACCTGAGTGCTTTCTATACCGAGAGAAGTACGAGCGGATCGAGCCGCTCATTTGTCTTCGTGAAGATCACTCCTGCCACGTGGGGCAGAACTGCATGGAGACAGTGGCCAAGCGGCTCCATGCTCTCTTCGAGCAGGTGCTACCCAGGTATGTTGATCTTGTTCTGCTCTACTTCAGAAAGCGCAACCTACCTGGGATGGGGGCGGGGGTGTTCTGGAAGGACTTCAGAACCCCTCGAGTCATCAACATGAACCTGGGAGGATGGAACCGAGTCAAGTTGCGGGGGGAAGTCCTTCGGTTCACCCCAGGGGAGTCGTTTTTCCTGTCAGGTCGAGCCCCTGAACCGACTCAGGAACCAGCCCAGAGCAAGTTAATTCTGCCTTGATGTCCGAGTAGGTACCCTCGTTCGTATTATAAGATAGGGACCGCACAGGTGTGCATGGCTGGACGTGTACCATGGCGAAGTTTGATCCTATCAAAGCATTGAAGATCGTCGGCGTAGGCTTGAAGAAGTCGTTCTCCAAGCTCCCCATGTATTGGGTTGAGCTTTGGTGCCAGGAAGTCAGTACACCTCACAAACCTCTTCAGTACTGGGCTGTGGCTAGGGCCTGGGATTTCATGCGCCAAGGGCAACGGGTATCAGATCGAATCTTCACCGAGCTTGGCCCATCCTGCAATGCTGACTTTCTGATCGAGAACCTATCTCGTGTAGTGGATCAGCGGGTCGAACGAGACTATCAGATCGTCAATGTCGAGCATCACCTTGAACACGCCTACAAAGATCCACTGGATGCAAGCCAGGTTCGATACTGCCTCCACAAAGCTGCAATGTCTTGGGCACACAAGTACTCTCGTGAGATTGTGTTCATGACTGATGGTGACGTGGAGCTGCTGGGGGCACCAGGAGCAAAACCTGCCCAGGTGGTCTCTGAGAAACAGGACCCCAAGGAGCCACCTAAGAGCCCCTTCAAGAAAGCGCTCGAGCGCAGGCAACGAAAGGCGCGTTGGTAGTGAAAAGATCAGTTAAATACGCCGAACTGCTGCATAAGAGCAAGCTCAAGGCGACTGAGGCCATTGGTAGGCAATACAACTGCACCATTGTGATCGAAGGCACTGATGCACGTCTGGAGGGCACCTACCCCCTCTCAACAGTCGTGGATGCTACCTCCTACTTTCAGCCCGGCTACAGGTTCACCAAGAAGTTCCGAGCCGGCATCTGGGACGGGCGAGTCAAGCTGTTCCACCGAGTCAAACGCACCTTCCCGGCTGGGTTGGTTCAAGTCGTCTATGATGCACTGAAAGATCAGAAAGTACGTGTCTCTGTCGATGACAAGCGTTACTGCCCGACAGCGAGTCACCAGGATGTGACCAAAATCTCATTGGTCGATGCAATCTTCGACTACCCATACGACTATCAACCGGCCTGTGCAGCGGAGATGATCAAGAAGCAGCGAGGTGTTGTGGGTGTGGCCACGAATGGCGGCAAGACCACCATTGCTGCTCTGGTGATCATGGCCCTGAAAGTACCTACGCTCTTCATGGTTCCGAATCGTCTTCTGCTCTACCAGACGCAGAAAGCTCTGGCGAAGCGGTTTGGAGTGCCACTCTCGCTGATTGGGATCATTGGAGACAATCACTGGGAGCCTAAACCTTGGGTCACTGTCGCTACAGCAGACACGCTCAGCGCTAGACTGGCACAGCCAGTTTGTCGCGACTTTCTGAAGAGCATCCAGCTGCTCATTGTCGATGAGTGTCACCACCAAGGATCAGACACCTGGTATTTGGTCTCACGTGCGTGTGGTGCCTTCTACCGATTTGGTCTCAGTGGAACGCCCCTGGACCGCTCTGACGGAGCCGACCTTCGGTTGGTCGGGGTGACAGGACCTCTCATCTACCGAGTCACCAATAAGGAGCTGATCGAACGAGACATCAGTCTTCAGCCATTCGTTCACATACTCAAGATCACAAAGCCTCTTCTCCCAGCAACCCTCCCATACAAGGATGCCCACCGGTTGGGTATTGTTGAGAATGTCTATCGTAACACAGACATGTGCGAGGCAGTGACACTCTTCGTAGATCAAGGACTCAGTGCGCTTGTGATCGTGGATGAGATCACACACGGTGAGCTTCTCGACAAGAAGTTCTGGTCATTTCGTAAGGGTTCCTTCTACCCGCACCAGTTCATCACGGGGGAGGAGCCCATGGACGTTCGCACGCAAGCGCTCGAGGACTTCCGCAAGGGCGACACCAGAATCCTGATCACAACCAACATCTTGAGCGAAGGTGTTGACTTGCCCAACATCGATGTGTTGGGATTGGCTGCAGGAGGCAAGTCCAAGATCAGCTTGCTCCAAAGAATAGGTCGAGGGCTTCGGAAGGGTGGTAAGTCGGAGTACCTGCACATCATCGAGACAGCTGACTTCCAGAACAAGCATCTTCTGAAGCATAGCCTTCAGAGGATCAACGAGATGCGGTCACAGGACTGCTTCATCATCGAAGTTCTCGATCTTGTCGAAGAGAGGAAAAAGAAGCGATGCCTGGCTTGATCATCGGAGGAAAACAAGTTCCCGTCCCTGGCCTCAACATCACCAACTACAAAGACCAGCCGGTGCTGAAACTACGTGCCGGAGACGACATGCGGGAGCGAGTCACCCGCTGGGTGAGATCAATCGTCTGGCACAACACCAAGAACATTCCCACTCAGCTGAAGCTCGCCAGGGGTCCATACAAGGACATTGGCGAGAAAGTTGCGAAGTTCTGGTCAACCTCTCCTGCACATGCAGGAGCCCACCTGGTGGTTGATTGGGATGGCTCAGTGACCTGCCATGCTGACTTACTCTTCGACGCCACTTACCATGCCTCCACGGTCAATGAGGTCAGCGTTGGGATCGAGATGTTCGAAGATGAACATGGTCTGATCTTCGAATCCCAGATGCAGACAGCAGTACTGTTGACAACATGGCTCTGCGAGCGGTTCGGCATCCAGAAGCAGATGCCTGATCCTTACTACAACCATGTCATCTCTCGAGTTGCCAAGGGAGGCACAGACACTATTGGCGTCTTTGGGCACTGCCACCAATACAACCAGAAGCAATACGATCCTAGCAATCACGTCTTCGAAGCTCTACAGAAGGCAGGCTTCAAGATCTTCAACTTCGAACTTAAAGAGGATGTGAAGACCTGGAAGAACTTGCAGCGCAAACTAGGTGTGCCTGAGGACGGCATCCCAGGACCAGCTACCCGAGATGCTCTTCAGGCCGCTGGTTTCCATGCTGGGCTCTACGACTGGGCAAACATGATCTTGGAGGCTGCTTGATGTTCTTCTATCCACAGCGGGGTGCGTGGCAGATAGCTAACGAGATCTCTGACAACCTGAGGATGAACATACCTCAGGCAGATCTCAGTCCAGGAACTACCTTACGGTTTGTGGTTGAAGCTATTGCAGCCCAACTGGAGAAGATCGAGACACAAGTGCAGTGTGCTCTTCAGATGTCACAGACAGACCTTGACATTGCACACCAGAAGCACCTCGAGCAGTACCACTTGCCAAAACCAATCAGTAACGAGCCGTCGAAGGAACCATTTGAGGGGCCTCCAGAGCCCAAGAGACCGCCCGGGTACTGGAAAGTGTGATGAGGACACCCTTCCGTCGAAACGCCTTCCATGAGCTTCCTAGTGCAGCCCAGGCACCATCTTCGGTTCTAGAACCCACTAGGGACATACCTTGTGCAGAGAAGCTCATCCCCGAGTGGATTTGCCCCGATGGGGACATCTACAAGGCTGATGCTGTAGAGCTGCTGAGGGCGCTTCCTGATAGCTGCATCGATCTGGTGATCACAGACCCTGCCTACGAAAGTTTGGAAAAGTGGCGAGCAGTAGGATCAACAACCAGACTCAAGGTGTCCAATGGGTCTTCCAACAAGTGGTTCGAGACCTTCCCAAATCATAGGTACTTCGATCTGTTCAACGAGATCTACCGAGTTTTGAGACCAGGTACACACGTGTATGTGTTCCTGGATCAAGAGACACGCGATCTTGTTTGCTGTGGATACTCTCCAACAGTTGAGAAGTTCATTACTCAACCACAGCTCTACCACAAGGGCTTTGCCCCTATTGCTGTGGCCGGCTTGAAGTACTGGAAGGACATCACTTGGGACAAGACAGTCAAGGGAATGGGCTATCACTACCCAGCTCAGTCTGAGAAGATCGTTCTTCTTGAGAAGGTGATCCGAAAGGGGAAGCATCGCCGGCTCAATACCAACCTATATGGTGATGTGATCCCGGTGAAACGCCTCAAGGGCAAAGGATTCTATCCGACGGAGAAACCACGCGAGCTGCTCGAGATCTTGATCAAAGAATCGTCCAACAAGGGCGCTGTTGTACTTGACCCGTTCTGTGGCAGTGGGAGCACAGGTCAAGCTTGTCGAACCACAGGTCGTAGGTTTATCCTCGGTGATATCGATCCAACCGAGGCGATTCGGAGACTCCAATGACAGAGAAGATCAAGTTGGTCTACACCTGTGGACCGTTCACGGCTGCAACACACTGGCTGATCAAACAGAATGTCGATGCTGCAGAGAAGTACTCCTTGGAGATCGCTAAACTAGGAGCCATGCCAGTCTGCCCCCACAAGATGACTGACAACTTCCACGGATTGCTCACTCCAGAGTTTTGGTACGAAGCAACCTTGCAGCTGATGCGACGTTGTGATGCTGTCCTCTTGTTGCCTGGGTGGGATCGGTCAAAAGGTGCAATGGAGGAGTGGGAGGAAGCTAAGCGACTCAAGCTTCCGATGTTCAGTACGGTGTCCCAGCTCCATGAGTGGTTGAAGATCAATGAGTGACATACAGCGGATGTGGGTCCACTGTCATCACTATCTTCGGGTTGTAGCGAAAGGGCAAGAGTTCGAGACAGTTGAGGCTTGTCCTACAGGTCATGGTCCTGGGATCAAACCTATGGATCAGTATGAGCACTGCTACATCTGCCCAAAGAGCCTCAATCGAGACCGACCAACCCGTACAACCGTCAAACGCTTAGTGCGTACCCCTTTCAGGAGATCATGAAAACACCCGTCCAATACAAGCGAGTTGCTGTCGTTGGATCTCGTGACTTCAAGCGACTTGATCTTGTAGAAGCTGCTGTGCAGAATCTGGGTCCATCTGTGATCGTCAGTGGTGGGGCTCGAGGAGTCGACACGGCAGCTGAGAAAGAGGCGAAGCGACTTGGCTATCCGGAACCAGCAATCCACCGAGCAGATTGGCGGTTGCATGGCAAGAAGGCTGGGATGCTCCGCAACCTCAAGATCATCAATGACTGTGAAGCTCTGATCGTTTTTTGGGATGGCTCATCCCCAGGTACAGCCCATACCTTGAAGCTTGCCGAGCGAGCTGAGAGACCTGTACTCTTGGTTGTCAGTCCCAATGGGACTGCGGTCGAATTCACAGAGCTTCGCTGGTCATCCAATGCCCCCACAGATCCTGCAGCTGAAGTATGATCCTGACAGCTCTTTCATAGAGCTGCAGTTTCCACGTAACGAACGGTTCAATCACTTTGTGCGGTACGGGATCAGACCAACTGCCTATCGGCGTTGGAACGGGCGCTGCTGGGAGATTCACCGGAACCGGCTCTTCGTTGCCGTTTCGATGGGCAAGAAGTACTTCGATCAGGTTGACTGGAGCAGCCTCCCGGAGGGTCTGCAAATCGCTCTGGTGCGCTTCCTGGAGAAGCACAATCGCCCAGGAGCCGTTTCTCTGGTCGAGGAGCCCCAGGACCCCCATGAAGTCCTCTTCGTGCTTCCTGAGGCCCCCTGGGAGGTCATACAAGCGGCGTACAAAGCCTTGGCATTACTGCAGCACCCAGACCGTCCTGGTGGCACTAAGGAACAGTTCCAGAGACTTAGTGCCGCCTACGAGACCCTCCGCCAGATCCACGAACGACAGACTCCAAAAACCTAAGTCGTCCCGAAGATGTACGCTCGCTAGCACATTTTCCTTGACAGTCAAGGGAAATGGTAGGAGGTTGGCCGATACCATCAAGAAGTTTTCTGGCAAGAAAGCGAAGGCTAAGATAACTATCGTAGCGAAATAACACAAATACCCCCAGTCCTGGCGCGGCCCAGGGACCCTTCAGGTTCCTGACCAACTAGCTTTCGCTGAAATCTCTTGCCAGAGACAACTCCGATAGTCAGGTCGGTCAGGACCTGGGGGTTCTTTTGTCTTTTCGGAGTTGATCCTGTGGGCATCACACGCACGCCATACAAGCTCAAAGCAGACACCGATCCCCAGGATCAATACTCTTCCAACGATAACCAAGATCAATCTTCCAAGAAGTTAGCCGAGGTTCATTCCAGACTCCGGAATGCTAGGGGTGTAACTGGAACCCAGGCCGCGCTGCGGCCTGTTGTATCTGTACTAGTTAATGCGAACGAAGTGAGCATTACTAGTACAGATACACATACTAGATCAGATCTAAGATCTAGTATTAATATTAATAATAATACTCTTACGCCCGCGCGCGATCCCCGTAGTACGGGAAGCAAGAAAGAACCAGGATCAAATCCTCAGGATCAGAAAGCTCTCGAGACCAGAAAGACTCGCCACAACGAGCTGGTCGAAAAGGCTCGGAGAATCGCGTTGGGTCAGGAGAAGCGCAAGGCAGTCATCGAAGATCAAGACCTTCTGGTGAAGGTCCGCGAGATGGCCTATACCTACGAAACAGCTCTCGGTGAGTATCTTCATCGGCCGACTTTGCGTTTCGTCAAAGGTGCCATCTCCACGGAATACAAGTCTTTTGAGCAGTTCAAGCGGGCTGCATTGATCGCAGATCAACTGGGATGTGGCTACGAAGTCTACGTCAAAGCCCAGTTTTATTGGTTTGATCAGTGGTTCAAACGAGCCCCGAAGCCTTACGAGCTTTCTGGCCTGAAGACGAAGTTCCCGGCGCCAGAGAGAGTTCGTGAGTACATGAAGCTCCTCAACGCGGGTCAAGTTCGCGAAGTCATTCGTCACATCTCCAAGCGAGTGAAGATCGACGAGAAGGAGCTGATGAAGGCCAATGATCAAAAGCTCCAGCAGTTGATGTCTGCTTGGCACTCTTCGGAAGAGCAGATTCTTTTGAAGTTTGCGAGACCTGGAGTGGCCTACTTTGATCATGCGTGGCTGAAGAAGAACCGGACGTGGTTGCGTCTGCGAAAGGAAGGCAGGCTCTAATGGGTGTGTATCCGGTCCAGTGTGAGTGCGGTTTCGAAGCAACGCTCTTCACGCACATGATGTGGATCGAATGCCCACGCTGCCGAGCGAGATTGGGTTTGCTTCAGGTTCTTCGACAGCGAGAGCAGGTTTTGAAGTTGGCGAAGCAATTACTTTCGATCCGGACCCAAGGAGCTGGACGGTGAACAGCTGGAGCGTCAGCACTGAGCCATACGATGGCGAGAAGATCGGATATGTATCCTGTCTTCTCAAGCGCAACAACAAGATCATGGCTAGGCGTGTTGTTCCGATTGATGTGGTGAGTGAGACGATCCCAGCCTTTTTCCTGGTGGCTCAGGGTCTGGCTATGCTAGAACCTCCTTTCCGGAAGCTGCCGGTGGACTTGATTGATCTTAGGGAAGACCATCTTCTGGATGCACTTGCGGAGAAGTTTGGTCGATCCTTGACAGCAGACGAGATCGAAGAGAAGATTACCAAGATCATCGAACAGAACAGGAGTCCGTGATGCTGGAGATGGTGCTGGTCTTGAAACTACTGGCCCCGATTGCTGGGCCGTACTCACACGCGATCATCAAGACCAGCACCAAGCACGGATTCAACCCACTGTTGGTGGCAGCGGTCGTCAAGCAGGAGTCGAAGTTTCGGAATGGGATTTGTCATCAGGGTGCTCATGGACTGATGCAGATCCAATTACAGCCCAGGTCCTGCGAGAGGACCATGGAGGTGGCTAAGGAGGAAGGGCTCTACCAGCCTGCAATGAACATCAAGAGAGGCGTTGAGATCATGACTCTCTGGAGGGGCTGGGTCGAGAAGACTGGGATGCAGCACCATTGGCTGCTCAACTTCAACCAGGGTTATGGGCGATGTCCGCGTGGGGTGAGACGATGCGACCTGAGAGATCGACGACCTGTGGATACCGGCTACGCACGACGTGTGCTCAGTACATACAGGATGTTCAGGTTCTTCTACGAGTCGCTGAGGAGAGAGCATGTCCGGAAGCAAGAAAGAGCTAAGCACCGCAGAGAAGTCTATCCTGGAGAAGCGTAGCGAGCCCTGGGGGCCACATCCGTCTGAGTGTCTTCCTCCGCAAGGGCAGGGAACTGATGGGTCAGCTCAGGCCTCTAGCGGGGGCTGTGGGGGGACTGAGGTCAGGGTGCTGGACTCCACTTTGGTTGGGCATGGACACGATGAACATAATGCCCAGTCCAGTCCTTATGTGGAGATTCACTCCAATCCCTATAGAGTCGGTGGAGGAGGAACGGGTTCAGCACCGCAAGACGTGCAGGACAAGGTGAAGGAAGTAGATCGAGAGATCGAAGCTCTCAAGATGATAGCCTGTACACTCCAGTCTTTCGACAGAGCAACACAGAGACGCATCATCGGATGGGCATCCAGCCGCTACGGTAGTTGATACCCTTTGTAGCGCAGCTTCATCAAAGTTTGATCTGAAACTCGAACTGTACAGTCTGATCTTGGGTGGATGATGGCGTTCAACTTTGAAGAATGGAAGCCGGTGATCGGCTACCCATATGAAGTTAGCAATATGGGACGAATTAGAAGATCACATGGAGCTACGGCTGGTCAGATTCGTAAGTTAAGTTTGAGTGGTAAGCCACCCAGTTCACAGTACCTATCAGTGACTTTAAGTCGTTGTGGAGTAGTCACTGGATTTAGAGTACATGCTCTTGTGGCACAGGCTTTTCTAGGTGCATGCCCTAGTGGGTATGAGATTGATCATAAGAACGGAGATCATTTTGATAATTGTGTTACCAACTTGGAGTATGTCACTCATCAGGAGAATCAGCGTCGAGCGTATCATGCTGGTAGGTTTAAGCATCTTGTGAGGCGAAAGCTTTCAGATGCGGAAGTTGAGAACATTAGAAGTCTATTTCTTAGTGGTGCAACGCGATATGATCTGGCCGAACTTTTTGGCATTCATCCTGTGTATGCAGCCGGTGTAGCCAATGGGAGGCTGCGTAAATGACTGCAGCCACATTTGTGTTTGACCGGCAGTTCCAGATCAAAATCCTTGCGCTGATGTTCCAGGACTTCGATTTCCTGATCATGTGTCAGGATTTGGTGGTCCCTGAGCACTTTAGCGATGACATACTGGTGTGGTTCTTCTGCAAGATCAGAGACTACTACCAGGACTACCAGATGCGGATTGGTTCCGACGCCCTTCGGAATGAGTTGCTGAAGGATGCTAGTCGGAAGAAGATCAAGGATGCTGATGTTCAGGCCTATGTTGATCTATTCACTGTTCTCCACACGGATGTGCAGGACAAGCAGTACATCAAAGACGAGGTCCTCAAATTCTGCAAGCACCAGGCGATCAAGGCAGCCGTTCTGCGCTGTCCTCAGCTTCTTGAGGAGGGGAAGTTCGAGGAGATTGAGGAGAGCATGGTTGCTGCCGTGCGGACAGGAGCGGATGTTTCGGACATAGGTGAGTTGTATTTTGTGAATTGGCCGGAACGGCTACGGAGGCGAGTCGAGCAGAAGGCCAAGATCATTGTGCCTACCGGTATCACCGAGCTGGACATCCATTTGAATGGAGGCATCTGGGGAGGCCAGGTGGGCATCTGGATGGCCCCTACCAACCGTGGCAAGAGCGCTGCCCTTGGCCACTGTGGTAAGCGTGCAGTTATCGTCAAGAAGAAGACCATTCACTACTCGTTTGAGATGCCCCAGGATGAGGTGGCAAGTCGTTACGATGCATCGTTTACAAAGATCAACATGCGGGATCTTTTGGACGATGACTACCAGAACGTCTTGGCTGAGAAGCTCGAACGGATAGGGCGCCGGTTTGGCAATACTCTGATCATCAAGAACTACCCTACCAAGACAGCCTCAGTGCAGACACTTCGTAGCCACATCCTGCACTGTTGTGGTCTTGGATTTGAACCCGAGCTGATCCTTGTAGACTACCTCGATCTACTCAAGCCTCCGCAACACTACAAGGAGAAGCGGGACGAGCTGACAGCTACGACTGAGGCTCTGAAGGGTCTGGCTCTCGAGCTGAAGCTCCCCATCTGGACGGCTACACAGTCTCAGCGAGCGGCTATCTCGATGGAGACCCACACTGAAGAGAACGTTGCGGAGGATATTGGCAAGATCAATAACGCAGATATTCTGATTACGATGAACCAGACCAAAGAAGAGGTTCATCAGAAGATCATGCGTTTGTTCCTTGCTAAGAATCGTAATGGTCCTAAGTATCAGACGATTACGATCAAGATGGCACTCGAGAGGATGTGCTTCTTCGAACCTGTGATCAATGTGCAAGCCAATCCCCCAACTCCACTTCTTGGTTCAACACCTGTGGCGATAGCTGCTAAGCCCAGGAGACAGCCTTTCAAGCAGACGTAGATTCTCCTTGCCTTTTTTGATCTAGGTATTACATGATCGGCATGGAGGATGTGGAAATGAATCAGAAGCCTGAGATCACGAAGGAAGACAAGAGCACATGCTCCTTCTGTGGCCAGGAGGGGGTGTGCCTGTCACGTGGCAATGTCAAGATTTGCTTGAAGTGTCTCAAGAAAGCAGAACGAGCAGCGGCCGAACCAGAGCAAGTCCTCAAGGGAACCGTCAAGTGCCACAACTGCAAAGGCACTACGTTCTCGGTGACAGAGCTAGTTTGCTACGACCAGGTGAGGGGTAAGCTCATCCCTTCGTGGTCGATGCTCGATGACAACCCACGTGTGCGCTGTGTGGCTTGCGGCGCCGAGCAAGATGGACCCAATGCAATGACGGTTCTTCACCGTGTGACGGAGAGTCCGTCTTCTGCCAAGTACAGTCTGTAAGTTGGGGGCTGACCATGTCTGATGGGTCGGGATTGTTGCTGTGGTTGGGGATCTGTTTTGGGATTGTAGTGTTAGGGATTGGTGTTGGTCGTCTTATCTTTCCTCCGCGAAGTGGTTGCTGGTTGATCACGTACCCACCCCCAGGCAATGGACAGGTTGGTAAAGAACAGTGGTTTGAGGGGGAAGATGCTTGGGAGCGAGCAGCCATTGCTGGAGAGGTTCTTGTTGATTCCCCAGGCTGGAAGGGGTGGCACTACCGAATTGTAGAAGATCGCCGCTATTAATCCTTCTCACGTGCCAGCATGAAGTGATCTCTTCATGTTGAGATCTTGTCATAGGTACAATCCTAACGTGAACGACGGACATACGTCCGAGCCCCCAGTCTGAGCCCCAGGCTGGGGGTTTTGATTTTCAGCCAACAGCATAGGAGATCAAACGATGGGAATGCCCAGAGGGATTCGTCTACTCGCCATCGAGAAGCTTCCGAACGGAGTGAAGGTTCTGGTCAGCCAGTGCAACAGCCACGAGGCATTCAAGCAGCTGCCGGAGATGGTGAACTTCGAGGGAACGCTCTTCGGAAAGAGCGGGTGGAACAGCGATAAGGAGATCGCCTACTACCGTACCGATGCCAGGGTTGCGTGGGCGACCTGCATCGTCTGCCACATGCCAGTCACGGGACCGGGGAACTTCTGCTCGAAGTCGTGCAAGGACGACCACGAGCACATGGGACGGCTGGCGAGGGGCCAGTACATCTGCACCGCTCCGAACTTCTGCGATGGAACGGATGATGACTGCGGCGGCTGCAACTTCAGCCGGCAGCGCAACTAGCAGTTCTAGAATCCGAGTCAGTGATGGGTCTGTGGCCGCTGATACCCTTTGCAGCGGCCGGCGGCACATCCTGGAGGAAGACCTGTAAGCCGCACCTACCGGAGTCGGTGGGAACTCCAGGATCAACCAAGGAGGAAGTCGTGAACGACAAGAAGAAGTTGACGCACAACCCGTTCGTTTGCCTCAACAACATGTTCGTGAACGGTCGCGGCCAGTTGGCCGATAACCTCGACACCAGCCGGTCGCTGGTCGCCGTGATGGTGCGTGAGACGCGGCAGCTCGAGCGCGAGGGGTGGGAGTCGAAGGAGCAGAAGGCCGCCTGGCAGCTGGAGCTGAAGCTCGACCAGTTGGTGAGCGAGCTGAAGGCCAAGATCCGGGAGCGGGATGAGGTCCTGAAGGTCGCTGTGCGGATGCCCAAGAGCGAGGGCTGCCTGCGGACGAACCAGTTCCGCAAGGCCAACCGGCTGGCGCGGGAGATCAAGGAGATCAAGAAGGAGATCGTGATGCTCAAGAAGGGGGAGGAGAACTAGCATGGCAACGAAGATCAGAAAGCAGAAGGCTCTGCATCCGATTCCCGAGAATGAGATCGAGCTGGCGGCGAAGTTCCTGGCTGCGACCAATCTCGGGAGTGAGGTCAGGGGGAAGGGCAAGAGCTACACGGACGAGGTCCTTCGGGCGTGGAACTGGTGTAGGCAGGCTCACGGTGAGGAGGGGCTCGAGGTCGGTGGGGAGCTGAAGGTCTGGCAGAAACTCTGCCAGAAGCAGGATGCGTTCTGCGCCGCCGAGTGGCATGACTGGAAGAACCGGTTCGAGGTGGTGGCATGAGGAAGAGAGCTGGAGCGGTCGCGAAGGTTGTCACCCTGGGGGATGTGTTTTACCACCCCAACCAGAAGAAGTCAGCGCAGCAGCGGGCTCGTGAGATTCAGCACTTCCTGGAGGATCAGTACATCTGCTACCAGGACATGCTGATCGACATCAAGAAGCAGATCGACAAGCTGGAGGCGGAGTGGAGCAAGCTCTTCAAGCAGCGGAAGGAGAGCGACCCGACCGAGGTGAAGATCATGGTCTACAACACTTCCGTACAGCTCCGAGACAACATCGCCTGGCTGAGGGACATGCAGGACAACTTGGGCACCGCAGTCGAAGCAATGAAGGTGAAGCTGGAGGCGTTGCATGCCTCGGGTCGTTAGGAACTTCTGGATCGAGGGCAGTGTCGATGGGGCCAAGAAGGACATTGGCACAGGTCCTCGGAAGCCAGGCGGTGGATTCTCGCTCAACATCTACGTGCGAGAGCACGGCGACATCAGTGACAGTTCGAGCCGCATTGGCGGTCGTTGTGTGAATGGCTCCAATGTGCTCGAGGTGGAGCTGGTTGAGGCTGGCCATGTTCGGCAGCGGATGGAGCTAACGGTCGACCGAGATGAGTCCAAGGAGCTGAACTCCAAACAGCAGGTCGTGGAGGAGCCGAAGGAGGAAGAGGTCGGGGAGATGATTTCCAGACCTCATGCCTTCTGGAAGATCGAGGACAGTAAGTAGAGGTCTGTGGGCCGCCTGATACTCTCTGCAGGCAGGCCCGGCGGCACGACTCGTGGGAAGATCTGAAAGCCGCGTCTCGGCGGGACGCTGAGAAACAACGAGTCCCAAACCAAGGAGGATGCGGTGGCATCAAGAGCGAAGCAACACCAGGCAGTATCGGTCCCCAGCAAGGCCCTCGCGGCAGCGGCAGTCCAGAGCCAGCAACCGGGTCGGTCCTACGATCCCAAGTTGCTCACGATGTACCACGAGGGAGACCCCATCGATGTGGGTCGAAACGGCGTGATCTCCGTGCAGGTCTACAACTACAACGGTGGTGAGACTCGCATCGGTATCTACCGGGTGGGGATCAGTAAGAAGACCGGCAACCCGTGGCAGGTGAAGGAGCTGTGTCCGCTGAACCTGACCCAGGCGACCACCCTCGCTGCGGAGCTGCAGAAGGCAGCGAAGGTTCTGGAGAAGCTCGGAGGGAAGAAGTCATGAAGCTTCTGATCCCGCTATGGGACACTGAGACGGACCAACCGATGGGGGATGTGTTTGGGGTGGTGCGGCTGAATCAGAAGCTGGCAAGGATGCTGCTTGCCAAGAAGCTTCTGATGGAGCTGGCAGGATCGCTCTATACGAAGTTCTTCAAGATGGAGTTCGAGGAGCGTAGCCTCAAGGTGGCCTCGGGGTTGAGGGGAGAGGATTTCCAGTATGCAGCGGAGCGGGCACTGGCAGAGGGCAGTGTGGTGAGAATCCCAGACCTGCCAGCAGTCGGTACCACCGAGTTCGCAGTTGCTCATTCTGTGCTGATCATGACGCAGCACGAGTGGAAGTGGAGACTTCGGGTCGAGTGGGATGGTCAGAACAGGGTGATGGAAACCTGCGATCTACAGTGGGAGGATGTGCTCAAGGCAGCTGGTGAGGATTTCGATCCGAGGGCGTCCATCAGCGACGGTACGAACTGGGAGGAGTAGAACATGGCAACCATCAAGGATGGCATCAAGATCGGGTTCGGACTGCTGCTTTTCAAGTGGCTGCTTGGGCTTGGGGGCTGTGTGACAATGCTGGGTGTGGGAAGCTGTCTCCTCTGCAATCTGAGTGAGAACAGATCACATGCTCCGTCCGTCATTCCGTCTGCGGAGAAACCGGTGGGGCAAGCTAGTCCAGAGACTTCGGTCGAGAAGAGGGTGAGTTTCTCTACGACTTGCATCATCCGGAGTGGTCGTGGGCTGAGGGGAAAGATTCTGGGAAAGACAGCTCCGAGAAAGAGCTACGTGGTCCTCGAGCATGTCCGCTGGGTGTGGTTCAAGATCAGGGCGGGTAAGGTGGAGGGGTGGGTCGGCTGCACCCCGATGAAGGAGTAGACAGATGTTCGTCAAGAAGGTCAGTGACAAACGGAAGCTGCATAAGCGTCTCGCCGAGGGCGGGAAGCTTCGCATCTACCGTGTGATGAGACAGAGCGGTCGGTGCGTGATCTGTGCTACGGCTATTGTGGATCCGCACAACCGCAGGGTGCATCTCAAGGAGAATCCGACGCTCAAGGAGCGGATGAACGATCCTGAGCAAACGAATGGAACGCCACTGGACCTTCAGTGGTGGCTCCAGGATGAGACCGGCAAGCTGATTGGTCCATGCGGAGCAGCGTGTGGACCGTTGGCAGTGATGAATGCCTGGCTCAAAGAGCGGCGGGATGAGATTCGCCAGCAGTTGCTGGCTGCGGGTGTGCCAGCAGCGGAGGTGGAGGAGAGGCTGGAGCAGATCGCTCACCAGGAGTGGCTCAACATGCTCCGCATCTACCGGAAGGCGGAGCGTGAGGCCAAGCAGCTGGGGATCAACATCACCAGCATGACGGTCGATGAGATCGTCGAGGCGATCAAGATCCACAAGGAGCGGAAGGCCTTCGAGCGTGAGGTTGACTACGCTCAGTCGTTGGGTATTCCTGTTGCGAGGTTGGCGGGTGGGGTGGTGGAGATCGATGGCGTTCGCTGCTCTTCCTCTCGGGGAGTGATGGATACAATCAATAAGTGGGAGGATGACAAGGCTCAGGCTGCCAAGCAGGCGGCTGCTCAGAAGGCACAGGGCAATCGGGCGAAGTATCCTGACCACGTGGAGTTCATCGAGTGGGCACTCTCAACCACAGGGCCAAATAACCCCAATGGCCCACTCAGCTATCGGGATGATCGTATTCTTGGGGATGGGATGATCTACATCGACATGGGTTCCCCATACCCAGGGACGCTGAGAAAGGTCGAGGAGTTGGCCCAGCGAGCAAGGACGTGGACGGTGCCATGGCAGGGGAAGCTTGGGCAGCAGGTGGTGGTCCAGAACCAGCCGGCCGGCGGAGGAGCAAATCTTCCGACCTGTCCTATCTGTGGGTCTCAGCTTCAGCGCAAGCAGGGCTTCAGCAATCGGCGAGGGCGCTACGGTGGGAAGCGCTACGACTTCTATGGTTGTGTTCGATACCCACAGTGCCGTGGGAGCGTGAAGGTCCAGGAGTACAATCGCCAGCTTCAGGCACTGAACCCTGGTCAGGTCACTCAGCAGCCACCTCCGCCACCTGTGTCAGTTCCGGTGCAGGCTCCGAAGGCGGTTGCAGCGGCCCAGGCTCAGCAGCAGGCAGCACCCCCTCCGCCCACTCCTGCTCCGGTTTCCAAGCCGAAGAGGAAGCGGACGGGCTACTGGTCGTGATACTCTCTGCAGCAGGAGTACGCTGGTGGATGACAAAGTTCGACTCCTCAGGGCCATCAACCTCTTCGATCTGGAGAGCTACGTAGAGCAGAACTTCTCTCCAGTTCGAAGATCGGGGGATGAGCTGCGAGTCAACTGCTTCGCCCCCAAGGGGTGCAGTGGGTCGGACGACAAGCAGCACCTGTGGATCAATCACGTCAAGAAGAGATGGATCTGCTACAAGTGCGGCTATGGAGATCACAAGCAGCAGGAGGGAACATCGTGGCTGCCTCGCTTCATAGCTGATGCGGAGGGGGTCTCGATCTCTGAAGTGAGGCGGCGGCTGCTAGGTCATGTGGAGCCAACGCCAGCGGAGGAGCTTGGGGACCTACTTGAGGCTTCGTTTAGGTCTCGAGAGATCGTTGCTGCGCCAGGTGGGATTGAGATACCTGGGTCGTTTGGGCCGGTGAAGGCGGGGAGCAAGGCGGGGGACTACGCCGCCAAGCGTGGTCTCACAAGGGAGCTACTCAAGAAGTATGATGTGCGCTACTGCCAGGACATACGGCAGAAGCGGTGGCTGGGTAGATTGATCTTCCCAGTCAGGGATCTGGAAGGAGTGATCAAGACAGCCAGCGGACGGGACGTGACTGGGCGTAAGCCCAAATCCAGGGCTTGGGAGGTCTGGCCAGGGACGGATATTCAGTCCCTGCTCTGGCCGCTGGCGTGGCATGAGGGACAGAGGGTCTTCACCATGAGAGACCTTAGCCCAGAGCACGTGGTGGTAGTGGAGGGTGTCTTCGATGCTCTGGGGGTTTTGCTGAGTGGCTACGATTCCCTTTGCACGTTTGGGAAGAAGCTCAGCCAGCGTCAGGTGGAGGTTCTCCAGAAGATCAAGCCAAGAGAAGTGACACTGGCTTGGGATTACGATGCTCGAGCAAAGATGGTGAAGCTGGTCAAGCAGCTTCAAGGTCGGTTCGAGTTGGTCAGTGTCTTCCCATTTCAGTTCAAGGAGGTCTGGTCCAAAGCCGACTTCGGAGACATGCTGGAGCAGGAGCAGTTGGTTCGTGTGTTCCTATCTGAGATGGCATCCAGGATCACGGTTGAGTCGGATGCTTATCTTGGGTGGGCTGCTCAGATCGGATTGGAGTCAATGTGTCAAAGATAGTTGGGGTGAGGATGATCATGAGAGACCCAGAGGGGTACGAGATCAAAGAAGGAGATCTTGTGCTCTTTAACGGGAAGGTGTACAAGGTGAAGTCACTCTTGGGGGACTTCATGCACCTTTGGAATACCAACGGCACCGTCACGGGGGTTGCACCCTGTGAGGTGCAGTGGCTCAGTGAGGATACGATCACTGTTCCAGAGGTGAACTCCAAGAAGGACAAGTCCAAGTTCCATGTGGGGGACTTCGGTCGACGCAAGGAGGGGAGTGGTCGAGTCTTCAGGATCACCAAAGTTGATCGTAAGTGGCTCACCATCGAGTACTTCTACGATGGTGCTCACTGTACTGGGCAGATTCACGAGGCTGAGGTAGAGCCAGCGAAGAAGCCCGACAGCTGGGAGTCCTGGGAGACCCGCTACAAGAGGAACAAGGAGCGTGGCAGGGGCTTTGGTCGTGTCTTCGACATCAATACTGGTGGGGTTGAGGGCTGTGGGGATGGAGGTGGGTATTACGGGTTCCCTTCGTACCGACCGTCAGGATTGGGCAGCTTCAGCTATCGGGAAGCCCCTGAGGATAGCGAGGATGACGAGAGGACGGGTGGAAAGAAGGACAGCATCACCAAACAGGACCTGATCCGCAAGGAGGTCAGACGGCTCACGAACGAGGAGAATCGGCAGCCTGCCAAGGGTAGTTCGAAAGAGGAGAAGCCGAAACTCAAGACTCGAAAGGGAGACTGGTGATGGAAGAAGTTGAGCAGTTGAAAGAGAAGATCATCAGTCTACTATCTCAGGTGATCGACAAAGAGATTGATCTTAGCACCATCGTACCGCATGCGGCATTCGCACCACTAGGAGCACACTTCGCAACCCTCTCTTCGGAAAAACGATTGGAGAGGTTGAAGAAGGGAGTTGCACAGATCGAGCAGTCCATTCCTCAAGACAAGAAGATCGAAGTGCTGACCAAGATGGCTCAGAGGATCGAGGATGACCTGAAGCACTACGACTATCGGAAGGATAGGCTGACGCGGAGGATTCAGCCTGAGGACAAGCCTCGAGAGCCACTGCCTCCATTCAAGTCGTTCTGCAAGCGAAAGGGGACATGGTGATGACCAGTAGGGATCAGTGGCTAGGTGGTCCACCTGGTCAGAGACTGCGACCAGGTAAGAAGGAGCGAGGTCGTATACTCGTTGTGCTCGCTCCGAAACTCTTTGCAGTTCGAGACAAGAAGGGGAACCCCACCCCAGAGTGGAGCCTGGAGATGCTTCGGGCTGCAAGTCAGAAATGGAACCAGATTCTGATCTTGGAGCCAAGGTCCTACACCAAGGAGAAGAGTCAGCAGCAGCTTCTGAGTCAGTTCCTCCAGGAGGTGTCTGCTCCTGGGCTACCAAACATCGAGGTCATGGTCTGTGAGTCGGTTCTGCAGACCACAGATGATCTCAAGAGGCGTATGATCGAGGCTGGTGCCCAGATCAAGTTCGTGAGAAATCCACGGGAAATCACCTACTTGAACATGGACCAGTACCTCATCAACGCAGATCATATCGTGTGGATTCGATCTTGGAATGAAGTAGAGAAGGCCGAGATCGAACTCGAAAAACCAAAGGACTTCAACGACTTGCAGAAGGAACGAGGTCGGAAGTCTTTCTGGTAGTTCTGCTGTTTCCCTCTTGCTTTCTAGAATCGACCTGTGGTACAAGTGTTACTCCAATCGATCCTTGGAATGAACCAAGGCGATAGGGGGTAACTCCTGGATTTCTCGCAAGAATTATCCACAATCAGGAGATCAATCGTGACCAAGACGAACGTGGTTCGCACGGCGAAGAACGCTCAGGCCAACGAGAACGAGACGGACGCCAACCAGCAGACCGAGCAGGTTCACCTGCCGGTCGGGACGGGAAGCAACAAGGTCGCCTGCCAGGTGCCGGGCTGCAAGTACGAGGGCCACATCCTGGTGAAGCACATCAAGGACGAGCACGGGATCGATCTGGAGAACTACCTGAAGATCTATCCGGGCGCCCCGATCTTCTCCGAGAAGGGCAAGGCCGAGTATGAGAAGAGGTTCGCCCAGGTTGGCGGTCAGCGCGTGAAGACCCCGCACCGGAAGAAGAAGCTCTTCTCCGTGCGCGAGACCTTCAAGATCGATCTGGGCGTCGAGACGGACGATGCTGGGAAGCCGGTCATCGACCCGGCGACCGGCAAGCCCAAGCTGAAGGACCGCCAGGTGCAGGGGTTCGAGGAGCCGACGGAGTTCACCCCCACCCTCAAGCCGGAGTACGTGTTTCCGGCTGAGGAGACGCTGGTGCTGCTCATGGGGTTCGCGTGCAAGGATCGCATCCTGGTGTGGGGTGACACCGGGACCGGCAAGACCTCGCTCCTCGAGCAGGTGGCGGCAAGGCTCAACTACAGCGTGGTCAAGATCAGCTTCGACGGTTCGGTGACCCGCAACGATCTCATCGGTGAGTGGGTCGTCAAGGGCCGTGAGATGGTGTTTCAGTACGGTGTCCTCCCCCTCGCGTTCCGCATGCCGGGATGCCTCATCGTTCTGGATGAGTGGGACACGATCTCGGAGGAGACGAGCTTCGTCATCCAGCGCCCGCTTCAGAAGGACGACGGCAAGCTGCTGCTCATGGAGACGGGTGGCGAGTTGGTGCCCCTCCACGAGGACAACCTCATCGCGGCGACGGCAAACACGGCTGGCCAGGGAGATGAGTCCGGTCTCTACAGCCAGGGCACTCGCATCCAGAACTACTCCCAGATCAACCGCTTCGGTCTGACCATCAAGATGAAGTACCTCCCGCCCGACCAGGAGAAGCAGATGATCATGAACATGTTCCCTGATCTCGACAAGGCGGAGGCCGATGCGTTCGTGGTCGCGGTTAACAAGGTGCGCGATGGGCACGCCAACGGTCAGATCAGCGTTCCGCTCAGCCCCCGTGACCTCATCAACTGGATCGACAAGTATCTGAAGATGGGTGACCCGATGCGTGCGGCGACCTACTGCTTCCTCAATCGCATGACGAGCGAGGACAGCCAGGTCACGAGCGGCATCATCCAGCGCGCCTTCGAGGATGCGGTCTGACCATGCCCAAGCAGCCCGTGGTGAAACGGACACCAGCTCCGGCAACGGTGTCCGACCCGTTGAATCAGGCTCCGCATCTCAAGCGGGGTAAGTTCAGTAGCAGGACCAAGAACGGCTACGACCTGATGGAGGTCGTCTCTGCACTGCAGAAGTCGATCCGCAGGTGCAACGAGAAGGCAGCTCTCTTCTGGGCGATGGAGATGCAGGAGCCCCTCGGGGAGAACAATCCCTGTGGGTATGCTCGCTATCTCTGGAAGAGGCTGACGGTCATCGCCAGCGAGGATATCGGTCTGGTCAATCCGCTGGCGGCAATCCTGGTGGACTCGCTCTACCACGGCTACGAGAGGCTGACGGATGGCTTCAAGAAGCCTCCCTCGTCAGCTATCGAGTGCCTGGCCCAGGCGGTGCTCTATCTCGCTCGTTGTCCCAAGAACCGGGAGGTGGACGACTATCTGATGTTCATGATCAACGAGCGAGCCCTGGGCAATCTGCTACCGATGCCTGACTACGCTCTCGACAACCACACCTTCCGTGGCAAGCAGAAGGGCAGAACGGACTACGACTTCTTCTTCACGGAGTCTGGGAAGATCGAGAACGTTCAGGGGCCGAATCACTATGCCCAATTCGTGGGGGACAAGGTGAATCGGCCGAAGTACAGCGACGAGGAGGGGTCTCCCTTCGCTGACTGGGAGCCTGTTCACGTTCCGGACAAGGCCACCAGCAAGGGGCACATGTACGCTGCGACGGCTGACAAGATCCAGAAGGCCACCAAGAAGGATGAGTCCGAGGAGTGATTCGTGAAAGGGCCACGCAAGCTGGAACCTGAAGAACTGGAGCTGAAGGACATCGAAGAGGAGATCTACTGCGAAACGCACGGCATGACACGGGAGCAGTATGCAGCCGAGCAGCGGCAGATGATCGAAGACCTCATGGCGATAGAACATGAGTTGGAGCGTGATAGTCAGCTCCGACAAACCGTGGTCGGAGAGGCTCATGTCCGTGACCAGCAGTGCTTTACGGATGATGACACTTACGATGACTACGACTACTTCGAGGACTTCTATGAGCTGGAGCCGCTAGATGCAGACGGTCACTAGCAGTATGAAGTTCCTGGGTTCCGACAATCAGTACCGTTCACTCGAGGCACATCTCGAGTACCTCGAGTACTGCGCCAAGCTGTGGGAGGGTGGCGCCTACGGTTCGCGAAACTACGAACAAGCAGAACGCAACCGCCAGAAGATCAAAGAGCTGAGGGAGAGATTCAGCAAATGACTCCGCAGATGATCAGTCGGTCGAAGGTTCGTGTCTTCGAGTCGGCGATGGAGAAGTTGGGGCGCATCCTCGCCGAGAAGTACAAGATCAAGGTCATCTTCCGTCACGACACCTGCATGACCGACGGCAAGACGATCTACCTCCCTGTGATCCCAGACAACGCTTCGGATGAGTTCCTGGGTGCGGTGCAGGGCTTCCTGGATCACGAGGTGGCTCACATCATCTTCACCGAGCTTTCGGTCATGAAGAACCTCAAGCGTAGGGATCGCAAGAAGTGGAACATCTTCCAGTCGCTCGAGGACATCAGGATCGAGACAGCCATGCGCAATCTTTGGCGTGGGGCTGGTGTCAACCTGAAGCGGTGCAACGAGTGGTCTCTCAAGCAGCTCAAGGACCACTGGGAGGAGCTGAGTAATTTCGGCAAGCTCTGTCAGGGGATCGGCATCATCGGGCTGGAGGGGATGAACCACTGGTTTGTCGAGGAGGTGCTCAAGAAAGAGGCTGACCTCATGCCTCGTCTGCAGAAGATCGAGCAGATGATCATCGAGACCAAGGAACTGCCAGATACGAAGGCTGTCCTCCAGCACGCCGGGGATATCATGAAGTCCTTGGCTGAGGAGGAAGAGCCGGAGGAGGAGAGCGAGGAGGAACCGATTCCTGCTCCCGCATCTGGCGACATGGGTGATCCTGACGATGATGAGCTGGACGAGGAGGAGTCCGAGGGAGACGAGGAGGATGAAGAGGAGGGAGGGGCGTCTGGGTCTGGTGGTGGAGGCGAGGAGGAAGACGAAGACAGTGACCAGGAATCGGGTCCTGAGAGCGACGAGGAGGATGGTGAGGGGGACGGGGACCCGCTCAACGTCTCGGACCAGGAGCTGGAGAAGGACGAGCAGCTGACTTCTCGCCACAACATGCTTCGGAACGCCGCGAAGCAAGAGATGACTGATGAGGATCGATACCTCATCTACACCACCGAAGGTGACCAGGTCGAGAAGATCAGTGATGGGGATAGGGTGCAGGTTCATCAGTTCCTGCTCGAGGCGAGGGGTATGGTCAACGTGCTCCTCAAGAAGATGAGAATGAACCTGCTCTCCATTGCGAGGTCGAAGTGGGTGGCGGACAAGCGGAGGGGTCACGTCAACCCCAAGGCGATCTTCCGTGTCCCCCTTGGGACCAGCAAGAGAGTCTTCCGTCAGAAGGTGACGGCTCCGAGCTTCAACACGGTCTGCTCACTCTGGATCGATCATTCGGGGAGCATGGAGGGCTACAAGCTGGAGATGGCTGAGAAGGCAGCCATTCTCTTTGGAGAGGTCCTCGACGAGCTGGGGATTCCGTTCGAGGTCTGTGGCTACTCGACGGTCGACTACAACACGGGTGTCCAACGCCACGACAAGGCCACCAAGGACGAGAGGAAGATCTTCAGCCGCTTCGGGAATCTCTGGGTGGGTGTCTACAAGAGCTTCAGCGACGACTGGCGCATGGTGAAGCACCACTGTGCGAACATGGCTCGCAATCAGAAGTTCAACACCTACGATGGTGAGTCGGTGCGGATGGCAGCGGCCAGGCTCCTTCAGCGGAAGGAAGATCGGCGCATCCTCTTCGTCTTCAACGATGGGGAGCCTTGTCCGAACCTGGGACATCTGCCTGGACACATCGAGCAGCACAGGCGCTACCTGAAGGAGATCGCCAAGGAGGTCGAGAAGCTCGTCGAGCTGTTCGCCATCGGCATTCAGAGCAGCAGCGTCAAGCAGTACTACTCGAATGCAGTGACGATCAGCAGTCTCGAGGAGCTGCCACAGGTCATGTTGCAGCAGTTGGATCAGATGTTGCGGAAGGGAACGAACCTCATCAAGAAGGCAGGGTGAAAATGCTGCTCTCGTGCGCGAAGATGATCCACAAGTTCACTCATCTCATCGCACGAGATTGCCCTGACCTAGATCCGGATGACATTCGCGGAGACCTGTGGTTGCTAGCGGTTGAGACAGAGAGACGGTGGAAGGCGGGATCGGGGAAGTTCTCTAGCTACCTCCACCGAAGGTTGACGTGGTATCGAAAAGACATGCAGAAAGCGAGAGTGTACCGGGTGAGGTTCCCGATGCACCTCCTTGCTACTGTCGAAGAGACCATGCCCCCCGTCGAGCGTGGCTTTGATACTCTTTGCCAGGAGGCGGAGCGTTACCTCAGGGTGGAAGAGATCGAAGTCTTTCGGTTGATGCTCAACACATCACCGGAATTCGTGTCCAAGGTCAAGACGGCAACGTGCGGTGAGCAGCTGTGCTATGCCAAGCTTCTCCAGATGCACCCAAGAAAGGTGAGCCGCGTTGTCTCGAAAATCAGAGAAGTCGTCAAAGCAGTCATCGAGGACATTGGAGAACAACATGACCCGTGTTGGGAGTAGCGCCTTGAAGCAAGACGAGTTCGATCCAGCCCCGATTCTGAGTGTTCCGGCTTCGTCGGAGGCTCTCGGGGATAGTATCGTGAGTGGCAAGAAGCAGGTTCGGCAGCTGATCGAGGACGATGAGACGGAGGATGGGGAGGACCTGCCTGATGATCTTCCGGATGAGTCGGAGGAGCAGGCCAAGGAGGAGGACCCCTTCGAGCCGGTGATCAAGAGGATTCTCAAGTCACAGAGTCCTTCGGTCAGGGATGCCATCCAGGGGACGGAGTGCTTTGGCAAGCTCTGGTACTCACCAGATGAGAAGAACTACTGCCCAGAGGTCGAGTGTGGGTTGCGGACGCTCTGTGAGGCGGTCCACACGCAGGCCATCGGATCGGTCGAGGAGGATGTCGCGGCGAAGGAGGAGCTGGCAGAGCTGGACCAGGAGGACGGTGCCAAGCTCATGAAGCTCGTTCATGGGGGTACTGGCAAGAAGGTCCAGGACGACTTCGCCAAGAACACCAAGAACCGAAAGCTCAACAAGAAGGCCAAGAAGAAGGCTGCCAAGGCGAAGAAGGAGACCGACCCGACCAAGAAGAAGGTGCGGCGCCCCTACGTCGACCAGAACCGTCCGATTGATGATCTGGCGAGACAGCTCCAGGAGAAGATCGAGCCCAAGACGCTGCCTGACAATTGGATCTACTGGAGCGTCGGCACCAAGGAGCAGCGGGAGTACGGTCAGAAGTGGTTCGTGGACAAGTACGGGAAGGGATACCAGTTTTCCCAGCGTGCGAGCTACCACATCTACTTCTACAACGGCATGCATGTGATGAGGCTCTGGGTGAATGCGGCTGGTGGTGGCTGGCTCGACATGAACCCGTTCCTCGCAGAGGAGATGAGAAAGCGTGGTCACTCGCTCGAGCCCACGCCCAAGAAGAGCATCAAGCACACCTATGAGTTCTTCCCGCAGCGCATGAAGCTGCTGACACAGACTCAGATCGATGATGTGCTCGATGCGCTGAAGAAGACCGCTAACAAGATGATCGTTCAGTAAGAGGAGGATGCCATGAGAGTCAGTGATCTTCTGGGTGAAGCAGACGAGCAGTGGTTGCAACAGCTCGCAAAGCAGAAGGGCGATGACATCCTCAAGGTGTTCCTCGTCTACAACGACAGGAAGTTCGGGCTGGATTCAGCGAAAGACATCTTCGATCAGGTGGTGGGGCTGGACTTCATCGCGGCGGAGGAGAGTGGCATCATCTCGAATGAGGAGATCAGAACCAATCGCCAACAGGGCATGGAGCACAGCGCTCCGGAGGTGCCTGAAGAAGGCCATCATCACTGGTGGGTCGAGGCCACGGTCGATCTTGACCTCAAGGATCTGATCAAGCTGGCAGAGCCAAAGAAGGCCAAGAGCAAGAAGTAGATCAGTCTAGTCCAGTGGGTCGTTTGCACCACACAGCCAGGGCGTTGCGGTGTCCAAGACCACGACAAACTGGCGAGGCCAGGTGGGGTAGAAGGAGTAGGGGTGTCGCGAGTAAGTGGAACCACCCCGAAGATCCGAATAGATCGCGTAACCCTCACGTCCGCCATGTGGGAGACCCACTGGATTAGTTTGGAGGGGTCAGTGGCCATGAAGAAGCCCAACAAGCTCTACATTGTCACTTGGCAGTACGAGGAGATCTTGACCATTGGTTACCTGCCGTTCAGCAAAGCTCCGGATGCTCTGGTGAAGGCTCTCAAGACAGCATGTCTTCATGTCGAGCCTGGTGGCTTCCGGGGTATCTACGACAACAAGAAGCTAGCAGAAGCACATCTCCGAGCTGAGCGGAAGTGGCGTCTGACTGGTCGAGAGAAGGTCTTCAAGGAGGATCTCTGGCTCACTACTATCGAGCCCAAGGTTTGACCATGAGCACAAAGATCTACAACGGATATTGCTGTACATCAAAGAGCTGGCCTTCGGTTCATCGGCTGCTGACGAAGTTCAGGGACAAGCTGAAGCCGGTGGCTGACAGGATGTTCCGTAAGCAGGTGGCAGCCTCCTGCACTGCTCTCATCGACTTCACAGCTGTGAATGTGCCGGTTCCAGAACACATGCGAACTCAGAGTGGGGCAGTTGTTTGGCTCATGGTGAAGAGCCAGCTGTTCCAAGGTGTTCTTGAGGCAGGGAGGAACTCAGGTCGAAGTGATCTGGACTTCGCATGTGAGGTGGTGTTGGTTCCGGCTCAGGGGCAGCGGATTCTGGCACTGCTCTACACACAGCAGAAGGAGTTCGAGAAGATCTGGAACTCGATGCCAGGAGTTGTGCCCTTTGGGTATTGGAATAATACCGATCCTCCTGAGGGGATGACCGACGGCAAGGGTTACCAGAAGTGGAAGGAGCGAGGTCGCATCTGGGAGCGAGCCTTAGGGAAGCTGGGGGTCCCAGCCTTGGCTGGCTATGCGAGGACTGTCTTCGACTTCCATCTGATGGACTTCGAGTGGGATAGCCCTAAGCTTCTGGTGAAGCACGTTCCGGACTTCGAGTATCGCTGTCGGACAACTTCTCTGGAGCTGCTGTCCTATCTCAAGTTCGACAGAGAGGCACCAGCTGGTGAGGTCTTCTCTTTTCTGCGTGCGTCGACAACGGAGGGAACTGAGGAGAACCAAAAGTTCCTGCAAACTGTCGAGGAGATCAAACCGAAGCTGAAGGAATGGCTGGCGGTCGAGGACTTCGAGCAGGTGATCAAGTAGGGAGAAGTGGGGTGAACCAAAAAGAGATTGATTGGATCAAGTTCGGCATTGATCCCTACTATGAGCCTTGTGTGGGCTGTGGCTACTGCTGCTGCAAGGTGCCCTGTCGGGTAGCCTTCCTCAGGGGCTGGGACAGACACCCCGAGCCGTGCAAGGGTTTGGTTTGGGATCAGAAGGAGGGCCGCTTTTGGTGCCAAGCGGTTCTGGAAGAGCCAGCACCTACAGTCGAGAGACTCAAGGAAGGGATGGCCATTGGGGCTGGGTGCTCATCCTCTCTTTTCAATCAGCAACGAGAGGCATGCCAGCGTGGCCTTCTTGAGGAGTACTTGAAGGCTAGGGAGGAGGATACGTGAACCAAGAGTTGATCCTCAGGAAGGAAGAGAGGGGTGAGGCGGAGGTCTACAAGTTCTGGTTTCAGCCAAGTGGCTGGGCTGTGATTGTGATCGACGAGTCGATGGGGTTGTTCAGCATCGAGTCCGACTGGGGCAGGTGGTCATACTACTGGCTGCCTCGGAGTCATGACGAGCCAAGCCTGAAGCACTTTCTTCTTAGTGCAGACAATCACTATCTCACTGGGAAGTTGACTATGGGGAAGCGGGATCCGTGGAGCCCTGAAGACACTCGGAAGCTCATCTTGGAGCATGCTCAGCAGAGGTTGGATCAGGGGTGCATCCATTCGTCAGAGGTGGACAAGTCTGACTACTTAGAGCTGGTGAAGGAGGAACTCGATCAGTGTGATTGGGATTCAGGACCAGAGACATTTGTACGGGATGCTCCTGAGTTCTTGTCGAAGGAGTTCGATCCTCTGTACGAGTATCTGGTCTGTGCCCCCGATGGGCAGACGCTTTTCTTGAGGAATACGCTACTGCCTTTCTGCAAGCAGTGGTTCAGTCAGAGGCTGAGAGAGGATCGAGTAGTTCGGACATATGAGTAAGGAGTTTCTGCTCATGGCTCGTGCCCATTTTGTGAAATCTGCCCGTAAGGATAATCCTGATCACGATATCAAGAAAGGGGACAGCTACTGGTGGTGGCAGTTTCGTGTCGGTCGAAGTAGTGTCAAGAGGTTCTCGAAGACCCGACCGAGACCCAGTCAGCTCACTCAGAGTGAGTTTCTGTCACAGTTCTATGAGCTGCAGGAGAGGTTCTCCGATCTTGCCACTGATCTAGCCAACTATGAATCAGCTGAGGATGTGGCTGATGAGTTGGATTGCATCAAGGAGGAACTCGAGAGTCTCAAGAGTGAGACCGAAGACAAGCTCTCGAATGTTCAGGATGCATTCCCCAATGGCAGTCCAGTGGTTGACACCCTGCAGGAGTACGTGGACCAAGCAGAGGCAGCTTTTGATTCTTTTGATTCAGTCGCTGATGAGATCAGAAGTTCTGCCAGCGAGGATGGTGAGAAGAAGGAAGAACAGGACTGGAGACCACAAGTAGCGGGTTCCCTGGATGGAGTCGAATGGGGATAAATGATAGGTGGATCCTCAGTGTCGACTGGGATTGGTTCGTGCCCGAGGATCCAATCTGGGATGCTGGTCACCGAGAGTCCACTCTCTTTCTGAAGTTCGTGTGGTTCACTCGTGCCACACTTATGGAGGTGTGGAAAACCTCTGGACAGGAGGATTCGTTTTGGGAGAGGATGAGAGAGATCGTCGATCTTGACAAATGCACCAAGATCGATGTATCAGACTCTCACTCGAGTTGCTTTCACCTGGTGGATAGACATGATCGACTCATCCTCGTAGACGCACATCACGATTGTTTGCCTTGGGATGAGAACCCACACAGGATCGACTGTGCAAATTGGGTTCGTGTGTGGCTACGAATGGGGAGATACAAGCGCAATCCGCTTCATATGTTCTGGGTGAAGCCCAAGTGGCAAAAGAACCTCACACTGAAAGGAGTGCCAAAGAAGATACGAGAACAGATCACTGTTACGAGGTTGGAGAAGTTGCGAGAGGCACTTGGGTGCAAGCCAAAGATCGACACGATTCACGTTTGCAGGTCAGGGTGCTGGACTCCACCCTGGCTGGACAAGAAGTTCCAAGAGTTCCTTCGGTCTTCACAAAAGGAGATCAGTGTGACAGAGCCGAAGCCGTGGGATGGGTGGGAAGAGAGATGGAACGAAACTGATCTCCAACAAGCAAGAAACATGGCAGCGACGTTCGCTGCACACCAGAGGAGTGGGAGATGAAGATCAAGGGGTTCAACGACAAAGAGCAGAAGCTGTACGACGTTCTCAAGGACGGGGAGCAGCACGACATCCGTGAGCTGAAGAAGCTCTTCGTGAAGGATGCCAAGGCTCGCTGCGCCGTGACCTACGAGAAGGGCTGGGGTGACAAGGAGGTCGATGCCCAGGCGCAGAGCTTCGTCCGCAACTCCGTCCGTCGGCTCTGCAGGGACGGTTGGGTGGACGGCCCGCACACCAAGGCCAGCCTCGGTCGTGGCACCTACCAGCTCTCGAGAAAGGGCAAGGAGTGGACGGCCCAGAAGGTGGACGTGACGGCTTCGGCCAGTGAGGACAAGCCCAAGCGTCAGCCCAAGGCCAAGAAGGAGGCGGCTGCGAAGAAGGCCCCCAAGACCACCAAGAAGGCTGCCAAGGCTCCCAAGGAGAAGGTCAAGAAGGTCGCCAAGGCTGCCAAGAAGGAGCCGGTGAAGAAGGCTGCCAAGGCGCCCAAGGAGGCCAAGCCGGCGAACGGCTCGAATGGGGATGGCAAGGCGGCGGCCAAGGAGAAGGCCAAGGAGGCGGCTCAGCGAGCTGGCAAGAAGGCGGCTCAGGAGAAGGCTGCTGAGGCTGCCCGTCGTGCGGCTCAGGCCTCTGCGGAGAACAACACCGAGAACCACACTGCTGAGTGATGTACGAGGCAGTCATCTTCGACTTCCCGGTTCTCGGGAGGTGTACGCGACGCAGTGAGGACAAGATCGTGAGTGGTGACAACCCATCACCTCTGAGAGCTGGCACACTACTTCGCTGTGGTGAGTCACTGGGAATCACTCGGCCAGAGCGCAAGACCAAGGATGGCTTTGACATCTACGGGCATTCAGTAGCAGTGGAGGTCATCTACACTGCTCTTCTGAAGCGGTATCCGAAGATCAAGCTGCCTACGATCAAGGACCAGGTATGGTCGGTCAAGCAGTGCGAGGTGCTCGAGGGTAGCACTGCCAAGGCAGCTCGCCAGGCCCCCGAGGTCTTCATCGACACACTACTCGCAGAGGAAGCCAGTCTTCTGAAGGAGGAACAGGCGAAGCAGATCGAGAAGATCAAGGAGAAGCTGGAACAGCCGAAGGTGGAACGGACAGCGGTGCGCAAGACGCCAGTCAAACGCACACCCATGACTCGGGCAGCAGCACAGGCTCCGGTATCTCCGCAGCCACAACCAATCCGGCGCACACCAGTAGTCCGCACGCCAGTCAAGAAGGCGTGAGAATTCACACCGCTATCAAAGGGCGCATCCTGGGCTTGATCCCAGGTGCGCCCTTTTTCTATGCTGTTCCAGCGATTTGATACCCTTTGTAGGCCGAGCCAGGAGCTACTTCATGCCACACCGCTTGATTGATCGCAGATGTGAGACTTGTGAGCATTGCTGGGAAGACCTCATCATGCCTGGGCAAAGCGAGAAGGACTTGTCAGGGTGCCCAGAGTGTGGTTCTCTGCTGGTCTCAACCATCCCGGGTGGTCTCCCTACTAAATGCCACGATCCTGGAGTCAGAACTGAGGTTCTGAAGAAGCGGAGCGTGGACCACTCCAACCGTACCAGAGGGGAAGCTATCGAGAGGTTGAAGGCCCAAGGTAAGATCAAGTAGCTCTGACAAGGAGATCCTCACATGCAAAGACCTGCGTCGCAGGCACAGACGGTGAGGCAAGCGTTTCATGCCTTACCCCAGAAACCAAGGACGTGGGAGGGGGTGGCGGGTGGCCGGTATCACCTGATCAATACGATGGCTCTATGGCGCGAGTTCTTTCCGCGCCTCAATGCACAAATGGAAGTAGGATCAGACACAGAGTCTGATGGGCTTTCATTTGTCACCAGCCACATCATTGGGTTCAGCTTTTCGTGGGGTCCTGAGGAGAGCTACTACGTTCCAGTAGGGCACTCGACCAACGAGAAACAGCTCGAGCTGGAGAAGATCAGACCAGACCTCGAAGAGTTCTACTTCAATCCGAAGCGGGTTACTGCTTGGCACAACTTCAAGCACGATGGGCACCATCTCTCTAAGATCAACCTGATGCCTCGGGGGCTGGTCCACGACACCCGCCTTATGCACAGCTTGATCAATGAGAATGGGCCAGCGGGGCTGAAGTACTTGTCCACGGTCGAGATCCATCCCGACGCTGACAAGTGGGAGAAGGCAATCGATCTTTGGCGTGCAGAGTATGCACGCAAGAACAAGATGAAGAAGAACGATGTCCACTATGGGCTGATCCCACTGGACATGATGACCCCCTACGCCGGCAGTGATGCTCACTATGAATGGGTCCTTTACAAGAAGAAGCTGAAGCTCATCATGGAGGACCCCTACCTGATGGAGCTGTACCTGGTCGAGAACATGCTCATGCGGGTGCTTCTCATGATCGAGCATGAGGGGGTCTACATCAACCGTGACTACCTGAGCAAAGCTGGGCCAGGGCTGGACCAAGAAGCAGCGGAGCTGAAGCAGAAGATCATTGACCAGTTGGGAAAGGTGAACGTCAACAGCAACATCTCTCTCATCCCTGCGCTCCAGAAGATCGGAGTTAAGCTGACCAAGACAACGAAAACTAGTCAGCGCCCATCTCTGGATCACGAAGTCCTCTCCATGTTGGCAACCAAGTACCAGGTCTGTGAAGACCTTCTGGAGTACCGGTCAATCACCAAGAAGAAGTCCACCTATGTGGATTCGATCTTGGAGAAGCTCACCGAGCAGCTCAAGCTCCACTGTGAATACAACCAGAATGTGACGACAGGCCGCATGTCGTCAAAACAGCCGAATCTTCAGAACATCCCGGCCAAAGACAAGGCGATCCGTAGGGCATTCATTCCGCCCAAGGCTCTTGCCTGCATAGGAAGTGCTGATCACAAGCCATGCGGCTACCTTGGTCAGGCTTTGGTCATTCCCAGCACCTGTCCTCATTGTGGGGGGCACGTCGTTTCAACAGACGACTTCATTATGATCTTTGCGGACTACAGTCAGATGGAAGTCCGCATGACAGCCCACTACAGTGAAGATCCCATTCTGCTCGAGGTCTACAATGTCACAGGTGAGGACGTTCACACCCGAACTATGTGCGAGATGTTCGGGTACAACTACGATGAGGCAGTGAAGATCCTGGAGGATGAGAAGCACCCAGACTACGCAGAGCTGTCCTTCATGCGTAAGGTTGCCAAGATGATCAACTTCTTGATTATCTATGGCGGTCAGGCTCGAACACTCGCTGCTAGAATCAGCACCCCCAAGAAGCAATACACCGAGAAGCAGTGCCAGGTCTTCATTGATCAGTACTTCCAGAAGCTCAAAGGTGTGAAGAAGTGGATCACCAATACCAAGCTCTGGTTGCGGCAGAATGGGGAGGTCCAGAACTACTTTGGAAGGTACCGTAGGTTCCCGGAACTTAGGGCTTTGTTGCGGAGTGAGAGGGTCAACAAGTGGAAGATCGAGCGTTGCGAGCGTCAGGCAGTCAACTATCTGATCCAGGGATCATGTGCTGATCTCTTCAAGATTGCCATGGTCAGGGTCAATGAGGTGCTCAAAAAAGCGCAAGCTAGGTCACGTCTTGTGATGCCAATTCACGACGAGATGGTCTTCTACATGCACCGTGAGGAGATCTCCCTCCTTTCGGAAATCGTCAAGCAAATGGAGGACTTCCACTTCAAGGTTCCCATGACGGCTGAGGTCTCCTACTCCCTGACTAACTGGGCTGAAAAGAAACCGCTCAAGATGGCTGCCTGAGGTGTCTGGCCGGGGGTGCTCGTTCGTATGATAGAGATGCTGGGGGCCGTACTGACCGGCCGGCGGACGGTTCCTGAAGAAGCACCACACGCTGAGAGGTGAACTAACTTGAAAAAGAAACCCTACCTGTGGTGGACTCGAGCGCTGTAAACGCTCTTGCCACCAGATGATCAAACTTTGTGATGAAGAGCTCTTGTAGTGCCCGCCGGATGAGTCCCTTGACCCATCCGGCTCTTGTGGGGAGTGACTCCTTAGCCTGGTTTCAGCCGACCCCATAAACGGGATGCGAACTGGGTGGCCAAACGTCAGGCGCTAATCGGCGTGACGGCCCGGAGAGACGGGCAGGTTTGGAGTGATCATGAATAGCTTTTAAGGGTTGGATGTTCAGGTCACGATCAATGGCATTTCCTACTCTTCCAGTCTGGAAGACGACATCAAGATCGATCCATCTGATCTTGATGCGGAGTTCGTGGAGCAGTCTCGGAAGTATGCTTGGTGGGCAATCCTGAGTGAGATGGCGAAGGACTTGGTCTCCAAGCAGAAGTACGATCTCGACATCCTCTACGCACAGCTGGACCACGAAAAGCGAAGTCAGGCACTCGTCGCCAAGGTCAAGCTCACTGAGAAGATGGTCGAGAACGAGGTGATCACGGACAAGCGGTACCAGGCCAAGATGAAGGAGTACCTGGAGAGCAAACGGCAGTATGGGGTGCTTCAGGCCGGTAGAGAAGCATTCACTCAGCGTAAGGAGATGCTGATCTCACTTGGCGCGAACTATCGTGCTGAGGGTAACGCTGATCCAGTGATCTTGCAGGAGATGGCAAAGCAGAAAGCGGCAGCGATAGCGAAGGCGAAAGCAGAGAACAAGCAGCAGCCACCCGCGAGACAGCCAGTGCGGACGGCAGCTACATCAACACGGCAGCCGGTCAAGGCTGCTGCACAGGAGGATTGAGCGTGGCTTTCAAGACAGATATGGGTAAGGCGAAGAAGAAGGCAGCTGCTGAGGCTGCCAAGGCAGCCTCTCGCGGCAATCCGTCGCGGCGGTACTGGTCCCCGGAACAGGGCAAGAACCGCATCAGGATCATGCCCCCCTGGACTGACAAGGGGCCGAACAGCTACCAGTTCTGGCGGGAGCTGTATGTCCACTGGAACGTCGGTCCCGATGAGGAGAACACGGTTCACTTGCCGTGCCCCAAGCTCTCGCAGGATGGCCCCAAGGGCCCATGCCCGGTCTGTGAAGAGGCTGAGCAGCACAAGAAGTCGAGTGACCCAGCTGATGTCGAGCTGGCCAAGCAGATGCGGGCCAAGCAGCGTGCCTACTCGAACATCATCGATCTCGATGACCCGATCTGGAAGAAGGAGGACATCGAGGAGCTGGTGGCTGGTGGTGCTGACAAGGACAGCCTGCCGAAGGTGGGTGCCCCGAAGGTTCAGGTCTTCAGCTACGGTCCGAAGATCATGAAGCAGCTGCTCGACTTCTACACCGAGGAGATCGACTTCACGGACCTCGAGTCGGGTTACGATGTGATCATCACCCGTGAGGGGACTGGGCTCCAGACGGACTACCGTGTCATCCTCAACCCGAAGCAGAGCAAGGCCCCGGTCAAGACCGAGCCAACCCTCTTCGATCTCGACCAGCTGATGGCGTTCAAGGAGCCCTCGGAGATGAGGGCTCTCATGGAGGGTGTGGACCCGGAGGAGGCCAAGCAGCTCGAGGCAGGCACGGAAGAGGCCGAGCAGCAGGCTGAGGAGTCCCAGGAGGGTGGAGAGGAGCAGGCCGCTGAGGAGCCACAGGAGGCTGCTGGTGAGGGTCAGGAGGAGGGGCAGCAGGAGGATGAGCAGCAGCTCGAGGCGGAGCTGGAGGGCGCAGAGCAGCTCGAGTACCCGCCTTGCTACGGCAAGGAGTGTGACCCCAAGGACTCTGTCTGCAACGCCGACTGCCAGCTCTTCGCGGAGTGCAAGAAGGCCTGCGGCATCGAGGATGAGCCCCCCAAGCCCAAGCGTCAGGCAGCAGCTGCAAAGCCCGCTGCGAAGCCTGCGGCCAAGGCGTCTCCTGCTACCGGGAAGGCAGTCGGAGGAGCCGAAGATTTGGTTGCCCAGATGAGGGCAGCCGTCGGTCAGAAGTAGTTCACCTTCAGCACCGCGAGGGTAGTCTAGCGAGATGTGGCTAGCTGTAGTGCCAACTCGCTAGACTACCCTTTTTGTTTAGGAGATCGGAATGGCAAGGCAGGCAGTCAAGCGAGCTTCTTTGGAAGAAGAGTCTGAGGTCGAGGTAGAAGAGGTGGCCGAGCAGGAAGAACCACAGGTTGATCCAGAGCGTGCCAGAGATGCTGACTTCATCGCCGATGTCGTCCACAAGATGGAGAAGAAGTTCGGCAAGGAGTCCGCATTCATCCCCAATTCCGGAACCATCCTCTGCAAGGTTGAGCACTCGGTCTCGACCCGCAACTTCCTGATCGACTCTGCCATCGCTGGTGGCTTGCCTATGCCCCGTCCGCTTGTTCCTTTCGGGAGGATGACGGAGATCAGTGGGCTCAACAGTACCGGCAAGACCACATTGCTTGGTATGATCGTGGCTGAGACTCAGGCAACAGGCGGCATCGCGGCTGTCTCAGACACCGAGCAGGCGTTGGACCTTGCCTACTGGGAGCAGCTGGGAGTCGATCTCGAACGTCTCATCATTGTTCCGGCAGCTACCATCGAGGAAGTATTCGAGAAGGATGAGGCTCTGATTGAGGTCATTCGTGATGCTGGGGATGAGCGGCTCATCTGCCTTGGCTGGGATTCCCTCGGAGGTACTCCTACCAAGGCTCAGGAGGCAGCTGCAGCAGATGACAAGTTCTATGCAGAAGCTGCCAAGGTAGTTGGGCAGAACCTGCAGAGGGTCGTCAACAAGATCAGCAAGCAGCGCATCGCCTTTGTGATCACCAACCATCTCTATCGCAAGATGGATGTGAAGTATGGTGATCCGTGGGAAACCTATGGTGGGGAGAAGATGAAGTTCTTCGCCACTCTTCGTATTCGTCTTCAGAGCATCGGAGCGATCAGTGAAGGTACGGACGAAGAGAAGACCACCATCGGCCATAAGATCAAGGTGAAGATCCTCAAGAACAAGATGGCTCCGATCTTGAGGACGGTAGAGGTCCCGTGCATCGGTGGCTTTGGGTTCAGTTTGGATTACTCAGTCTTCGAGCAGGGGCAGAAGCAAGGGATCATCGCGGGCACGACCTGGAAGACCTGGAAGACTGGAAAGACGGAGATCAAGTTCCAGGGCTGGCGAGGGTTCAGAGAGAAGGTGATGACCCATCCAGAGTACCCGGAGTTGGTTTCTGAGGTGGTCAAGAACTACTACTCGAAGATGGTGGTCAAGTAGCTGAACGGAGCGAGCCTGTGAGAGTCCTGGTCTTCTCTGATCTTCACGCACACACCTTCAAGCACTACTCCGAAATGCTTCCGTCTGGGGTCAACTCCAGGCTCATGGACTCGCTTAACGTACTGAAAGAGATCAAGGTCATCACCGAACAGGAGAGAGTGGATGCAATCCTGTTCGGTGGTGACCTGTTTCATGTGCGAAGGATCATCAACGTCCAGTCCTTCAACTTGGTCTTTGAGATGATGGCAACTCTCAAGATCGGAAAGCCGCTAGGTCTTCTGGTTGGCAATCACGACCAGGTGGATCGTGGCGGGTCTATCCACAGCATCCATACGTTTAAGTCCATGACAACCGTCATGGATGAGATTGGCTGGTACCGGTTCCCAGTGAAGAATGGGCATGGGTACTTGTTGGTCTTGGCGGTACCCTATCGTGCTGAGCGGCATGTTCTTGTCGATGGGATCAAAAAAGCTCTGTCGAAAGGTAATGCACCCCTAGAGCGTGGACCTCGGGTTCTATTGGGCCACATTGGAGTAAGTGGAGCCCTCGCAGGGTCCAACTTTGTTCTCACGGACAAGGAGCTGCTGGAGGTATCTGATCTCTTCCCAGAGGAGTTCGACCAGGTGTTTTTGGGGCACTACCATGAGCCCCAGCAGCTTGCCCCCAACGTTCGCTATGTGGGGGCTGCAATGCAACACAACTGGGGGGATGCTGGGCAGGACCGGGGATGTTTTATCTGGGATACGGACTCGCGAACAGTTGAGTTCCATCCCCTGTCGAGCCCTCAGTTCATCAAGATTGGTTCTGTTGGACTGCCTGCTGCATTAACGGCTGGAGGGTTGAAGGGTCACTTCGTGCGTGTGGTCTGGCCGGCGGGTGAGAGACCTTCTGATGAAGATCAAATCAAGACAGAGATGCTCCAGCAGGGTGTCCGAGCTGTGGAGTTTGTCGAGGAAGGGGTGCAACAACTTTCACAGTCTGGTGGGGTCTTCCAGGCAGGCATGGACATGGAGAACATGATCACTGAATTTGTCGAGACTCAGGACATTCAAGATCTTGATCCTGAGTACTTGATCGAAGTGGGGATGCACTGGTACAACGAAGTTGTTGCTCTCGAGGGATGAGATGAAAAAGATCCTGATCGCGTTTGGTCACCGGAGAATGCGGGGGAAGAATACCGCTGCTGAGTGGATGAAGTACTTTCTCCAGATCCAGTGTCTGCCAGTGAGGCTCGATGCGTTTGCAGCTCCACTCAAGGAGATCTGCAAGGTCGTGTTCGGGTTCAACGAGGAGCAGGTCAATGGTGACCTGAAGGGCACTCCTGATGCGTTCTGGGGTTTCACGCCGAGATGGGCTCTCCAGCAGGTAGGAACGGAGCTGTTTCGGACTCACATTGATCCTGATGTTTGGGTCAAGTCTCTGGCTCGTCGCTACCAGGCTGAGTCGAACGTGAGTCTGTTGGTGACAGACCTTCGTTTCAAGAACGAGGCAGTGGCGATCCACAACCTTGGTGGGTTGGTCGTCAAGTGCGAGCGCAACCTTCCATTTGACCCTGTGATGGATACTCACCGGTCAGAGGTAGATCTCGAGGACTACAAGGACTGGGACTACGTTCTCGACAACAACGGTACCATGGAGCACCTCAAGACACAGCTTCAAGACCTTCTTGCCTTTGCTCAGCGCCGGCCATGATCTTCGAACAGATAGAGATCGAGAACTTCTTCCGAGTTGGTGATCGTCAGATCATTCCGCTTGCTAACCAGGGCCTAGTTCTGGTCACAGGTGAGAATGGTCATGGCAAGTCCACTATCTATGAAGCGATCTGCTGGTGCTACTTTGGGCAGACTGTCCGAGGCTACACAGCAGATGAGGTAGTGAACCGCTCCGTTGGCAAGAACTGCCACGTTGTGGGGTACGTCTCGGAGAATAATGCCCACTATCGTGTGGCTCGCTATCGCAAGCACAGTCAGTACAAGAATCGGCTCGAGCTTCATTTGGTAGATGATATTGGCACTCCTCTTGCTGATCTCACGAAGGCAACTACAGCTGACACGCAGGCTGAGATCCACAAGATTCTTGGCATTGATTTCGAGACTTTCATCCAGGGGCCGATGCTCCCACAGGGGAGCTTCAAGCGCTTCAGTGAGATGACAGACTCTGAGATCAAGAATGTGCTTGAGCGAGCGGTGCAGGTTGCCACCATCGCAAAAGCTCATGACAACGTGAAGAAGCGGGTCGCTGCGCTCACTCTTGAACTCAATGGTTGGCTTGGGGTTCGCGAGGCTCTGGAGCAGAAGATTGCTTGGGCCGAAGGTGAAGTATCTCGGTACAACCAGCTGCATCAACAGTTTGATTCCGCGAAACAAGAGGAAGTAAGGGTTCTAGAATCCAAACTGCAAGTGCTTGATCAGAAACTCAGTCAGCTCAAGGCAGCTCAGCGTGACGTGAAGCAGGTTGAGAAAGACCTCGTAGCTGCTTGCAGTAAGCTCGAGGGGATGACGGATATCTACCAGAAGTACACAACCACAAGTCAACTTGAGCTGAGGAAGCTCTCGGTTTACAAGAATCAGGCGATTATTGATCGCATGGCAGTCATACGCGAGCTAGAACGCCTGGATAAGGAACGGCTGAAGGCTCTGGGGAGGATTGGAACTTGTCCTACTTGTGGTCAGGAAGTGACAGCCGAAAGCCAGGCGTCTGTTATCGACGCTCTACAGGCTGAGGCTGATCAGACGGGTATGGCGCTTCCCCGCCTTACAGAAGCTCTTCGGGAGGCTACAGAGCTTGCTGAACAGGGTGAGAAGTCACGTGAGGAGTCTCTGGAGGATGGCAGGAAGCTCCTGGAGCAGGCTCAGGAGCAAAAGCACCAGCTTGAGTCAGAGTTGGCTCAAGCCAAGAGCCAGCAAAGTGTCATTGATGGTTACGAGAGTGACCGTCACGACCTCGAACAAGACATCGAACGAGTGAAGGCCAAGACCTCTGGGTTCCTTGAGCTGATCGAAGAGGCTGAGGAACAGCACCACCAGGCTCAGGCGAAACTCATTCCACTGGTTCCCAAGATCCGTGCTGTCAGTCTCGAGAAGCAGTACCTCGAGTTCTGGGTGTCGGGCTTTAGTAACCGTGGACTCAAGAGCTTCGTTCTTGGTAACGTGGTCCCGTACATGAATCGAAAGGTCGCGGAGTACAGTGAAGCACTGACGGAAGGCGATCTTGAGATCAAGTTCCAAACCCAAACGACTCTGAAGAGCGGTGAGACAAGAGAGCAATTCAACGTTTCGGTGCAGAACAAAGCCGGAGCTGAGAACTACGCGGGCAACAGTGGTGGGGAGAGAAGACGTGCAGACCTTTCGATCAACTTCACCATATCTGATCTTGTGTCAGCCAGGTCTCGGAAGTCGTTACCTCAGCGATGGTTTGATGAGCCATTCGAGGGGCTGGATGAGCCTGGGGTCGAAAGTGTGATGCAGCTTCTCAGCAGTATGGTGGCCACAAGTGGGTCGATCTTTGTCATCACTCACGAGGACCATTTGAAGTCATTCTTCAACAAGACCATCCAGGTCGTGAAGGAAAACGGCCAGACGAAGTTCATCTTCTGAGGAGACCATGGCAAAGGCAGAGTTTCACGATGTAGTAGCAAAGCGGGCAACCGAGAAGGCCCTCCTGTGTGAGATCGATGGGGAGGACATCTGGGTACCAAAGTCGGTCATCCATGATGACTCGGAAGTCTACGATGATGAAGACAACAGCCAAGGTCTCCTGGCCGTGAAGAAGTGGTGGGCTGAGTCGAATGGATTGATCTGAGCCATGACTTGCACAACCTTTGTCCTTTGCATGGTAGTTGTCTTTGGTCTGGGTTACGGCTGGGCAACTATCGACGTGGGAAGTACTGAGGAGTCGACAATGAAGATCGTTCCGCAGTCAGTAGAGCTACTGTTCATCACTCCCAACGCTGCTCAGTTTCTTGAGCGAGCAGGGAGAACCTGCTACAAGAGTGAAGACAAGATCACAAAGGACAGTGCGACGGCATTCGTCAAGATGATCCACGAGCGCGGACACGAATCTGTGGTCGAGCATGCCGTGGCCAGCTTCCGAGTGATCTGTGATCGTGGTTGTTGCTACTCTGATGACACTGATGTCCTCACGTCTGAAGGGTGGCGGTCCTGGCCGGATGTATGTGGTGATGAGCGGTTTGCTACACTGGGGCCACACGGGCAAGTAGAATTTCAACCGGCGTCTGTATTGATTAGGCAGCGGTACGACGGTGAGATGTACAATATCAGAACTAGCCTGATCAACTTGCTCGTGACGCCAGAGCACAGCATGTACGTCCAGAAGCACGATACGCAAGCGGCTCGACGTGGTGAGGAAGGTTGGCAGTTGCTGTCTGCTGAGAAGATCGCAGGGAAACGAGTCAGCTACAAACGTGATGCTTTGCGGAGGTCAGGTGGTTGGAACCAGATCACGATTGATGACTTCATAACTGAGCAGGGGAATAGGCATGGCACGATTAGTCCTCATACACGACGCGGCCGTACCTTTCCCACCGGTCTGTTTGCCAAGTTTCTTGGCTACTGGCTTGCTGAGGGAGGGCTAGAGCACACAGCGGGCTCCTCCTATCAGATCCAGCTGTATCAAAATGTGGGACCTGCCCTGCAAGATATGCTTGTCGTCTTGCGAGAAATGGGCTACGAGCCAGCGATTGCCAACAATGGATCCGAAATCAACAAACAGATTTCGATCTGTGACGTAGCTCTCTACCACTATTTGCTCCCATATCATGGTGCAATAAACAAGCGTATTCCAAGGTCAGTTCTCCAAAACTTCTCAGGGGCTGATCTTCTGCAACTTCTTCTATGTCATGTTGTGGGTGATGGCTCAGTACACAGCAAGACTGGGCACATGCAGGCGTACACGATCTCGCCGGGGTTGGCTGACGACCTTCAGGAGGCGGCCTTGTATGCTGGGATATCCGCCACGACATGGATAGATGATCGTGTTGGGAAACTTGGTGGCTTGTCTGGATTGACTCATAGACATCCTTGTCACGTGATCTCCTACGTGACAGGTAGAAATACTCCACTAGTCAATCACGGCGAAAAGATGTTCCACGGAGAGCCGCACGAACGATGGGAGGAATATCACGGCAACGTATACTGTGTGACAGTGCCAAATCACCTGCTGTATGTGAGGAGGAATGGGCGGCCATGCTGGTCTGGTAATTCACACGAGTTCGTTCGACATCGGCTAGCAAGCTACTCTCAGGAGAGTTCGCGGTACTGCAACTACTCCAAAGCCAAGTTTGGTGGGGAGATCACTGTCATCGAACCGCCAGGTCTGGCTGAGATGGGCACTGGATTCAACCGAGACCAGTGGCGACTCTCTGTTGAGACTGCCGAGCGTTGTTATCTGAACATGATCGAACACGGCTGCAAGCCTGAGATAGCTCGCTCTGTGCTTCCGACTTGCCTCAAGACGGAGTTCGTGGTCACTGCCAACTTCCGCGAGTGGCTGCACTTCATCAAGTTGCGGACTTCGCCGAAAGCTCATCCACAGATGCGTGAGGTCGCAGGGCTCATTCGGGACCTTCTGGTCATTGAGTGCCCCGAAGTCTTTGGTTCTGCTCAATGACACCTCGTCGAAGGAAGCGGCTACGGGCACGGCGGTTCTGGTATAGGATCACTCGCAGGGTGAGTAAGGACCGTGGAGAGCGGGTGGTCATCTTGGACTACCGTGAAGCACAACCTGGAGTGAAGACCATTAGGTGGTGTTTCAGACGCCATCTGCAGTGGAGATCAGATGCCATTCGACGATAATGTGAGCTTCTACGCTCGTGAGAGTTACGAACGAGGGCTTGAGGACGGCAAAGATGATGGTTGGGCACAGGGTCATGCTGAAGCCATGGCCACTGCACAGGTGCTACTGGCTGAATTGTGTGATGATATCGTAGCCAAGTCGAAAGTAATGGTAGCTGAGGTAGCGGCTGCCAACCGGTCCATCGGTGGGAATGAAGAGGCCAATCGCTGGGAGAAGCGGCTGGCAGAGCTACGCAGCCACCCCTACAACTTTTACGCTTCGGAGTTTGAACGGGGTCGCCAGGAAGCGATGCAGGTAGCCCTGGCCATCATGGAAGGACGTGACACTGACCATGACAATGGCACGAAAGGCTGAGCGGGGTCGAAAACGGAGATTCGAACGGTTCAAGCATCTGTGTCGGGCGGAGCGTGCTGAAGAACGTGTTGTTTTCCTTCGTCAGGGCATCATGAATGTTCTCGAAGATCACAAGACAGAGTACACGGATGCTGTATTGATCGAAGAGCTGCGTCGATATGTAGCAGTACTGGAAGAGGATGCCTGAGAGAATGGACTTCAAGAAGTTGATCCTTGACTTTGCTGCTGAGCATCCAGTCTTGACGATTCTGGTGTTGCTCATCATCTCTGATCTTGTGGTAGAGATCGTTCAGGCTATCATGCATTACCGGAAGGAAGCCGATGAAGACTGAAGACCTGAAGTCGACGTGCTACCTTGTTCTAGAACCCGTTTACTCCCGCTATGGGAGTCGAGAGGTCGTGGGGTTCAAGGCGGTCAGGGTCATGCAGCGGGCGCCCAAGGGAGCATTCTCTCTGCAGTTGGACCTCACGGTCCCAAAGGAAGTGTTCCAGCTTCGGCAGATTGTGGCTGAGATCAAGGCAGAGAAAGAGGACATACAGGTTTCGGTCCAGACCCGAAAGGCTATTGGGCGGAAGGGTACAACCTGGGGTCATAGATGTCGTCACGTTCTGCATTCTGGAGCATGCCTGATTCTGTTGTTGTCATTCCGGAAGCTAAAGCACATCAAGTAGATCTTGGCCCCAATCAAGCTCTCATTCAAATCACTCTGCCTGATGACTCGTATAGTGAAGAACGAGTGAAACGTTTGGCAAAGTGGGCAAGTGAGACGCACAGCAAGCTGAATGACAAGCCTTTATTTGTAGTGACTCCTGAGTCGGTCAAGCTGCAGGTTCACCGTCCGCGAAGTGTGCTGATCGACTTTTCAGATACCCACATTGAGGGGGAAGAACTACTCAAGAAGTTACGTGAGGCCATTGAGGACACTAACACAACAGACGTGAAGGTCTTAGTAAGAGGATGTCATGTCACGAGGTGATCAATGTCAGATGTAGCTGCACCACTCGATTTTGTGGCACTGGAGGCAGATCAAGATCTGCGGAGGGTGTCCTGGAATCAACGATTTCTAGAAAGGGAGGCCAAGCGTTTTGGCCTAAAGCATCGGCAAGCGGTGATCTACCGCAACTTGGCGAAGACCACATTTAGGATCATCGCCATGTTCTATCAGATGCCGGTGCTCATTTTGACACCGGTTGATCCAGGGACCAAGATAAGCCTGTACATTCAGATCAATGACTTCCTCCGCAAGTTCAGGTTGGATCGCTCACTGCAGAAACAAGTAGCTGAGGAGATCGAAGAGGCCAAAGCTCGTCTGGAGCGGGCTGAGCAACGTCGAGTTCTTGCAGCTCTTGCAGAGAAACGGAGGAAGTCGTGAGCAAGAAGTACACAGATGCGAAGGCAATCAAGTCTTGGGTGATGAAGCAGCGTGGTTTCGATCTGGCTCAGATTGGACGACACTTCAGTGTGAGCCGGGTGAGTGCCCGAAACTGGGTGATGAAGGTCTCTCAATCGGAACATCTTCTGTTGAAGGCCCAGAAAGCCCTGGTGCAACGTGAGAAAGACACTGGAGTCACGCTTCCGGCAGTGGTCGCCAACGTGGTTGCTGAGGTTGCTCCACAGCTTAATCCTTCAGAGCTACAAGCTCTTCGGGACGAGAATACCTTCCTTCGTTGGTGGTGCGTGGGCGAGCGTCGAGGCTATGTGGACCGTCTTCTCAAGGAAGTATCTAGTGATTGACTCCTAGAACCAGCTGGGTGTAGAGTCAGGCCCATGAGATCAATCATTGGGAGATCTTCATGGCCAGTTGGCTATCAGTCGGGATTGATGGCGGGCTCCACGGGGCTGTCGTAGCAATCACAAACACGCTAGAGGTCTTTGCCTACTTCGATACGCCTATCATTGATCTTGGGGCGAAGGGCAAGACCAAGAATGCGTTTCTCGAGCAGGAGATGGTGTCCAGGCTCGAGGAGGTCGTGAAGTCGGCGCTGGGAATGCCGGTCATGGTGATGTTGGAGCAGGCACGACCCATGACCAAGCAGGGGGTTTCCTCGACATTCAAGACTGGTGAGGGCTTTGGTCTCTGGAAGGGGATCTTGGCAGGGCTCAAGCTCTCTTATGAGATTGTGCCGGCACAGACCTGGATGAAACGTGTAGTGACGGGAGTAGGTGGTGATGACACTAAAGCAAGATCAGTTGCCAAGTGTCAGCGACTGTTTCCGGCACTCCCTCTTACCAAACCCAAAGGCAAGGTTGCATCGTTGGATGGTCGTGCGGATGCAGCTCTTCTCGCCTACTATGGGCTTGTGATTGACAACAAGATCAGTGAGCCCAAACGAACTCCAGTCAAGAAGGCGGTGTGATTGTGGCAGAGCAGCAGCCTAAGCCAGCGTCTGGAACAAAGCCAGAACCAGTCTCGATCCCCAAGTGCGCAACCTGCCAGAAACCTCTGACCCAGTGCCAGTGCAGCCACAACGACCTCAAGAAGTAGCCACTGAGCGTGTTCACGTTGCAGTAGACGTGAGCAACTTGTGGCGATCCTGCCGAGAGGCTTTTGGTCAATCGGCCAGGGTCAACTATGCTGGCCTTCTGGATAGGATCAAACAGGATGTCTATCCAGGCCTGAGTCGTGAGATACGAGCTGTTGCCTACACAGTTTTGGCTCCCCATCGCAAAGTAACCTCTAGCGGTAAGATCAAAGAAGCGCTTCCTCGTCCTGAGAAGTTCCAGGAATCCCTTCAGCGCTTTGGCTACGAAGTCAAGATCCGCCAGATGCGTTACGAGAAGGGCATCACCAAGCCCTTCCACACTGATTGGGATGTAGGCATTGCTGTCGACACCATGGAGGCGCTTGGCACCTTCGATACATTGGTGATCGTCAGTGGTGATGGTGACTATCTGCCTCTGATCCAGACTGTGCAGGAACGAGGACGGCGAGTGGAGGTCTACACTTTCCAGCGCACAGCTTCACAGTGTCTCTTCTCGGCCGCCAACCACCTCTTCTTTCTCTCTGAGGGTGACATTTACCTCGAGAAGTGCGACTAGGGATCATGGAAACTCGGTACTCCGTCATTGAATCGGCAATGAAGTTGTGGGATCGGCAGAACCGAGCAACCATCCAAGAGTGGGAAGAGACAGGAGACTGCAGCCCCATCTTGATCGAAGTCTCACCAACAGGGGCCTGCAATCATCATTGCTCGTGGTGTGCTTACGCTGGAGTCAATAGTGGCCCCGGGCGTAGCCGACTTGAGTTCGATGCCTTCCGTGGGCTCTGTCGGGATGCCAAGGCCCTCAGCACTCGAGCAATGCTGTTCACAGGTGGCGGTGAGCCACTTCTCCACCCCAACATCTGCTCGTTCCATGATCTGGCGGTGGACGCTGGGCTCAATGTCTCCTACCTGACCAATGGAATTCTTTTCTCAGAGGGCATTCTCAAGCGCATCGTTGCTGATGCTGAGTTCGTAAGGATCAGCTTGGATGCAGCCACGCCAGAGCAATACCAGTTGGCTCATCGAGGAAGGCAGACAGATTGGGAGCGGCTCTGGGGCAACCTGAGACAGCTAGTCCAGGCTCGCCGAGCAGCAGGCAGAGACCGTCAGAATGGGAAACGACCCCTTGTTGTGGGGGTGTCGTACATCATCTCTCAGATCAATAACGATCTGATAGCAATTGATGAACTGGTGTCAAAGGTGAGGGAGATAGGGCTGGACTACATTCAGTTCAAGCCCATTTACATGGAGAGTCCTGGTACAGGGACCACCATCAAGCCTCCACTCCATGCCGTCTACCACTTTGGTTTTGAACAGATCAATAAGATCCAATTGAAGTACAACGAGAGCGACCGCTTTCGTGTGTTCTTCACTCGCATGGAGTACTTCGACATTCGCCTGCGCCAGTTCCAGCACTGCTTCAGTCACCATTTCGTAGCTTCGATCTCATCAAATGGGGCTGTGTTCCTTTGCTGTCCACTTAGCTTCGCTTCGGATGATTTCTACTTTGGCAATATCCACGATCAAGATTTCAAGTCGATCTGGTTCGGAGAACGTAGGAAGTCAATCATCGAGAAGATCGAAAGTGACTCGTCTTTTGTTCGTAGGTGTTCGGCGTGTCGATACGATTATCTCAATGAGGTTCTCAACTACGTGAGGGAGAGCAGTCTTCGCCTGCACGCTAACTTCATCTGATCTGGTGGATGATGCGATTCCTGTGCTACTCCGTATTGAGTAACTCCAACAGCATGTCCAGTGATCACATCTGGCGTGTTGACCGAGACATGGCTGCTGATGGGGTGAGGCTCTACCCTGAGGACTTCTGGTATTTGGTGGCCCCCAATCGCGTACCGAGGCCTCGGCATAAGTACGAGTATTACTGGAAGCTTCCACTCAAAGACCTCGAGATATTGAAGCACCCCAGGATCAAATTGCTGTTCTGGGATGAAGCTGTACGACAGCGTGAGGAGATGAGGAACCCTGGAGTTCTGAGTCTCTACAACGACTTCAACTTCCTCCGGCCCGGGTATCACTTCGATGTGTTCTTGACGAATCGCATTCCGATGGCAGCAACGATGCTGTCGTCAATCACACCGTGGACTTTGGGTCGTTTCTCACCGTCCTTTGTCTTCTGCTCTCGCAATGGCTATGTCTTCGACCAAGACATGCTGGCTAATGACATCGTTCCCTGGCTGCTTTATGCCCAGTGTGTGGGTTGGTTGATCGGCTACAATATCTTCGACGCTGAGAATCAACTACACCGAGCTGAAGCTGTCTTGCGAAGCTTCTTCAAGCCACATGTGGTTCGTCAATTTCAGGAACGAAGTACCTTCATCTACTCTGGTTTCAATTGTGACCAGCTAGAAGAGGATGCCAAGAAGATCGAGAAGGACCCTTTGTTCTCGATCAATTGGTCTTTCCGAACCTACGCTCTGTACCGATTCGAGGATGGGCTGGAGATCATCAATCGAGCCTATGTCCTCTCGAAAGACAAGATCCGTGTTGTGATCAATTCCCCCAGTGGAAGAATCAGACCCCGTAGCATCACCAAAGAGGAGTGGGATTCCAAGTACAAGCACTTCGATATCAAAGCTCCTTGTCCACGTGACGAGTACGTGAGACGGGCAGCCTCTTGCCACGTGTCCCTGAATCTCGCCCAGTACGCTGAGGGTTCTCACACAACCTGTGAGCTGCTCTACATGGGTGTGCCGGTGATCATGCGGAAGGCTCCTTGGAGCCAGCAGATGCTCCCCACGTGGCCCTACAAGTGTGATTCTGATAAGGAAGTCCTTCAGATGATCTTGTGGATGAAAGATCACTGGAAGGATGACTCAGTCCAAGATGCACTGAAGGATGTGAAGAAGTACATCCGAGCCCACTACCACTCTCCGGATAATAACCAGCGCACTTTGGAGTGGATCAGAGAGAAGTACTTCGCTGGTAAGAAGAGGGTGAAGGAAACTCAGTGGACGGAGATCCTCAAGGCTGCCAAGCAAGGCGCCAAGTTCCCGATCTCCTTTGCTGACTTCGCTCAGCGCATCACGAACGTTATGGAGTCTCCTTGGGACTTCAATCGCCACGCTCTGCGCTATCCCACCACCGAAGTGAACCGTGCTGAATGGATGTCTCGGCTCCATCAGATTGGGCTCTACGATGATTGCCAGGAGGAATGGCCAGTCATCAGGGAGATTGGCTCATGAGTAAGCCGTGGGATGGATTGGACTGTTGGAACAGGATCAATCGTGGACGATTGCTTGATGTTGATCGTGTTGTGTTTGAGCATGTCACACGATCTTCATACTGGCACCGTCGTCCTTCCTCTCTTCTCGATGTTGGGTGTGGCGAGGGGAGATTTCTGGGCTGGGCTAAGGGATTGTTTGGTGTTGAGGCTGTTGGCTTGGATAACGATGCTGACCTCATCGCTAGAGCAAAAGATCAAGGTTGTCACGTCATTAAGCACGATCTCAATCAGTATCCGTGGCCCGTCCCCAAGCACCACTGGGAAGTGGTCGTGGCCTCCTATTCGCTCTACTACCTGAATGATCTCAAAGCTGCATTGGAGGAAGCCAGGTCCTGTCTCAAGCGAAATGGTCTACTTTGTGTCACGTCATCGGCTGAGACCTGCAACCAGGAATTGATGAGGATTCTAGAATCCTGTGGAACTGTTCCTCCAGTTCTCAAGAAGCTCTATGGATCCCAAGAACATGTAGTAGAGCCACTGCTCCGAAGCTGGCCAGGGAAGGTCGGTCGTTTTGACATCCGAAGCAAGATCGAGTTGACAGATGGTGAGGAGATCAGAAACTATCTCACCAGTTCGAGCTTCTACAAAATGTGTGATCTGAAGCACGACTTCATGATGATGGCCACTCAGTTGCAACCATTCATCGTCACAAAGGATGTGTGCATCCTTCTCTGGAGTGGTGCATGAAGCTCGTAATTGCAGTTGGCTGTCATGCTGACGATGAAGTGATTGGACCGGGGGCAGCCCTGGCCGCTCATGCTGAGGCTGGAGCCCATGTCGTAGTGCATCTGATCACTACAACGTACACCTCTCGATATACGTCCGAGATGAGATATCAGATTTCGGAGGCATACCGAAAGGTGGACGCAGCATTGGGTGTTCATGATCGAAAGGTTCATGACTTCAAGCCCACAAGCCAATTGGGCACGACAGAGATTGGATGCATCGCTCCGGTGATCATGGATGAGATTCTGAAATACAAAGCAGATGATGTTGTGATCTACACTCATCATCCTTTGTGCCTCCATCAGGATCATCGTGTTGCAGCCATGGCCACACTTGTGGCTGTTCGTCCATTCTCGGATGCTCTTCTTGCTCACCACTTCCGTTCGTTGGAAGTTCTTGCCTATGAGATTCCCAACATCGAGGCTGCTCCTCTCGAGTGGGATACGTTTGTGCCGCTCGAGAAACGCCACGTCAAAGCCCAGCGGCAAGCCATGGAGGCCTACACCCCCGAGGTGCCCCCAAGGTTTGAGCACCCTTGGCATCCTGAGATGCTCACGCTTCGAGCACAGGAGATCGGAAGTCGTTTGGGAGTGCCTTATGCTGCCCACTTCAAAACCCTGTACCGCATTGGTGGGCACCTGATTGGAGGTTACCTGTGAAGCGTGCTGAGATTGATATCAAGTACATCCATGTGGATCACCTCCACGAGTTCGAGGGCAATCCACAGGAGCAGGATAACGAAACCTTCAACAATCTCGTCCAAGAGATCGAGATGGATGGCTTTGATGAGCCCATCCAGGTAGTGCCCGCTCCTGATCTTGGTCCTGAAGAGTTCCGCATCGTTTCGGGAAACCATCGGTACAAAGCGGCTCGTGTCCTTGACTACGAGGAGCTACCGGCAGTCGTCAAGGATAACTGGGACGAACTGACAGCTAAGATCAAGGTCATTCGTCGCAATCGTCTCAAGGGCGAGCTGGACCCGACCAAGTTCACTCGTTTTGCAAACGAGATCATCAACGAAGAGAGCCTTGATACTGAAGTCCTGCAGGAGATGATGGGCTTCAAAGATCTCGACGAGATGATGGAGTACTACAAGGAAGAGCGGAAGGCCAAAGAGAAGAAGGTTCGAAAGGTAGCAGATGAGGCCAACGCTCAGCTCAAGCTGATCGACAATCTCTCCTACATCCTGAATCGACTGTTCACAGACTACGGGGATACCGTTCCCTTCAACTTCATGTTCTTCACCTTTGGATCAAAGATGCACCTCATGGTCCAGATGAACAACAAGTTGAAGCGCTTGATCGAGAAGATCTCCAAGAAGTGTGTGGAAGATGGACTCGACATCAACGTGGTCCTTCCGGGGCTTCTTGATGCAGGAATGGAGTCGATGAGCTTCATCTCAGGGCCGCCTGAGATTGAGGAGATCGAAGAGCGTGGTACCAATGAAGAGGATGACAGTGAGTTGAGGTCACCTGTCGGACCCCCACCTGGTGTGTAACGGACCATGAGCAGCCCAACCGCAAAACGCACACCCTACACCAAACCGATTCAGCAGCTCTCCAGGACGCCTGTACAGCTGCCGAAAGGTGCAGGGGCTGCTAACGACCTCTTCTCGTCTCTGGCGCCCTCTGGGATTGACTTGAGCAGCTTAGGACAGTCTTCGGGGCTGCAGAACATCACACCAGAGCAGATACGAGCTCTGACCAAGGTCAACCTGGCGCTATGGGTTGCTACAAGCGGTCTCAAAGTTGACCACCGGCCTTTTGACTTCGACAAGCATCGTTATTTGATCCCCCTCTACCTCGACACAGCCCATGAGTTCACCCTTATGAAGTCAGCTCAGATGGGGGCAACGATCTTCGAGCTGACCAAGCTACTGCATTTCTGCATGTACAATGCTGTCAAGGCCTGCTTCTTCTTCCCGACCCAAGATGGTGTCACACTCCTCAGCAAAGATCGTATGTCTCCCCTCATCGACTCCAATGCTGAGTTGAAGGAGGCCGTCAAGGACTCTGACACCCTGGGTTACAAGCAGGTTGGCAAGGAGAGTGCGCTCTACCTCAGACACCTGGGTGGCATTGCGTCGAAGGACTCCACACCCTTCGATATGATCGCATTCGATGAGGTGCGACTGCTCAATCCAGCAGACATCGATCAGGCGCGTGAGCGCATCAGTCATAGCTCCTACAAGTACGTTCTCCAGGTCTCAACTGCTGGCTATCCTAACGCCGACATCCACAAGCAGTTCCTCCGAGGGACTCAGAACTTCTGGCATACCCGCTGTAACTGCCCTGATGGAGTGATCCTGAGTGAGGTCTTCCCAGATTGCATTGCTCTCACTCAAAAAGGGGAGGTCTACTATCGCTGCCCACGCTGCAAGATGAAGATCATCGATCCCCAGAATGGGCAGTTCATCCCCCACAATCCTGGAGCGAATGTTCACAGCTATCACATCCACCAGATGCTCTCGAAGTTCATCACTGCTGCTGAGATCTGGGAGGCCTACCAGACTACCCAGAACATCAAGGAGTTTTTCAACGCCAAACTGGGCAAGCCCTACGTTGACGAGGAGAATGTTCCGGTCACTGATGATGATCTCATTGCGTGTGAGAACACTGATTTGATGTGGGGTGGGGGCAAGAGCCACACTGCCATGGGTGTGGATCAGATGAGCGGTGTCATTTACGTGGTCATTGCCCAGCGCTTTGGGAACAAGAAGCGCATTGTCCATTTCGAGATCATTGATGACCACAACCAGCTCTACTGGGAAGCTGGGAAACCACAGTCCCCTTTCAAGCGCCTCTACCAGCTGATGAAGGAATACGATGTTGATCTCTGCATCATCGATGCGATGCCGAATGCCAACGAGGCTATGGAGTTCGCACGAGATCACCCAAAGCGTGTCTTTGTCTCCTGGTACATCGAGCAGCAAAGGGAAGTAGCCCAGTGGGGTGATCGAGCCAAGTGGAAGCAAACGGTCAAGAAGGGTGGACCCAAGATCAAGTTCAAGTACTCGGTGCTTCTCAGTCGCTACCTCACCATCGAGATGGCGATGAAATCGATTGCTGATCGTGACTTCGAATGGCCACACCCTCGGGCACTTGTTCAAGTGTGCCGGAGCCCAAAGTCAGGTCGCTACGAACCACTCCACATCTTCGAGACGCACTTCTACCTGCACATGAAGAGCATCGTGCGACAGAAGACGGTCCAGGATGAGGAGACCGGTCGCTTCAAGATGGAGTGGGTCAATTTGGGTCTTGACCCACACAGCGTGCATGCACTCAACTACTGCAACGTTGCACTGGAACGACTCAGAAGAACACCCATCATGACTTTCGCATAGGAGATCAGAAGTGGATCTGAAGGCACTGATGAAGGAGTCTCAGGAGATTGCGGTGGCTCATGGTTTTCGAGAGCAGGAGAAGGACCTCGCTGTTGACATTGCTCTGATGCACAGCGAGCTTTCGGAGGCCCTAGAGGAGTCTCACAATGGGCACGCTGCTACAGAGATGTACTACCGCGAGGATGGGAAGCCTGAGGGTGTTCCAGCTGAGTTCGCTGATGTTGTGATCCGAATAGCGGGAACAGCAGCTCATCATGGGATTGACCTAGAACAGGCGATCCTCGAGAAGATGTCCTACAACAGAACCAGACCATACCGACATGGTGGGAAGAGGATCTGATGTACTTTGACAGCACAGGTAAAGTGATGACTTTGATCAGGGACGATGATGCTGCTGGGAACCCCAAGACACTGCCTCTGATCCTCATCTTGAATAGGGAACAGATGATGGAGAAAGTACAGCAGTTGGGAATCCGGAAAGTGCCGAAGTTTGCAGAACGACTGTCAGAGAAGGCACGCAAGATCTACCAAACACCACAAAAGAATACGATCATCGAGTACGAGGAGAATGGTGAACGCCACATTCGTCCTTGCGTGTTCTTCTCGAAGGTGGTGCAACACAAAGAAGGAACAAGCATTCCGGAGCAGTACTTCGATGAGATGGCACGAATGTTCAACATGCTTGTTGATAAGGGTCTTCTTGATTTCGGGGTTCTGGCTGAGGCCATGATTGTTCCCCTGGCAAGAGTGGAGCCCACATTCGAGCGTTCGTTGTTGGTGGTCTACCCATTTCCATCAGCTCGTGTGGCGAAGGCAGCTCAACTTCTGGGTGGAGGCAATGAGTTCTCCATCGATCTGGAGTACAAGCTTCTCAACGTTGTCCTTGGGGATGAAGCCTTTGCCCCAGAGGGAAGCATTGGTTCTGACAAGTGGTGATAGGAGATCACAATGGCCTACGACTTCGGTAATGTTCCGGTAGCTGAGTGCTTCAAGATCGAGTTCTTTGCGATGATCTGCAAGAGGTGCAATTCCACGCACCCTTTCTACATCAACCACAAGGGACAGCCTTGCTTTCTGACTCCGTTCTCTGGCAAGATCATCGAGTTCTGCGCTGAGCACAACATCGAGAAGCAAGATGTGATCAATGCCAATTGCTTCATCTGCCACTGTGGTTTTCCAATTCGCTTCCCTGGGATCGATGAGGAAGAGCAGAAGGCTGATAACAAGGAGAAGCTGGCTCGTCTCAAGAAAAGAGGTGGCGGCAAGCGTATTCACTCACCCAAGCTTACTGTGGTGAGTGAGGCCCAGGCCAAGAAGATCATTGAAGCAGGAGAGAAGACCCTCAAGGAGGGTTAAGACATGAGAGATCCACGCTACCAGTTCCAACCTTGGTATGTGAAGGTGTGGCGCAGACGCCACTATCTCATGATACCCTGTGTCGCAGTTTCGATCTGGCTCAAGGGGCATGACACCTGGCCACATGCGTGGTCGATTGCAATTGGTACTGCTCAGATCAAGATGCAGTGGACATGGAAGGTGGATGAATGCCGACAGAGATTCCCATGCTCGAAATAACGATGAAACCTCAGCTCGGTCTCAAACCTGTGCAGGGAACGTGCGACAGCTGCACCCGATGCCAGTGGAACCGAGATAGCGCTGCCTTCCTGTGCGAGTTGGAGAAGTGGAAGAAGAAGGTCGGGCTGGAGTGGCTCGCATGTGTGTCCTACCTCCCAAAGGGAGGGTTGTGACCGATGCCCTACAGAACATCTGCTGTGGTGGAGATTGAGGTCGTGGACAAGCCTCGGGTTCCTAAAGAGATCATTGACGATCTCATTACTGCTCTGGCTGGAAAGGACATCGAAGCAACCGGCAACGAGGGGATACGCAGCAATCTCAGTAGTAAGTGGGAGATCAGCTGCAAGTCAGTGGTATTGGGTGCCGTTCCTCACGGTGAGCTTTACCAGGTTGACATGACTATCAACCGAATCAGGATAGCTTTGTCTTTCTGGCAGAAGAGAAGAATCAGAAAGCTCATTACCACAAAGGCAAAGGAGCACATGACTCGAGCGGAGGTCCTCTGCCTCGAAACAGCTCTGGATGAAGTCAGGAAGGCAAGGTAGCCCGTGTATATCATCAATACTGACTCATCCATCGAGCCACATAACCCAGGTGGCATTCTCTCCTGGGCATTCATCGTGAAGAGCGTCGGCAAAGAGAAGGGTGAGATTCATCGAGCTGCTGGGATTGCCAATCACGGACATCCTGACAACACCAACAACCAAGGTGAGTACTACGCAGTCATCGCTGCGCTTTTGTGGATGCTCAAGATGCCAGAAGATCAAAGGCGATCTGTCATCGTACAATCGGACTCGCAATTGATCGTCAATCAGTGCTCTGGTGTGTGGAGCGTCAATGACGAGAAGCTCATGGAGCTGAATCGTCTGGTCAAGCAGGCAGTACGCAAGTTCGGCAAGTCGGTCACATTCAAATGGATCCCACGGGAGAAGAACACAGGAGTGGATTCACTCTCTCGCAGTGTCTACGAAGATCCTGCTATTCAGGCTGAGCTGGAGGAACTACGCAAAGCCAAGGCATGCGAGATTCACGGGGATGACGACCTCTCGTGGTGATCTGTATGGCGCGCAAAACCTCTTTTGTCGTAGGGCCTGCATCTGATGCCCACAAGAAGTTCATGGCTCTTCTACAAAAGGCAGCAGAAGGGATCATCAAGGAAGCAAAGGGTCGGGTCTGTGGCACTTGTTCATTCTTCCGGGGGGAGTGGTGTGCTCGCCACGTGAGTGTGCTCACAGAGATCGAGATCCACTGTTTGGCATCGAGCATCGCCTGTCGATTCCATACACTTCCTCCGACATGACGCTTGACGTACCAAGTCCAACTCGTGTATAGCTGGAACTAATGGTACACCTGTAACGCAAGGGTAGTGCTCCAAATGGCCAGAACTCCAATGAAAGCTATGGTTCAACAGGCCAACACAACACCCTTGCCCCCTGTGCTGATCCCAAGACGCCGACCCGCCAAGCTCAGGCCACCTGCAAAAGCGTCCAAGGAAGAGATCGAAGACCGTCGAAAACAAGTCGCCCGCTTACGTCTACGTGGTTTGGGCTACCGTTCTATTGCGAAGATCCTCAACGTTGGTCACATGACCATCAAACGTGATCTTGAGGCAATTCGCGAAGAGAACAAGCGTCGGGTATCTGGGTTTGAGCACGCCCAGATGATTGGAGAAAGCCTCTCGGTATTCGAGGAGGTCGAATTGCGAGCCTGGCAGGACTACCACGATGCTGACAAGGGTTCTGTGCAGCGTCGGCAGTTCTTGGATGTGATCCAGAATGCTCGCAACAACCAGATCAAACTGCTGACTGACATTGGGCTCGTGAGCAAAGAGCCACACAAGGTCGATGTCACAGTGCGAACTGATGCCATTGAACACTGGAGCCCAGAGGCTCAAGCGCTCGTGGCCATGGCTATCCTCAAGGCCAAGCTCTCTCCACCCGCTGATCCTGTGCCTGAACTTGTGATCGATACAACGGCGGAGGAGTGCGATGCCCAGGGGGTCACACCCGACATGGGTGTTAATTCCAGCAGCGAACACGAGCCTAGTTCATCGGAAGCTTCATGATGAGTTGAAGCCCTGTGGCTTCTCGCTAACGAATGCAGAGTGGGAGCTGTATGGAGATGGGCTTGGCCGCCCAATCCAGATGCTCACTCTGCACATCGCATTTGATGCGTCCGTGTTCTCTCAGGTTGTGACTAATGCTGCTGTGCGCTCCACATTCACATCGTGGCTTGTAGCCTGTGGTCTAAAGGGTGACTCGTTGCCTCCTGGCCTATTATGGCTTCCTGGTGATCCTGATGCAGGATGGTTTGCTGAGAGGATCGTTCGATCTACCCAGTCCCAGTTCAATATTCCCTGTCCTGATCTTTCTAATTTAGCGAAGTTGATCATTATGACTCTTGAAACTCAAGAATTGCCTAGTTGCACGTGGGCGTCTGAGGGGTGGTACCTTCGTGGAGCAGGATTTGTGGGTGATGAAACCCAAGTGGAGTTTTCATTTGGTGAGCCGACTTCACATACAAACTCGTTTCACTATCCGATCCCTCGGATGACTGTTTGGGAAGTTACAGATAGTTGGGATGAGACAGGAAGATGTCTCTGTACGCTGAAGAGTTGTGATGATCGACCTCAAGTAGGAGAGTGCCTTATACGCGAGTCAGATCTGAAGCGCATTCTGAGTGCAATAGCTGACCAGGGGATCGAAGCTGTGCTACCTATGTTCCCATCCCAATCGATCCCTCTTACTGATCTGACTTCGAGTTTTGAAAAGCAAAAGATCGAGAGGCAGGACGCATACTGGGCTGTGAAGGGCAAGACGAGCTGATGCCACTCTTTCTCAAGGGCGAGCGTGTCCAGATCACTGGGGGCAACATGTGCCTCGGGTGCATGGCCACTGTGGTTGAGGATTATCAATCTGGGTGGGGTAAGATCAGAATCCAGATTGATGGCTATCCTAGCGCTCGTGCTATTGACATCTCGCGCCTCAGCCGAAAGGGTGAGCCGAAAGCGGGCCCCATACAGCCAGCCCCTGCAACATCACCCATGCCTGTCTCGCGCAGGCATGGAGAGTCGGCCAATGAGTTACGTCAACGCATCCTGGGGTCACCATACAGACCGAGTGTTCCAGTTCCTGGGTGGGAAGGTGTAGCTCTTGGTGTTGACCCCATATACTACGCTGGCAAAGAGGAAGGACCTCCAAGGCCTACCAAAAAGCAGCAATACGAGATCGCAAAGCTCAAGGCAGGGTTGGCTTTGAGTAGGATCAATACTATCTACCCAACCGAGCAGGTTCTTAAGGAAGAGGAAGCATCCATCCACTACTTCTATGAGGTGTGGGTACGGAAGGTCGAAGCGAGGAAGCGCAATGCCTATTGGCAACTTTGAGTTGGGGATTGGAGGGGGTGGCCCATGGTGCAACTTCGTGCCGAGGATGCATGGCTCATCCTCGAAGCTCTGGCCGTTGCTGGGGCGGACATACACAACGTCAAGACTGAGACTCAGATCTACCAGCTTGCTGTTGAGCAGCTACGGTTTCCTCGACCTGTAGATAAGCAGCGTATTAAGATCACTTTGGGAAAATAGCAGCGATTGCTGCGAGCATACGTCGCACGGAGGAAGGCTGGGGAATACTGCTCCATACGTGACTTGAAAGTTGATCTTTACGGTGGCCGAGTGTAATCTCCTGTTGAGGATCGAGATCGCTAAGCTGAGAGCTTCTGCGATGGCACGAGTGATGGCAAAGAAGATCGCATTCAAGGAAGTGCAAAAACGTCGAGCTGAGGGGGCTTTCTGGGTGGGGTCGACCCAACCACCAGCACCAGCCCACTCTGAGCCCATGTACAAAGTGGGTGAGTATGTGCGAGCAACCATTTCCGAAACTCAGCGCTGGTTGGGAAAGATCATAAAGATCGGGGTACCACCATACGCATACTTGGTTAGTTTCCCAGCTGGGCCTCGGGGTAACCAAATGATCCTGTGTGAGACAGCAATACAGAGGTTCGGAACAGATCCTAAGGTTGCTCAACACCTTGAGCCTGAGCTGAAATCGATCTTCAACAGACACCTCTCGCACATTGAGGTGTGTGAGACAAAAGGCTTCAAATAAGCACTTCCACCAAATCCAGCTTCCCTCATACAGCCGGCAAAGCACCATCTTGAGCTGCTGCTCGAGTTCGATTGGGATGCGTTGGTCGCAACAGGCGAGCTGGGCGATACATCCAATGAAATGGAAATGCTGATCGTGAGTAAGCTCAGATCGTTTGCTAAGCCATACAAGGCCATGGGAATTGACTTGACGATCTTGTTGTTCATGGTCGACCAACAGGGTATTGTGTGGTCACACAATGAGATCCCTCTGGATGAGCAGCCCATGTTCTAAGGATCACATACATGCCACCTGAAACCGCCACAGCCGCTGAGTCCATCATCACTCGCGCTTACCGAGATGCACATCGAGCCCTGCAGCAAGCCTGGGACCAACACGACTACCGGCTCTCTGAGCTGCGAAAGGCCATCGGCAATAAGACCAACGAGGGTCCTGCCTTCGAGTCCTTCAAGGAAGCTGTGCTGTCCCTACGCAAGGCCTCGGATGGCTATAAGTTCGTGGTCGACATGGCACGACTCAACCACATACATCTACCCCAAGGAGCGGAGCAGGATGCCAACGAGTGAGCGCATTACTGTCGAGAAAGATCCATTCGATCCAGACAGGGTGAAGATCACATACATCAGGGATGATGTGACCATGGGGTCAAAAGGGAAGACAATACAGGGGTCTACCTCACACAGCCTGCGCTTGCCCAAAGACCTGATCCCAAAGCTCACCTGCAAGCTGATGGAGCTGTATATCGAAGAGAACAAGAAGCATGAGCACGAGGTCCCGGAGCTAGCGCTATGAAAAAGGAACGAGTCATCGAGTGCTTGAGGATCATGGAGCGGAGGATCGAGGAATGTCAGCCCAAGCTCCAAGCCATACTGGACAACTTCGAGAAGCAAGTGGATGATCCTTTGTCCGAGCACATCCTTGGCACCACATACGTCAAGGATCTCAAGGGCAACATACAGCAGCTCCAGGACGAGGAGATCGCTCTCACCACAGCCATACTAGTTCTAGAATCCATACCCAAGGGGCTGTGGGATGAGACCAACTCCGAGCGAACGCTACGCATGCTGAGAGAGGCCCTTAGCACTGTCTCTCAGCTCCTCAGCTCCAGATGAGTCATGGCTATACAGCCAGCTGGTTGGATCAAGCATGATGAATTGTTCTTTGAGTGCGAGAAGTTCAAAGCGCGAGTGGACTTCTTCAAACCGCCACCTGCCATAACAGCTGGGACTTTGATCATCGACTATCCCTCAGCGCTTCCAACGACTGAGGCAACCGCCACTGCACGTGAGGACTTCATAGCAACGCTCGCTGTGCTGCGAAAGCTTCACACCACACCAGCAATGAAGATCAGAAGAGCCCATACATACTGGGAGCTGCCATGAAGAAACCATACGTGGAAGACGCAGTGCGTTAGCTGCATCTGGAGGCTCGAGCTGTGGAACGCAGCTGGCAATCTCACATATAGGGACATTGATCGATACGTGAGTGAAGGCAAGATCAATCCCACCATGTCCCCGGATGAAGCCATACAGGCTTTGAGCAAAGGCAAAGCATCATGAAGACCCTGGGCAATCCCAAGCGACCTATACTCCGCAGGAACGTGGCCGCAGGCCACAACTACTCCAAGTGCCCTTGTTGCCAGTTGCTGATCTTGTCAGCCGGAGCTGTCCTATACACTCCTACTGTCCACAGGATCGAGTTCGAGTCCCTATACGCTTGCCCTGGGTGCAATAGCCACTGGGGCATACGAACAAGCTTCCAGCCTGTGCTATGAGCAAGCAGATCTACCGAAAGCCCAAGCCCTCAGCAGCTATACAGGCCACAAGACCCATACAGCAGCAGCTCGAGCCGCTTCTGAATGATATTGACAACTTGGTCAGCCGAGCCCAGGCACTGCTCCCGACACTCGACCACTATACAAGTGATCCCGTGATCAAGAGGCTGCTAGCTGACCTGGCCAGCCTCTATACCAAGTAGTCTCACATCATCCTACATACCTAAAGAGGAAAAGCCCATGCCAGAGCCAGCGCACAATGACTATCTATCGGAGTTTCTCCAAGCCCACATACGGCTCGATGAAGCCCTCCAAGCCATCCAGAAGGAGATGAGGCTCTCGAACTATCACTTACCAGGGAACGCAGCCTATACAGCTTACCAGGAGGCCCTACGCATACAGGATGAGAAGTCTCTGAGGTATTGGTCCCAGGTCTGGAGGTGTGAGCAGCAAGCAGTCCACCAAAGCCCCATACCAAGGCACAAGGAGGATGGAGGCAGGGCAATCAAGGCCCCAGGGAGAGTCAGTGACAAGCTCCCGGATGAGTGGAGATGCAGCACCTGTCTCAAAGCTCTCAAGCCAGATGACATGGTTCTGGTCACGCATACAACACCATGAAGGAGCTACGCAGGCTCTAGATCTATGGATTCTAGAATCCTCATCTATACGCTCTCTTTTCAATAAGATCCAACTACATATCTTACATACAGCCCCTGTATCACCAAAGCACCACAGCCAGATCACTCACAGCTTCTCACCATACTATACGTGAGGATCAATGTCTCCGATATACCTATCATTTCAAGGGCTTTACGATACTCCGATCCTGCCCTCGCTTTACCATACATACATCCCAATTCTCGCAATAAGATCAAGCACATACAACGCAATTCAGATCTCGCAATAGCCTACCTAAAAGGGTCGCAATGAGATCGCAAAAGGCAAGCAGGAAGAGACCTAAGGCAAGAGGTAATGCCCAGGGGAAGATTCAAAGGACACAAGCAACCAACAAGGGAAGCTCCGGAGTCCCTAAGCTCCTTCCTTCCTCTTCTCCTTCCCTCAAAGCGAACCAGATCCCATGTGCCCATGAGTGACCCGAACCAAAGCCTCCTCGTGTGCGAGTGCCCATGTGAGAGTGTTGAACCAGCTCCCCAGCTACCCCTAAGTCCTAGCGACTATGAACCACAATGTAGCGTGTATTGCAGCTGAGAAGCGATATAGGCCATGTTGTGGTGACCCCCATGGCACAAACACTGGAGGCTAGACCCCACCCTTAGCAGACCGACTTCCTTGGCGTAGGCGATTTTTGGTGTATGACCCCCGTAAGACCGAATCTAGAACCAGAACACAATATGCGATTAAATGGTCAATTAAATCGTTGATAAATTGTCAAATATATTGTGGGTAGCAGCTGGTGAAACCTAGAACCAGTTTGAGAGGGGAAGCCACGTCTAAGTTGAGTCGCCTCTCGGAGGTACCCCCACCCATGAATGAGGGGGGATCAAAATGGGGAAGGAACCTTCTCAGCGGGTCCCCGGAGGGACTGTGTAGTAGGACGGACTATCGGTCAGGATAATCCCGGCTGAATGATGCTGTTCATCTATGCGAGGCTGAGTTCTAGAACCAGTGCCTGAGCTAGGACCCATGTTCTCAGGGGGATGAGGAAAGATGGGGGAAGTAGTGTCCGGTGTCCGAGAGGGAGGGGCCATTCGTATTATAAGGGTGATGGAGTACGTGGCCGGGATTGGGCGATTGGAGGTAGGAGGCTGTGTCGGCCGGTTTGTTGGAGGGCCAGTTCGACGGAATGGTGGCAGGTTCGCTAGTGCGGGGTTGTGATCGAGCAACGGACAGAATGCCAGTAGGTCGGTCTGAGTGCTCGGAATAGCGAAGGGCGATAGGATCGGGCGAGAGGTAGCGGACAGGTTGGTTGTCGGCGCGCAGGTTTGCGAGATCACTAGATAGGAATAAGGGCGCGGTGGTGTGTTGGTGAGAACGTGCGAATGGAGCTAGGTGGTGAAGGAAGGGACGGCCGCTGGGACGTTGAGAAGTCCGAACGGATTGAGGCTTGATTAGTTGTCGGAATGTTTGCTTGAACGGGAGAATGGCAGGCCTCGCGAGGGGTGTTAAGTCGGACGGAAGAAACGTCTGATGGAACGTTGGATCGGAAGCTGATCTTCACAAAGGAGGTCGGTCGCCAAAGCCTTCGTCCGTGACCACTTTGAGAACGATATCAAGTTCGAGGTGAGGAACTACACCAGGGAGATCGGTGAGACCGTCAAGAAGTACGTGGAGGAGACAGTCGGTCAGACAGCACATGACAGCTGGGGTCGAATCACCAAGATTACTCTTCGCCAGGACCTTGCGGAGGAGATTCAGAAGCGGGTGCGGGTGAGCTTCGAGCAGCTCGTCTCTGACTACTGCACTGGGGTCTATGAGGAGATGAAAAAGCGGTTCGATGGCAAGATCTACACGGCCATGCACAACGCTCTGAAGGACGCTGTGATTGAGGTGAAGACTGCACTCATCTCCAAGGTGATGGCGGCTGTCCAGATCTTGGTGGTCGATGAGACTCAACAGGATCAGGACAAGAAGGACTGATCCGTGGGGCGGTGTGGGAGCCCGGACGGTCCGTGAACATCTCTGGCCATTCATGAACAATTGTCCATATTCGTGAACATGTCAATCCCCATGTGAACACCGGCGGGCCCCGGACGCACCATCCAGCTGTCCACGGTACGCGGCTTTGAGGAGGTGCCCGGCGCCTCCCGGGACCAGCAGAAAATGATGGTGAGGGCGGCGGCGTCGGATCGCGACCTGGAGCAGTGGCCCTTGCTCGCCCCGGTTCTGCATTTCGAGGCTGACCTGACCGGCCCCATCCTGGTGTTCGCTGATCCGCTAGATCCCCGCTTGCGTGGCCATCGACCGGCAAAGAGTGCTTTCGAGGGAACACGCGGCAAACTAGCATGTTGAGCACGGTCTCCCCGGGTCTGGTTGGCAGCAGGTGGGGAGGCGCGGAGGGCAGACTGGGGAGTAGGGGCGGATGAACGTCTGGCCGTGCGTTAGTTTGTTGGCTTGTGCGTGGGTTAGCCTGTTCGTTGCTAAGGTGGATCAGTAGCGGTCTGTTGGGGGTTGGGCCTGACGAGAAGGGATGCCCGAATGAAGGGGCATAGGATCAATTGCGGGGCTGGAAGGACGTATAGGAGATAGGAGGCTGGTGTTAGGGTTGGAACTGGGGACGGGCGGGATGGTGGGACGAGGTGCGGATAGGTGGGATAAATAAAATGTAGGATCAGCCCCCATCGAGTTGAATGCTTGGTGGGGGTTCCAAAGGGGGATCACAAAAAGGGTGGACGACATGGAAAACAAGATCGAAGAGCAGAAGGCAGTCATCGAGCACAAAGATGACTCTGATGCAAAGATGCAGCAGGTCGAGGGTCAGATTCTCTTCTCCAAGGCAGTCAAGTTCCAGGTTGCTGAGAAGCTTGATGCAGCTGGGAATCCGAAGTTCAGTGAGCGGCTCGTCAGCCTTGTCGAGCTGCCAGAGAACCTGCCCCAGATGGGGTCCGTGATGCTGACCTTTTCTACTCGGGGAGGTGAGCTTCAAGTGCTAGTTCTGCCCCGTGAGGCAGCAGCTATTCTTCATGACCTTCTGGAAGACTACCTGGGGATCATCTGATGAAGCTCTCTGAGATCATCCCGCTCTTCGAGAAGTTTGGGCTCTCGGAGCAGTATGTTCGGCTGGCACTTCTTGCCGGGAACAATGGCTTCGAGAGCCTGAAGCTCCTTCTTGAGATGCGCTGGAACGATATGAACCAGGAGCTGGGGGGTTGAGAAGCTCCGGGAGCTTCGGGTTGACTACGAGCGACTGCAGGGTCTCAAGTTGACCTCGACGCGGACACCAGGTGATGTGAAGCGGGAGCGTGCAGAGCAGGTTGAAAATCTGATCCAGAACGTGGAGAGGCATAGAGAGGACAACAAGCGAAGAGTGATGTCGATGTTTCTGGACACGCTCGAGAAGGAAGCAGCCAGAAGTGACTCCAAGGGCGGTGCTCAGATTCGTAGTTTCATCGCCTCCATGACCCAGAAGAAGCCTAGCGGAGACTGAGATGAGCCGACAGTACACGCAGGAAGAGATGCGGGAGATGTTCCTCGAGCACTTGGTGGTGATCGCCAAGTACTGGATCAGAGAGGCACGCGCTGTAACAGCTGAGGACAAGGTGGCTGGGGCTATTTTCAGTGTGCTCTCGATGCTGGATGGGTGTTCCATTGGAGCACCAGCTTTCGTGATCTATCCTGCGCCCCACCCAGAGGATCAAGCATACCACCAGGAGGAGGGTGAGAACTGGTGGCAGCCTGAGCCGACTGTCCCAGAGGGTGTGAAGGACATCCATGGAGATCACATGCTCCATGAGATGTGGCACAAGGCCTTCAAGGGACTGTCGGATCTCTTCAACCAGCATGTGTCTGCAGTCGAGGAGCTGAAGAAGCTCTACACGGACCCCAAGGCAGGTGGTGTTTTTGTTGATGGCAGGTTGTCAAGTGTGGTAGTTCCGGTGGACCTGGTGAAGAAGATCATCGGCAAGGAGTAGGGCCATGGACAAGAGGTGTGACCACGAGGACTGTGGCGGTGCATGTGACTGCTATGTTCGTGGCTGTCGAGATGCGCTCACAAAGGAAGAGGATACAGCTCAGCTCAAGCAGCAGATCGCTGAGCTGGAGAAGCTTGCCTACTTAGGTGAGCATCACTTTCCGGATCAGACCTACAAAGTACGCTGCGAAGAGCTGGTGTTGAACCTCCGTGTGGCTGAGAAGCGGGTCGCGGAGTTGGAGGCGGGGCTGGTCGATGTAGAGGACGCGAAGATCAGGGATGCGATTTGTGCCGCGAGGGAGATCCAGACGTTCTTGTGGGGGGAGGCTAACGGGACGTGGGGAATCGAGGAGTGGCGTCGCATGCTCCGAAAGCGCGTGGTGAAGCTAGATGAGGTGCAGCGTGACAACCCGCACGCCAAAGTAGAGCTGCGGAAGCGGTTGCTGCAGCTGGCAGCGCTGTCCGTCGCCTTGTTGGCCATGATCAGCCCCTATGATAGCCAACCCGATCCTGTCACCATGGCGGTTGTGACAAGGGGCTCTACTCTCTTCAAGGAACCATCAGCCATGCTTCTGATGCTCGGGAAGCGTGGTTCGATCTCGTTCTCTCAGGTACGCCTGCCGGATGAAGACTCTTCGATGACTCTTGGTGAGTGGCTCGAGAACATCAGCCGCTCTAACCAGAATGAGATCGGAGGCCCAGACTCCTTTGCACTTTCGGCAGAGGAGATCGAGAACATGAATCGTTGCTGGAAGCTCATCATCAATCTCTGTCTCTATGTTGCAGAGCGAGGCAAGGGAGAGAGGCAAGTTCAGTACACGACCAAGAAGGCCAAGCGGCGAGCTTCCAAGACCGAAACTACCTTCGAGAGGAAGCCTATAGTTTGGCTCCTCGGCAAGGAGATCAAACTTTCCAAGGAGCTAGTTCAAGCGGCTCGGTCTCAGTATTTGGACGAGTCAGCCTGGACAATCAAGAAGCGTTTCGTGGTGCGTGGGCACTGGCGGGACCAGGCCTATGGACCAGGAAGGACGCTTCGCAAGCGGATGTGGATTGAGGCATTCTGGAAGGGACCAACCGAGGGTGAGCGTCTGGCTCATCTCTACACGGACAAGAAGGAAGGGGAAGACTAATGACGTTCACCAACGAAGCCAAGCCCAAGAAGCTAGACGAGGATGGTCGTCCTGGGGCTTATGGATTCGAACCAGTCCCAAAGCTTCTTTTTCATGTCTCGAGATTGTTCCAAACTGTGATCTCACAAGTTGGGACCTACCATCTCACTGGTGCGTTCCACACGCATGAGTGCAGCATCTACAAGAGCGAGGGTGGGTGCAACCTCCCTGGTGTTGGTGATCTCGTTCTTGGAACGGGTTCTTGCTACTTTGATGGGTATTACCACCCAGGGCAAGATCAGAAGAAGGAATGTGCGAAGCTTGCTAAACTCATCACCCATGTCGTCCTGGAATGGGACCCAAACGATCCTGTTGCCTCGATGACGAAGGCGGCTAGCAGTGCTGTGGGTGCCCCTGAGGAGAAGCTTCTTGAGGTGTTGGGGGCAGCCCACTGTGGTGGTGTTTTTGGGGGCAATGCTCTTTCGACTTTCTTCAATTGGAACCCCTTTTCCGAACCACCCGATAACCGAGCCTACCGGAAGTTCTTGGCGGTACAGAAGATCGCCAAGGAAACCGAAGCAGAAGTTGATCAGCAGTTTGCTGATGAGGATCTTGGCAAAGACCTCCTCAAACGGATCAACGAGGCGATCAAAAAGACCTCCAACGGTAGGTACTACCCAACAGCACTCTGTTGCTCTCCCAACCGTCGGAAGGATGGTTCACTTCACTTCTGGGTGAACACTGGTCGGACTACTCAGATCGATGGCTGGATGACCCAGGAAGAGCTGGAGGCCTTCATCGCTTCTGGTCAGCCACTTCAAGACAGAAAGCGATAGGTGCTCGGGTGCCAGCATCAACCAGCCTTTGTTGTCGATGTTTTCCTCTTCCCTGTTCGCCAGAAGCGATCTGGGAAAGCTATGAGTACTGGATTCTGAACAAAGGTGAGGGCAAAGATCATAGAGGCAAGACAGAAGTGAGGAAGGTGCCCCCCAACTACGTCGACAGTGAGAAGTTGGTTGAGTGTCTGAGATTCATTGGCCAGCGGATGTACGTCCCTACTCTTGGAGCAATTGAAGCACGTCCAGCATTGCGTGGGGCTCAGCAGGTTGCCTATCTCTACACATGCGCCTGGCCTGCGGGCCTACCCGAGCCGACGGCAAGCCCTTCACGGCGAAGGACACTCACGTCGCCAACCGGAGCTTGCCGCTCGGCACAGCCGGCTGGCTCTGCTCTACGCGTACCAGCCGATGCGCCTGGACGGTGGTACAGCTACGGGCAAAACAACGACTGCTCGCGAATGGAGATGCTCCTGAATTGGCAGGAGCAGCTGCGTGAGTTGGGCCTCGCGCCCGAGGATGACGACCATGCCACGTAAGCTCAAGCCGTATGAAGTGGACTCGATCTACGATTCCGTTAACGGTCGCATCCGGATTTTCTTCGATCGCGACAAGAAGCTGTTCTTCGGCGAGGTGAAGGGTCAGCGTGCCGAGGCGGACACGCTAGATCAGTGCAAGCGAGAAACTCGCACTCTGGCCGAGACGCTCCGCGAAATCGTCTGGCGCCAGATCATCATGATCTCCGGATCGCCCACTTACCACGGCCAGGACGATACCAGTCAGCTCGAGTTTACGGCGTCTCGCCACGAGATAGCAGACACCAAGGGCGGGCAGATCGAGCGTGACTTCTTTCGGACCACGGCCGGCGACCCAGAACCAGAAGAACCGCCAACCATGCACGACGGTACTCCAGTCCACACCACGAAAAAGTTCTGGGGGGAGAGCGGGACGGTGATTCCCTACTCTCACGCGGCCTGGCGCACGGTGCTTGAGATCCGCAAAGCGATTGAGGCGGTCAAGAAACGTCTTGACGAGCTCGTCGAAGCCAAGGATTTGGAGCGGCGACTCGTCACCGGTAACCTGCGGCTTTTGCCTGCGCTAGGCAGTCGCATATCCAAAAAGAGGTAAGCATGGAACGCGCAAACTGGCTGCCAGCCCCACACTTCTTCAATCTGAATCAGGCGTGCTGTGTGATCGCGCAGGCGTTCAATGGCGGCGTGTTCCTCGTGGGGTCCTGCCTCGAGCGCCGCGACTACCGTGATGTGGACGTGCGTGCGATCCTTGATGACGAGGAGTACGACCGGCTCTTCCCCGACTGCCACCAGCAGCACAACGCCCTGTGGTCGGTCATGTGCTCGTCGATCTCACTCTACCTCTCGCAGCATTCAGGTCTGCCGGTGGACTTCCAGATCCAGAAGCGTAGCAAGGCCAACGAGACCGAGCATGGCCGACGCAACGCGCTGGGTCTGTTCATCTCGCCGGTCCTGCCTCAGCGTGTAGAGCCGACTGATCTGGAAAGGGAGGCGTAAGATGACCAAGCGGAACTGGGTTCTCAAATGTCCGCGGAGCGGCTACTTCAGAGAGTGGACGGGTATCGGGCCGCGCTGTACCCAGAACGTTGCCGACGCCGCACGGTTTGCAACCAAGCGCGAGGCGCTACGCCACCCGGCATACACGTTCTCGCTCACGTCGTTCGAGCCCGTCCGTGTGCAGGGTTCGCGACCGCGGGCCATTCCAGTGTTCGTCGGGTGTGTGATAGCCGGGGCTGGAGCTACCTACGGCTGGGGCTGTACCAGACGCTCCCGACTACGAAGATCAAGTCAAACGGAAAGTTCAAAAAAGGGGATTGACAAACGCGACCACATGGTTCACAAGTGAAGAATCATGAGACGCGAAGCCGCCAAACGCACATTGTCCAGGGCAGCCATTCAGAGCTGGCGCGGGACGTGTGCGTTTAGTGCGCGCCCCGTCAGCTCGGTGGATCTGGGTACCAAGCAGTACCCGAATCCTCTCGAGCATGGAGCGCCAGGCGGCTAATCGAGAGGAAGCAGAGTAGAACTCGAGAGGCCGCCTGGGAAACCTGGCGGCCTTTTCGCATTTGGGGTGGTTAGTTCAACTGGTAGAGCACCGGGCCGTAACCCCGCAAATCTAGGTTCGACTCCTAGACCACCCACGGAGGCAAGATCATGCACAAGCTCAAATGCACCGGTTGGTTCGAGAGCTATTGCCTCCGTGGCGCAGCGGCCAGCGCACATGGCTTTTACCCATCGAGACGCAGGTTCGAGTCCTGCCGGAGGCACCACGATGCTTGAGGAACTGATCCAGGCGTGGAAGTACTGGGCTCGAGGTGTTACGGCTGCATTCTCGGCTCTTACCCGATGAGGTGACGGTTCGAATCCGTCCGAGCCCACTGATGGCTGATCCTGACCGAAGTTGGATGCGGTTCATTCTCAGAGGTGGCTGTTCCAACTGTGGTCAGGTGCATGGAAGGGGACCAAGAAAACGCTGGTGGTGGAAGAGACGTTGGAGTAAAAGTCAACGTCGAGGTTGGAGGTATTTGATTCATTGATCCGGGGTCGTTCAATTGGCAGGACAGCGGACTCTGACTCCGCCAATCAAGGTTCGAACCCTTGTCCCGGAACTAGAAGGAAGCATCAGTAGGCTGCCTGCTGATGGGAGCTGAGACCGTTTCTCAGTGCTTCGCTGATCTTGACAACTGAATAGTTGATCATGGTCGATGGACCCGTAGCTCGAAGGTCGAGCAGCTGGCTCATAACCGGTGGGTGAGTGTTCGATTCACTCCGGGTCCACACATGGAGCGATGGCCGATGCGGACAAGGCGCGGCACTGAAAATGCCGATACAGTGGTTCGACTCCACTTCGCTCCACTTCTTCCCCCATAGCTCAGCTGGCGGTAGCGTCGGGCTTTGAACCCGAAGGTCGTTGGTTCGAATCCAACTGGGGGATCTGCATCAACTGATCCGGTACACCTCCGGTAGGGTAGGGTAAGGCCGGCTGTTGATGCTCAGTGAAGACTCCGCAACCACGGAGTCGAGATCGGATGCCCAAGGCCGATCCAGTGACTCAGGACTTAGGTGGGACTCATGATCTGGCGGCAAGTCGTGCTAGCTCCAGACATCACCCCATGCTGCATCTTGAGATCCACTGATTAGAGTAGATGCACGACGTAAAGCTCACTTGGGCAAATCGGGGAGTAGTTCAGCCTGGTAGAACGCTAGCTTTGGGAGCTAGATGCCGCAGGTTCAAATCCTGTCTCCCCGACTACGATGAGCCGTTGGTGTTGGATTATCCGGTTCGATTCCAGAATGCCCCAATCTATGGGGCATCGCCTATGGAGGCACCAGCATCATTCTTTGCCCATCGCATGGGTCGGTAGCTCAGTCTGGTTGAGCAGTGGGCCGTTAACCCACCTGACACAGGTTCAAATCCTGTCCGACTCGCTAGTGTAGGATCATTCCGAGATGATGAAATGGAATCATGCGTGGCTGTTAACCACGACTTCTGGGTTCGAATCCCGGTCTCGGAGCTAAAGATCGCTGGGTAGTTCAACGGAAGAACGATCGGCCGATAACCGGTAAACGACAGTTCGACTCTGTCTCCAGCGACTCATGGCGAGGGAAGCTAAACGGCTAAGCACCAGGTTGTGGCCCTGGCATTAGGGGGTTCGACTCCCCTCCCCCGCCCCGAAGCAAGCCGAATGATCTGAGTTATCCTGTGCCAAACCCTACAGGAGTAGCTTAGAGGTAGAGCGCCGGGTCCAATAAACCCGGAGACGTTGGTTCGAATCCAATCTCAACGCTCAGGTCAACCCCTTGCCTGCTTCGATCTTTTGGGGTCGTAGTGCTAGCGGGAGCACGCGGCGTTCGCAACGCTGAGGTGAGGGTTCGACTCCCTCCGACTCCACCGAGTGGGCCGATTGAGTTGGGTTATCGCCTGCTAAGCGAGTGATCTGGGTTCGAGTCCCAGCGGGACCCACGGGTTCTGTCGTCTAATGGAAGGACACTAAAACATCCAACTCTCCCCCTTGCTCACTCATCTCATTGCTCTAGCGCAGATTTACCGAAGCGGGCAAAAGCAGCGCAGGTGAGTCTAAGCGGGGAGCATCTCGGGCTCATAGTGAAATGGGATCACGCAGCCTCGGCATGGCTGTATTCTGGGTTCAAATCCCAGTGGGTCCACTCGCTGCTTCATTCGTGACCAACGCGGCCCTTTGAAGGCCAAGAGGTCTGAGGAAGAGTCTGATCAACTTGGACAAGGACCTTGACGATGAAGCGGCGGCGCTCTGGAAGCTACCAGGGAGGGTCCCTAACTCGGCTCGAACCCGAGGGCGGCCGAAAGACCGGGCGTTCGATTCGTCTAGCTTCCGCTGATGATCTTGGATTGGCCGGTTTGCCGGGATCATCTTATTAAGCCCAGAACAAGCCGGTGAATGGGCACGTAGGCATCTGGTGAGGCCAGCGGACTGTCGATCCGCCGAGGAGGGTTCGATCCCCTTCGTGCCCGCTGCGGGAATAGTGTAGTGGCTGCACGCTGGGTTCATAACCCAGAGGACAAGGTTCAACTCCTTTTCCCGCTACGCAGCTGAAGTGTTGGTGGCCGCATGCGACCTTGCCAAGGTTGAGGCCCGGGTTCAACTCCCGGCAGCTGCATTGCCGATCTCGCTGAGTATGGTCAATCGCAAGGACTACACTCTTTGTGACTCAGAGGAGATCGGTTAGCTGGAAGGTGACCCGTAAGGTACGGGAGTGGTTTGAAGCCATCAGCGCCGAAAGACGCAGCAGGTTCGATTCCTGCACCTTCCGCTGATCTTGGAGAGCGAGAAGCAAGGTGCGCAACCGCGTTGGAAGCGCGGGAGGGCCGAAAGACCCGCTGGGTTCGATTCCCAGGCTCTCCGCTGGGCTTAGCCAATGATGAGATCAACCCTGGTCAATCAGTGCCGTCGACTCACTGAAAGATCAGTCCAGTCCTCATCGTTGGCGGCCCTAACTTGTGACCGGGGTGTTCACGGAGGCACGCGGGCTTCCCAAGCCTGAAGAGAGGGTTCAACTCCCTCCGGTCACTTTGATCTTTGCGAGTGTAACTCAGTGGCAGAGTCACTGGCTTCCAACCAGTTGGTCGAGGGTTCAATTCCCTCCACTCGCTCTTATCGAGGTGTAGAGGAGTCTGGTCCCTCGCCTGCTTCGGGAGCAGGAGCACGTCAGTTCGAATCTGACCACCTCGACTACATGCCACCGTAGCCCAATTTGGTAGAGGCGCCTCGTTCAGGTCGAGGAGGTTGGAGGTTCAAATCCTCTCGGTGGTACTGCGCAGGGCCCCTGATGATCTCAAGATCGTGTCGGATTCGTCCGGCTTGCTGCCGAAAGGCTAGACTGGTAAAGGCTGCGCGATCACCAACGAAGGGGTCAAAGTTGGTGAGTCATGCCCTCAAAGCGTAAATGGTGACGCGCGGCTCTCGTAAGGCCGAGAATTCGGTTCGATTCCGAATGAGGGCTCTCGTGCTGGCTTAGCCCATCCGGTAGAGCAGCTGCCTTGTAAGCAGCAGGTGATCGGTTCAAGTCCGATAGCCAGCTCCATGGTCCTGTCTTGCTAACGGTAGGCAACCTGACTCTCGATCAGGAAATGAGGGTTCGACTCCCTCCAGGATCACTATGCTCCCATGGACGAGCGGTCAAGTCGCTGGCCTTTCAAGCCGGAGATCACGGGTTCGAACCCCGTTGGGAGTAAATGGGCGCTTGGTCGAATGGAAAGACACCTGCTCGACACGCAGGAGACCACTGGTTCGATTCCAGTAGTGCCCACTGTTATGGGGTGTCGCGAGAGGGTGGCCTGCACCACTTGGCGCGATCCCTGATGGGTGGCTTGCAGGAGCTGCCTAAGGGGAGCTGGGTTCAACTCCTGGCCATTCCACTGACTCGGGGTCATAGCTCAATTGGGAGAGCGCTGCCTTTGCACGGCAGAGGTTGCGAGTTCGATCCTCGCTGGCTCCAAAGTTTTGCCGCCAAGGTCCACGTGGTCGGGACATCAGTTTGGTAAACTGAAAGGCCGAGTTCGATTCTCGGTGGCGGCTCTAGAGGAAGGCGAGTCAGGCATGACATCCGCGCCTCTACCGGCTGGCGGAGACCTCGGCCAGAGCACACCGGTTGATCGTTACTTTCTCATCTGTATTCCCGAGGTGCAGGGGCAGCGTTGAGTGGGTGCGATCAGAGGTCATCGTGGGTCACGTACAGGGTACGGCCGGGTCTCCAAAACCCAGCTTGCGGAGTTCGAGTCTCCGGTGACCTGCCGAGCTGAGCCGAAGATCATAGGTTACCAGACTTCTAATCTGACCAATGCCTAAGATCATCCCTTGCCCAGCTGTATGGCGCTGCGTTCCGGGAGCAACACGGTCTGCAAAACCGTGGAGGAGCGTTCAACTCGCTCCGGCGCCTCTAGTGCCACCGTCGTCTAATGGACAGGGCCTCCGGTTTCTACCCGGAAGACGAGGGTTCGATTCCTTCCGGTGGTGTGCCCCGATAGTGAAATGGAGATCACGGCGGTTTCCTAAACCGCAAGTCCCAGTTCGATTCTGGGTCGGGGTATTGAGCTGCTGTAGCGTAGTGGACAACGCACCGGTCTCCGGAATCGGCACACGGAGGTTCAATTCCTCCCAGCAGCACTATCGGTCGTGTGGTGTAGCCTGGAAGCACATCTGGATCACACCCAGAAGGTCATAGGTTCAAATCCTATCACGACCACTCAAGGAGAGGATCATGGAAGAGTTCAGGTGTACGAAGTGTGGGAATGTACAGAGATGGGAGCGATGGAGCGACAAGGATCAGGTACCCCTGAAGTGTCTGGGCAAGTGCCAGAAGCTCACTCTCCATCAGCGTGTGAAGGTTGAGATCAAGCCTTCACTCGTGCAGCAGGATTGTCCTGTGGGCGGTTAGCTCAACTGGAAGAGCGCATGCCTTACAAAGATCCAGAGGAACGTAAACAATACCAACTCCGATGGAAGTCAGAAAACCGTAATGCATGGATTAAAGAGCATGGTCCATGTGTTGGGTGCGGATCAGAGGATCAACTAGAGGTGCATCACAAAGACCCGACCAAGAAAGTGTCTCACCGAATTTGGTCTTGGTCCAAACAACGACGGGAGTTGGAGTTGAAGAAGTGTGTGGTGTTGTGTGGGGAGTGTCACAAAGAGGCTACTCGACTACAGCGTCTTTCCCCACATGGGACTGACACCAGATACCGCAGTGAAACCGCACCATGCCGTTGCGTGCGATGCACTGAAGCTCATCGATTAGAAGTTGCTAGGTACAGAATGCAGAAGTGTGTTTTGGCCCATAACTCAGTGGAAGAGTACTAGCCTTACAAGCTGGGAGTCGTCGGTTCAAATCCGACTGGGCCAACCGCCTACTACCTACGCCCCCGTCGTCTAATGGATTAGGACACTCGGCTACGAACCGAGAGACTTGCAGGTTCAAGTCCTGCCGGGGGTACCATGCGAGGATGGCGGAATGGTAGACGCAGTAGCCTTAGGAGCTATCGCTTCGGCGTGAGGGTTCGATTCCCTCTCCTCGCACCCATGGCAGCAGGGAGGAGATGGTCTCCTCATTCGGCTCATAACCGAAAGATTGCTGGATCGTTACCAGCTGCTGCCACTTTGTGGTTGACAAGTCTGACGTACTGTGAACATATGAGGATTACTTCATCGGAATAGCTAGCTCCTTGGCCGAATGATCTTTGGTTATCTACCAATGCTGAGATATGGCCGAAAGGCACTCCAAGGATCACCAACCTCGCTGAGGCGCTAGCTGTTCTGATGAACCGATGGGCCGGAGCTTCTAGGTTACCTCTTTGGTGAAGCCACCCTAGCGGCAACAACTTGCTCATCATTTTTGCTCTCTTAGTGAGGGCCGGTAAGGAGGGGTCACATGCCCGTTCAGTACTCGTCCCACGTCAACCGTCGGCAGACTCCGCAGAACGAGGTGATCCCAGGTCGTGAGAACGACATGGTGGAGAACTCGGCAGGGGGAGTCACTTTCCCAGTCGACATCTGGGTGCAGGCACAGCGGTTCCTGATCCTCGGGAGTGAGGGTGGGAGCTACTATGCCACCGAGCGTAAGCTCACCAAGGAGAACGCCAAGGCCATCGAGCGGTGCATCAAGGCTGATGGCGTTCGCCTGGTCAAGTTGATCACTGACATCTCCGATGCAGGAAGAGCACCGAAGAACGATCCGGCGATCTTTGCATTGGCGATGGCAGCCAAGCTTGGGAATGTCGAGACCAAGCAAGCAGCCTACCAGGCTCTGCCGAAGGTCTGCCGGATCGGAACACACCTCTTCCACTTTTGCGAGGCGATGCAGGCCTTCGGTGGCTGGGGTCCAGGAGCCCGTCGGGCGATTGCTCGCTGGTACAACGAGCAACAGGCGAAGGATGTGGCGTACCAGACGGTCAAGTACCAGGCCCGTGATGGCTGGTCACATCGAGACGTGCTTAGGCTGGCACACGTCAAGCCAGGCTCTTCAGACCACCAGACGGTCGTCCGCTGGATGGTCAAGGGCAAGGAGAACGACCTACCAGAGGTTGGTGCAGTGCCGGAGGCAGCTCGAGTCATCTGGGCGTTCGAGAAGGCCAAGACCATCACCAGCGTCAAGGAGATGGTCAAGCTGATCCAGGACTACCGGTTGCCTCGGGAAGCGATTCCAACGGAGATGCTGAATCACGCCGAGGTCTGGGAGGCGATGCTTCCTAGCCTGGGGCTGACGGCTCTTCTGCGGAACCTGGCTACCATGACGCGGGTTGGGCTGCTCAAGCCAATGGCATTAGCAGTTGGTGAGGTGGCGAAGCGACTGGTCGATCTGGAGCAGCTCAAGAAGGCAAGGGTGCATCCGATCCAGGTGCTGACAGCGATGCTGACCTACTCGGCGGGTCATGGGCTTCGGGGCAGCAATACCTGGGACCTGGTCCAGCAGGTAGTTGACGCTCTCAACGAGTCGTTCTACGTGTCCTTCTGGGCTGTGGAGCCGACTGGCAAGCGTCATTACCTGGCACTCGATGTCTCGGGGTCGATGGGTGGTGGGATGGTGGCAGGAGTTATGGGACTGACACCTCGAGTAGCTTCGTCAGCAATGGCGATGGTGAGGGCACGGGTGGAGCAGCAGTGGGTGATCAAGGGCTTCACCAGCGGCAGAGCATCATTGCATGGCCTTGGGTACGAAGGTAATGCAATCACGACGCTGAAGATCAGCCCCACGATGAGGCTCGACGACATCTGTCGGTACACGGAGAGGCTGTCATTCGGTGGTACTGATTGTGCGCTGCCAATGTTGGATGCAGCAAAGCACAAGATCCCAGTTGACCTCTTCGAGATCTACACTGACTCGGAGACGTGGGCTGGGGAGATTCAGCCGGTGCAGGCTCTTCAGCAATATCGGCAGAAGATGGGCATTCCAGCCAAGCTTGTAGTCGTGGGGATGGTAGCCAACAACTTCACGATTGCTGATCCTGATGACGCAGGGATGCTGGATGTGGTCGGGTTTGACACAGCAGCACCTAACCTGATCAGCGAATTCGCCAAGCAGTAAGTTCTGATCCCACCTCTGTTATCGCTGGCAGAGGTGGGAGTTTCTACCCCTGTAGCCCAAGAGGAAGAGGCTCTCCCCTAAAAGGAGATCAAGTGCGCGTTCGAGCCGCGTCGGGGGTACTAACGGGATGTAGTTCAGCCTGGAAGAACGCTTGGATGGGGTCCAAGAGGTCACTGGTTCAAATCCAGTCATCCCGACTATGCCAGGGTAGCCCAACTTGGTAGGAGGCACGAGACTAAGGATCTCGGCAGTGTGGGTTCGAATCCCATCCCTGGTATTATGGAGCGGTAGCCCAACGGGTAGGAGGCCCCGGCTTCAAACTCCGGACAGTGTCGGTTCGAATCCGACCCGCTCTATCTGGTACAATCGACCATGACCAACTGTTCACAGGTGATCTCGTGCAAACCTTAGTCTTAGATCAGGGGTACCAGCCGATCAACACTGTGCCCTGGCAACGGGCGATGGCCTACCTTGCCAAGAACAAGGTAGAGGTGCTCGAGGAGTACGGGCGTGAGGTTCACTTCAACGTCGGCATGCCGGCGGTTGTGAGGATCACGCATGCCATCGACGCCAAGAAGAAGAGGATCAAGTTCTCTCGTCAGAATGTCCTCGCCCGGGATAGGTTCCGCTGCCAGTACTGTGGAGCCCATGGCAAGGATGTAGTTCTGACCTTCGATCACGTCATCCCGAAGTCTCGGGGTGGCAAGACCGAGTGGGAGAACATCGTCATGGCTTGCCAGAGCTGCAACCACAAGAAGGCTGACCTGACTCTTCGTGAGGCAGGAATGACCCTTCGGGCACAGCCTGTGAGACCGACATGGGTTCCTGTCTTCAATGTGGCTCTGCGGGAGGTGGACTCGATTCCTGTCGAGTGGCGAGAGTACTGGACCGCTGAGTTGGTGCCATAGTGGCCAAGCTGGACTGGCAGCAACCTACTGGTGTTGGCCAGCTACCATGGATTGCTAGGGTTGCTACTCTGACTCTTTTTGTGCAACCTTGGTACGGAGACGGGATCAAGTATCGGGGGATCGTCAAGCACCCCGAGTGGACATTGACCCTCGACGCCCAGTTCACTGATCTGCAATTAGCGATGCGAGCTATGGAGCAGTGGGCTGAAAGGCTTCAGGGTTTGGAAGGCGCCGCCATGGTGGCAAAGCCGGCTTGAACCCGGTGGAGGCCGCAAGACCTGGGGTTCGATTCCTCCGCCTTCCGTTTTTTCATAAGTTCTAGAATCCTCCCTCTACAAGATCAGCTTGACTCTCTCCGATGATTTTGAGACTGTAACCAAATCATCGGGGTGACGAATGGGATATGATCGCACTCAAGTTGAGGTGTGGGTTTCTAGCTTCGAGGGACTCACAGCAGATGATGGAAGTAAAGCACTCTGGCTGATTGCATATCTTTGTGATCCTCTCTCGACTACTGTCGGACTCCCAGAACAGTACGCAAGCTTGATCAACTTCTTTCGAGCAATGTCTGCTTGGGAGAGAGGCAATGCATTGATCAGACTGGCAGATATTGCTGAGCAGTCTGTCCGAGTTGCATCCCGGGTTCATTGGACTGAAGCCCGTAGGGAAGATGCAGCTCGGGCTAAGGAGGCAGAAGAGTGATCCTTTGTCTGTGTGGGGGATTTGAAGTGCTGCTGACCCTGTTGGGTATCTCTGCTCTTGTCCGTTGGATTCGTAAGCGCAAGGTGTCCGACGGATAGGTCATCTTCGTATTATAGATAGTAGGGGCAGAGAACAACCTTGAACGGAAACCCGAGTCTCAGTTGAACTGATGACCTATCCGCGCTACTCGATTCTCAAGATCAGAAGATGGTTCCGAGATGGCTACTTGGCCATCGTTCTTGGGGCAGACGAGTACGCCTACAATGTGACCTTTTGGATTCCGTACCCCAATCCAGGCCGGTGGTCTTGGCGGACTCGAGTCTTTCGGAAGGATGTACTTGATCTGTGGACCACTGCATGGCCCAAGCGGTCTCGTCATTCGCGGCCAGTTGATCCGAAATGTGTAGTTGGATGGCAAACAGCGCGGATCTTGAACAAGAAGATTGATGAGGAGAGACGACTATGAAGACCTTCAAGGTGGGAGATCGAGTGGGATGGCAAAGCCAGGCCGCAGGGAGCACGAAGACCAAGGTGGGAACGGTCGTTCGGGTTGTTCCTGCTCATGAGAAGCCTGGTGTCACGAGTGACGAGCGGGTGAAGTACTCGGATTCAGTCGATCCGAGGAGCCTGTCTCGAGATCATGACAGCTATCTTGTTCAGGTCCCGGCTCTGCCTGGCTCCAAGGCCAGACCCAAGCTCTATTGGCCACGTGTGAGTCTTCTCGAGCTGGTCCTCTGAGAATCCTCTTGAACTTCGTTTCCAATCCGTAGAGGATGGTGAAGCCCACGTCTGGGGAATGTGGATGATCACCCTGGGTAGTGTGAAGATCACTAGTCGTCTTCAGGTAGCTTTGGAGCTGAAGCTAGCTGACTTATGGGTTGGTGCATTCACTAGACTTGAGTTGCAGAAGTTCGATCTTTGGATTTGTGTGCTCCCTGTTCTTCCCATTCACATCAGCTGGGATTTGTCCTAGCAGGAGGAAGCTATGCCCCTTGGTGATTCTGAAGAGAAAGAGCCGGCCCTTCCGGTGACACCTGAAGAGCGAGCCCAGGCACAGCAGATTGCTGAAGCTCTGGTCCAGGTTCTTCATGAGGATGGATACGAGATCAGACTTCCTGGCACTCCGGTAGTGAGGGTGGTCGGTGTTCATGAGGGTGAGTTGGCGTTCGCTCTCCGTTGCAAGGTTTTCAAGAAGGAACAATGAAGTGTCTTCGCTGTGGATGGTGTTGCACCTATTTGGCAGTAGTGTTGCCAGATGGCTCCCTCCACGGTGAAGCCCCGCCTCAGCAGTGTAAGTTCCTGACCTTTGATGGACTGCAAGCGATCTGTTCTGTTCATGGGCAAGATTCCAAGATCAAAGACGGGAGTTCCGTCTGGGTCACTCCATGGGGTGAGACACCGTGCGGTGAGTACCAGTCACATGGAGGGAGTCAGCCCTGCCGAATGGGTCTGTGGATAATGCAACACGGTGGGCTGATCAAATGGATGAGTCAGAATAGGAGATCACCATGAGAGACAGCCGGCCAGTGATTGCTGTAGAAGGTTTGATCGGAGCGGGCAAGTCAACACTCTCTGCTGAACTAGGGGCTGCCTTAGGACCGACAACCCTCACTCTGAAAGAGCCTGATGAGAGGGCGGGAGCAAACCCCTATCTCGCGGACTACTACAGCGACCCAAATCGTTGGTCTCTCACCATGCAGCTTCATCTTCTTGGTCTGCGCTTTCGGATGCACCAGCTAGCTCAGTGGCATGCGATGCAGATGAAGGGCTGTGCTGTTCTGGACCGCAGCTATTACGGGGACACTGCCTTCGCACGGCTACAGCGGACGATGGGTCTCATGTCAGAGCGAGAATTTGCAACCTATCAGTCGATCTACCATGCCATGACTGCTTCGGTTCTTTTGCCAACGGTTTGCGTGCGGGTGCTTGTTGATCCTGAAACCTGCAATCGTCGTATCAGCAGGCGCATGGAGAACCAGACTGGTCGGCAGTGTGAGAGGGGCATCGACCTCGAGTACCTCAAGATGCTTGACCGAGAGATTGACCACATGGTGGCGGTTCTGCGTCAGCAGGGGGTCACGATTCTTGATATGCCCTGGGATGTCGATAGAGACACACCAGAGCAGCGTAGGAGTGCTGTGGAAGGTCTGGCAGCACGCATCCTGTCCATCGAACCTTCCGACCTCTTCCTGGACCTGCATCGACGTACAGCCTGATTCTAGAACTCTCCCCTTAACGTGCGGTACCGCACGCTCTCTGTTGCTTCAGTAAAAAGTGCCTCTCGATGTGTCTCTGAAAGCCCCTTCATTCGTATTATAAAAGTAGGAGCCCACAAAGGAGAGTTCCATGATTCTGGTTGTTGTCAGCAAGGTGAAGGAGCTGGTCAAGGTTGCCCAGCTGCGGACTTCAGCAGAGTTCGTCGAGGCACTCAACAAGAAGGTTGGTGAGATGGTGATCAAGGCGGTGCAGACCTGCAAAGCCGATGAGGGGCGGGGTACACTGAAGGCTCGAGATCTCGAGGAGTAGAGTTGCCACAGGAGGGATCAGAGGGTAGGTTGGTGAGTGGGAGGAATCTCATGTCGGATACACTCGACGGGATCAAAGCAGTCTTCAAGGAAGCTGAGGAGAATCGAAAGAGACTCCGTGGCTGTCAAGCTCCCCATGAGTTTGTTCCTCTACCTCTTGCCCCTGGCCAGCCCATTCGAGACCGACGGTATCAGTGCAAGAAGTGTCAGGGGACAGTCCCCCGTCGTGATTTCCTATGGTATCTTGAAGGGCTCTCTCACGGTCGGCAACTCTCACAAAAAGATGGTTGACACTCAGAGTAGAGGGGAGTACGGTGCTTGAGTTGTCATTGAAGATCATCTTTGGTGACAACTGTTGCGGTGGGATGGAGAAAGAGACCTGCTCGGTTCATAACCGAGTGATTGCTGGGGCAGTACCAGCCGCCGCTACTGCTCACGATCCTCACCCTCGTGGTGGGGTGTCGGGGGCGAGAACCCAGGATGGTAGCAACTATCATCTGGCGGGGTTCTCGGCTCTCAGAATCATGACCATCCCAGCAACCGAGGATGGTTTGATGGTTCTGAGATCACAGTTTGAGAAATCAGCGACTCCCACGTCACCCCCTCGTGCCCAGTCGCCTAGCGGTCTCAAACTGTGATGGACGGGGAGGCACACCATGGCCGATGATGCCTCATTTTTCCTCTTCCTTTTCCCAAATTCCAGATGAACCACCAGAAACTATTCTTGGTTTCTGGTGGTTTCTCATGGTGACCAATGAAGCTTTTGGAAATCTCACAGAAAATCACAGCTATCTCAGAAGCAATCAAGAATCACATTCCTTTGCTTTCGGCAGAACTGCTGGAGCTAGCTTCTGAGATCAGAAGTCATTGCCACTTCTGTGAGGATTGTGGTAAAGAGGTCGAGGTTGGTTGCGGGCTGCAGAAGGATGGCGAGAAGCTCACCAAGCTCTGTAAGAGCTGCACCAATAAACGAGTCTGGAATGAACCCATTCGAAGCGAACGAGTGGTCTGAGGTCGAGTCGTCACACATTCTGGCCATCGGTACCCGAGATGATGACCTGATCGTCCAGTTCAAGAATGGGTCTGCTTATCTCTATCCAGGATTGGCGTGCCACTATCCGCTGCTCCTTTCGGCGGAATCGATAGGGAAGTACTTCCATAAAGAGATCAGACATCAGTCTAGCCAGAGACTTCAGTCTGAGTAGGGGGTATCCATGAAGATCGAAGTAGTAGACCGCACTCAGGTGCATGCACGAAACCAAGCTTTGTTCCTCGCTGCAAAGTGTGTTTTTCGTACTGCTGCGAAGGTCGAGGCTACGTCAACTGACGTGGCTGGTGAGGTCAGGACCAAAGACGGACAGCTTCTGGCTTATGGTTGGTTTGATGACAACGGTAAGGTGAGCTTCAAGATTCCTCAGCTTCCTGCTCAGATGAACTAGGTGATCCACATGCTAGATTGTCCACTGTGTCAGATGATCTCCGAAGGGAAAGTGAAAGCCAGTAAGGGGAAGGTGGCCCTGCTGCAGCTTGGGGATGGGACTTTCGTTGCAGCTGGCTGTGCTCACACAGAGGAACCGAGTCCCTCTGACAAGATCGAGGCGAGTCTCATGTTGTTCGAGAAGATCCCCAATGGGCTCATTCGAGATCGACATGATTGGCCTGGGCACTGGGCTGCTGAAATCCTTGAAGGTCAAGGCATCGGTCAGTCATTCAGTCGGGCTTGACAACCTACCTAGAACCAGCCTACCCTGATCCATCTTTGGGCACGAGGGGATCGGTTGTCAGTATTAAATCCATCATCTGGGCTGAGCTTTAGGTGTACCTTTTGCGGGGCTGTCTACTACGAAGAAGCTGGAGTAGTGCAGCCCTGCACTTGCTCAGGCTCTCAAGCTCAAGAGACAGCAACTCGTGAAGCTCAGCGTGCTCTTGCCCGCCAAAGAGAGGCACAGCAGCCCTCATTCTTGGAGATCAGACAACTACGGAAGTTAAGGTCTCGGAGACCTAGCCACTAGCCACTTGTTGGCACACACCTACTGCTGGAGAGGAAACCATGGCAAAGATCAGAGTACAAGGCGACATTCCGGAACCCATCATGGTTGAGGTGGAGAAGAGGAAGCCCTCTTCGAAGCCAGTGGACTGGGCAAAACCAGGGTGCAAGGACTGCAACGGGCGTGGTGTCGTCGGCCAGCAGACGGTGACTGTCAAGGGCAACAACACGGTCAAGCAGGAGCTTCTCTGCAGCTGTGCTCGAAAGAACTATCGCGCGTGGGTAGCCAAGACTGCAGAGATCGTCAAGGCGGAGATGCTGGCTAAGGAAGGCAAGGAGCCAGCTTCGGATACTCAACCGGACCAGAGTCAGGAGCGCATCCAAAGATGGCTTGATGGTCGACTGACGGTGATCGAGGACAACATCGATGACCAAAAGATCATCATCGCCAAGGCTGATGCTGACATTGCTGGTCTGCCTCATCACCAGAAGCTGACGGAATTGGCTGAGGCGTTGGCGCAGAGTCGCGTTGCACTGGACCAGATGATTCAGACTGAGCAGGAGTATGTGGTTCGGTCGAAGCAGGTCGAGGATGAGATCGCAGTTCTCAGCGAGAATATCGAGAAGCTGCGGCAAAAAGGCCAAGCTTTGGTGCTTGAGCGTCAGCAGTTTGCTGACGGTCCCTTGACCCAGAAGCGAGAACAGATCCAGCAGTATCTTGCAGAGCAGGAAGCTACTGAGAAGGACCTCATCCGCAAGTCCCACCCCGCTCGACACTGTAAGCACGTTGCTATGAAACGTATCGATAAGCTCCAGGAACGTCGTCAGCGTGCCATCCGTGAAGCAGGTCTCGATCCCGTCGCCTATATCGAGACCAAGCTCGCCCCCGAAACTCTCTAGTTCTTCCGATTCTTCAACATCGTTGACAAGTTAGAGGGTCCCTGCAATCCTAGAACCAGATTGTGATCGACTGATGGACCTACAGGAGACTATGATGTCGTTTAATCCCATGCGGGCGGCGGCCAAGCAAGCTAGACCCCGTCGGCAAATCGATCCTCGCGCTGGGCGTAGACATAGTGAGATCATGAATCGTCAGGGTCCACACTCCGTCCAGCTAGCTGACATGTCCCGACGGACACCGACGGAGAATGGGTGGAAGATCACCATCTTCGAGGGTCCAGATTTCGAAGTTCTCTACTACTACCTCTGTGCCAAAAACAACACTGGAAAGATCACCAACAAGGATCAAGACCGTGTGGTCAGGGTCCTTTCGGGACGACTTTTCGTTGCTGTTGATGGAAAGACACCTGAGGAGGTAGGAGTTCACCAGAGTGTCGTCCTCCCACGAGGAGCGGTCTACGAGCTGGCTTCGTCAGGGACAGAAGACACAGAGCTGATCATCTGTCAAGGACCTGACTACTTCTCGAAGATCGAGAAGCTCTCGTTGGGGCACACCAACACCATTCAACAGGCTGTGGCCCCTGCTCCTGCTGCACCTTCTGTCACTCGCCGACCTGTTTCGAAAGCGGTTGCTCAAGCTACTGCTCTCAGCTCCGCCAAGGAAGAGGTCAAAGTTCGGCGGGTTGCTGCACAGAAACGGGCTCCCTTAGCAGGTCAGCAAGTCACGGGGATCAACCCCAAGCCTGTAGGGGCAGGCGGCTTCGCTGAAGACTAGGAGAAGTTCATGAGTCTCCCGGTGCTCTACATTGCATTGCCGGCAGCTGATGGGAGACTCGAGAAGTCTCTTCAGTCGGAGCGAGCCAAACATCCTCAAGAGAAGAAGCCTGCCTGGTCTTACTTCGACGGACTTCTGAAGGCTGTTCTGATCAAGGCAGGACTGATTTCTAGTCCCAACGAACCAAAGAAGCCAACAGGGCCGTTGGTAAGTGCCGCTGGTCATGTGACTCAGCCCAAGAATAAGGTCGTCTCACCAGCTCGCAGTCTTGTCACACCTTCTGGACAATCAGTTCATGAGATGAAACCCAGCCAGACACCCCCAAAGGTCGTCTCACCGGAACATGCTTTAGTAAGCCCAACTGGTCAGCATGTTTCGTCTCAGCAAACTCCAGAGATGCCATCGGGGTTTCGAGGTCGAGTTGAACTCAAGAAGCCAGAAGAGCCCTCAAAGATCACTCCTGTAACCTCAACTTCGTCAGTTCGTAGTAAAGAACAGACCCAACAGACTCCGGCGCTAATGAAGCTTGATGAGCGTCGAGTTCAGTTCAAGCAGCAGGCGGATGCTTTCAGAGCCAGACAGGGTTATGCCCAAGCTTCAAGACAAGCATCCAAACCCCAAGCAGCTTTGGCCACCCCCACTGCCATGGTTGCTCCAAAGGTTCCAGGCCACGAATCAACGGGTGCATCAAAGCCTTCTGGTGGTTCTGATGATGGAGGATCAAAACCAACCAAGAAGACTCCGGAGTTGTCTCCCGCAGCACCTGACAGAAGTAGTGGCACCCGCAGAGGCATCAATGTTCTAGGTGCCTACAACACAGGGCATGTGTTGGGGTCAAGTGCCAACACTCCTGGCGGGGGTACGACCGCTCTCAACATGGTGGCGGGCAGAGCAGTAGGAGCTGCTCACGGACTTCTTAACCGCCACACAGCTTCACATGTCGAGGGCGCCAGGTCGGGTCGAGAGGGACAGATCCAGAGACAGCAGATCGTCAATCGTCAGCTTGGTGAGGGCGGTGGTGTTGTAACACAGAAATCACTCGAAGCAGTCAGCATCGCATCAGCGATGGTCCGTCCTGGGATCAGAAGGTGATGACGATGAGACTCTACTTGAGTAAGAGTGTCCAGTTCCCAGATGAGGCAGCTCAGGCATTGCAGAAGACAGAACCGGACACAACCGGTAGGCTTGAGGGTCAATTCAAGCCAGCTGCTTTATCTGAGATGATCAAGCAGCTCAATCGAATCGTCAGTGCTGAATACAGCCAATGGCTTCGGTACCATCATTATGCCTTGGTTCTTCGTGGTCATTCCCGTGATGTGCTCGCAGAAGAGTTCAAGTCACATGGAGACGATGAACTAAGGCATGCTGAGCGTGTTGCCTCAAGAGTAGTTGCTCTCGGTGCATCCCCATCTACAGAGATCGAAAGTCCAGTAACACTTCATGACACTGAAGAGATTCTGAAAGAACTTCTCTACCGAGAGCAGAAGGGCATTCAGCTTTACCGTGAAGTGCTTGTCTTGTGTGGGGAGAACGAAGGAACTCGCCAGATCATTGAGTCAAATATCGAAGACGAGCAGCACCATGTGGATGATCTATGGCGATTGCTCGACGATTCGTCTTTGATCAAGGCTGGGGCAGCTGTTGAGTCGGCTGGCCGTTCGACGTTCCCCTCTGCAGAACAGGCCAAACGACAGTACGACAACAGCTTTGAACGTCAGGCACAGGGCATCACGGGGGGTGATACACCGGACCTCCCAGACCAAGGTCGGGATTGGCATGGGACGGTCCCAGGTGTCAAAGATGAGCCCCAGGACTCTGCTCAGAGCGATGGCGGTGGTCAAGACGATAGCGACGAGCAGAGTCCAGTCCAGAAGGTTTGGGCAAATCCACAGACCCCATTTCAGGCGGCAGGAACACCCTCTGAACACGAGGAAGAGCAAGCTTCCGCTGGGCCTAAGAACCCGACTCAGGATGCTATCAAGAGCTTCTCTGGGGCTCCTAGATTCGCACAAGGGCCTTTGATTCCTCCGCGTGAGAAGGAGTGGCTTCTCACACAAGGTTATTCACCTGAGGAAGTTGAAACAGGCCAGGTCCAGATCACTCCTTGGATGAGAGCTGAGTTCAATCGTTGGCTGCAGGGGACGATCCGCAAGTCTCTCTTCAGTTTGAATCGGAGGTAGCACGTGGCAGCTCCTGCAGTGGACTACACTGACATCCAGAAGTCGATCTCGATGTCACCAGATGCGATCTACGAAGAGGTGCAGAGGCTCAAGGAGCTGACGGCCCATATTCCGGCCATAGCTAAGGGTGATCCTAGAGCTATGCAGAAGGCACTAGCAGTAGCACCTGGCAAGCCTCAACGTGGCCCCAAGTCAGCGTTCTTCGATCCTTTGTCTCTTCAGTATGCAATGGGGTACAAGGATCGTCGCTACTCGTTGACTTATGATGTGCTGAAGCGGGTGGCAAACCAGCTCTCCATCGTTGCCGCAATCGTCAATACGCGAATTGCTCAGGTTGCTTCGTTCTCTCAGCCCTATCGGACTACCAAGTCTCTTGGGTTCATCATCAAGCACAAAGACCCTGAGCACATGACGACAGAAGCTGAGCGTCAGTTCATCAAGCAGTTGGAGGCATTTGTCCTCGATTGTGGTGAGCCTGGCCGCCAGAACCCGTACAGTCGTGGTCCTCGAGACGACTTCGAAGCGTTTCTCAAGAAGATCGTTAGAGATACTCTCTACTATGATCAAGTGACGTTCGAGGTAGTCCCTAGAAATAACGGCATCCCGTTTGAGTTTCTGGCGGTTGATGCCTCGACCATCCGACTGGCCTCAACAGACCGTGATGCTGGTGTGGGGTTCAGCTATCACGTTCGCAATCCTGTGGCACCACTGACTGGGCGATTTGCTGGTCTCTACGCTGGACAGCAGTATGGGTCGAGAGATCCTCTGACCGACAAGGATGTCCAGTACGTTCAGATCATCAATGGGCAGATCGAGAATGTCTACAGCCTGGACGAGCTAACTTTCGGCATTCGGAATCCGCGCACGGACATCTACATCCAGGGTTATGGATTTGGTGAGATCGAACAGCTCATCACCATTGTGACTTCTCTTCTCTTTGCGGAGGAGTACAACAAGCGATACTTCACACAGGGTTCACATCCAAAAGGCATCCTGAACTTCAAGGGTGACAACTGGACCCCAGATCAGCTGGAGGCGTTTCGTCGCCAGTGGGTTGCTTCAGTCTCGGGTGTAGAGAACGCATGGAAGACACCGATCACTCAGTCAGAGGGTATCGAGTGGATTGGGCTCCAGATGACCAACAAGGACATGGAGTTCAATTCTTGGATCGAGTATTTGATCAAGATCACCTGTGGTGTCTTTCTGATCGACCCTGCTGAAATCAACTTCGATCTTCATGGTGGTGTGCAACAGACCCCGCTCTTTGAGTCGTCGCAGGAGTGGAAGCTCAAGGCTTCTCGTGATCGTGGCCTCAAGCCACTGCTTCGCTTCATTGCGAAGATGATCAATCGTCATGTCATTGACAAGATCGATGACCACTTCGTGTTTGAGTTCGTAGGCCTCGATGAGCTTTCGGAGCAGGAAAAGCATGAGATGCTCAAGGAGCAGATCGCGAGCTACATGACTCTCAATGAAGCGCGACGCTCGCTTGATCTCCCTGACATTCCTCTTGGTGATGTCCCGATCAACCCGACCTACGTGCAGCTGCTACAGCTATTTGCCCAGCAACAGCAACAACAGCAGCAGATGGCAATGCAGCAGCAACAGATGCAACAGCAAGATGCACAGCAACAGCAGATGGCGGGAGCCCAAGGGCAGCTGCCTGAGGGTGCAGAGCAGCAGGTTGGTGGTGTGCCTGGTCAACAAAGTCTTCCACCAGGAGCCACTCCAGTTCCAGGGCAGTCGGAGACTCCGCAGTATGCTGCGAACTTCAACAAGTCCATGAGGGAGATCGTCGTCACATTTGACGACTTCATCGACCAGCAGCGGAGTAAGACCGATGCCAAAGCAGCCAATTCACCTCGGTAGTTGGGCAGAGGATGAGCAGAAGGCATATCTGGGGGAAGTGAAGATCGGAAAAGAGGGAGCATCCTATTCGGGTTCTGGTGCTATGAGAGCCGGAACACCGGTCGGTAAGCCTTCTCATCAGTTTGGTGCTCTGCCTTCGAAAGAAGTCAAAGACATCGTCAGCCCACCGACGGCAAAGAAAGCCATAGCTGAGGGTACGGTCATGGACATGAAGGATCTTGGCTTTCAACGAGCTGTACCTACGCCCCTACCTGCTCCGGTCGCTTCGGGGAGTATGACTGCCAGCCTGAATCAGTTGGAAAAGGCAGCAGAGAAGCACTATGGGCGTCACTACGGAACGAAGGACCCTAAGGGTTCCCTTTCCAGGATCGCTCGATACAAGACCAAGGATGGTCAGATCAAGAAGCCGCCCAGGAAGACAGATGCCAAACAAGAGATGGCATCAGAGATGATCGCACACCACATGCATCACCTTGGCCGCCATCCAGGTGGTGAGAAGCAAGCTGTTGCAATCGGGCTCCATCAGGCGGGCCTCAGCAAGGAAAAGTCCATGAACAAGTCTTTCGATGAGCTGATGGAGATCAGTAAGGCAGTGGAGAAATCGGATCTTGAGAAGGCGGTGACAGCCCGTTCGGTGCCTCGTCTCCCTCGAGCACTTGCTCACCGCTCAACGTTCGAGTCGGGTAGTGCTCTTGTCACCAAGGACATCTCGGCTCTTGCAACAGGTCCACTCACTCCCCAGCTCATCGACGAGCTGAAGCAGGATGAGGCGGAGCGTACCCATCGGATCGCCAAGGCCCATGAGCACATCAGGTGTGGAGCTTGCGGTCGTGCATTCGCCAAGAGCTTTGGTGAGTGCCCAACCTGCGTCATCAACAAGTCACAGTGCTGCAAGAGTTGTGGTGGGCAGATGGTGAAGAAAAGCGACAACACCATGAGGTGTCCGCGCTGCGGGTGATCTGATGCTGCTCACAGCTACACAACTGTTTGATCTCTCTGTAGACCTGCTGAAGGCCAAAAAAGAGCCGAACCAGACAGGCCCTCGGGGAGGTCGGTACTATCTGTCAGTGACTGGGGAGAAGATCTACCCAGGGAAGAGTCCGCCCTTGGTTGTCACCAATGCGATGGATGTTCCGCATCTATCGTCGGATCATGGTGATGTCCAAGTGGAGATCGTTCCTGGAAAGAAGGAACTTCCAAAGGAGTTCCAACAGGTGATGCGTCTTCGTTCTCCCAAGACTAGAGAGGACAAGCGCAGTGCCCGTGCGTTCATCCAGGCACAGACATCAAGCCACTGGCCATCCTACTTCTGTCGATCTTGCAAGGCGATTGTTCTTCCTGAGCACAACAAGCCCACAGTTGAAGTCAGAGAGATCGAGAACCCTGCAACGGGGAACAAGACCCGAGTGGAAGAGGTCACAGAACGGAAGACTGCGGTCACTCTTCTTCACACACAAGGCCCCAAGGCTGGGCAGCGGGAATCCATCGACCCCCCAGACCCAGCAGCTGTTGCACAGAAGCTCTGCCCAGAGTGCTTTGAACAGCACCATGTAGTCGTTCGGAAGGTAGTCGGCAAGTTTGCCCCTCCGAAGCCTGGAGAGGGCTCCCAGCTCCGGAAAGAGCACGAGAAGGCTCTTGGTAAGACGCTGAAGCAAGCGCTCAAGAAAGAGCCCCACCAGAGAACAGAGGAAGAGAAGCGTCTGGTTCGTGAACATGAAGCCAAGCAAGCAGTCTCTACAAGAGCAGCCGAAGAGAGGATCAAGGCTGAGGGGGTCTCGACTGTCGAGAGGCGAGAGCGAGAGTCGAATCGCGAAGCCAAGAATGAAGAGGCCGCTCTCAAGGAGCTTCGCGAGAAGTACAAGACTCACCTGGTTCGGGCAGGGATACCTACGAATGAGGCTGAGACTCAAGCCCTTGGTCTTTCTGCCAAGGATGCTCGTGCTTTTGAGCAGCAGCTCCTCCAGGCCCATGCAACCAGAAGAAGTGAGATTCATCATCGGATGGCAGAAGAGGGTAGTGGGAAGAAGATCGCGCGGGTGGTGAGCATCGGAGATCTCCAGTCTTTCATGGATAGGCGTCGTGAGGGTGTGAAGGGATCAGAGACAGCTCATGCTGCCTATGAGGAAGGACTGAAGCCGGCTCAAGCCAAACAGAAGGACGTGATTCGGAAAGAACGGCTTCGTGAACGTGAACGTGAACAGGCCAAGAAGACGGAGAAGAGTCTCAGTCTTTGGGTGGCTATGTAGGAGATCAAGATGAGTAACAACCCATTCGCAGGCAGAGTGCCTCTCAATCTTCGTCGTGATGAAGAGACTGTGGTGAAGTCCACAAGCTACCGTGAGGGAGTCACTCACCCAGTTAGCTACCGGACGCCACAGCAAGATTCGTTGCTCATGCGCAACGAAGGCTGCACACCTCTTCGTCGGTATCCAGATGGTCGACTTGACACGGAGTTCGTGGCCCAGGAAGTCGTCTCTCTTATCCACAAGGCAGAGGACGGTGGGAATCTGACCAGCTTCGAGCAGGGTCTTCTGACTCTCATTCTTCCCCAGAAGTTCCAGCTCGTAGATCCGAAGATCGCCGGTACCATGGCCAGACTCACAGAAGAGGAGCGCGGCCTGGTAGCTCTTCGTGTACTGCGACATATGAACGAGGAGTTGAACTGGAACGCTGGCAGAGGCGGTGGCAGCGTTCCATTTCGGCACACGAGCAGAGACTAAGTGCCATCCCAGGTCAAGATTCAGGTGCCTGAAGGCATGGGCACTGATGAGGTGATCAAGTCTCTTGAGTTGGCAGTTGCAAAACTCAAGAAGTCGCATGATCACGAAGATGCCGTACTGCCAGATGAGAATGAGGCAGCATCTCATTTGGCAGCATTCGTCAACGACTCATTCGATCTTATGATGAGCAGTATGACGAATGAGATTGCTGAGGTACTGGCCGGTGGCCGTGACGAGTAACACAGTTTCAGGTCGGGTCCAGCTCAAGAAGGGTGCAGCAGGTATGTCCCTTGAGGGCAAACGTGTCCTTCGAATGCTGGTCGAGGACTACCACATGCCAGAGCCAGATGCTGTTCGTTTTCTGCTGGATGGGGGACCGGCTCTTTCGATAGCACTACTCCAGCTTCAGGGAAGGAAGTAGGTCATGCAGCTTTTTCTCGATGCGATGCTGTTCCGGATTGGGGATGCTGGTGACCTGTGGGATCAGGGTACGTTGGTCAAAGCTGCTGATGCTGCAACCATGGTGGCGAAGCGTAGTGCCCAACCCTCAGCCGTGACGGGTCACGAAGATACCGTGGCTGCCCCCCGCATGAGTGAAGCTTCCCTGAAGCCAGCACCAACGTTCTCGTCTCAAGAGAAGCCATCGGTGAAGATCAAAGGCCCTGATGTCTCCTCACCAGGTCACCAACTAGCAGCAGCTAGGGCTATTCAGGGGCACGCTCGCCACTACTATCTCTACCACACCCTCAATAACGATCCTGCCAGAGCAGATCAATCACTCAAGAAGTACCACCAGGCCTCGTCGACAATTCAGCATCTCGAAGGTCAGGGTGTACAGGACACGGAGCAGCACCATCGTGATTGGATCTTGCACTACAAGGCCAATCCGCATCTCTACAAGAATAGCTCAGTGCCCTCTAGCTCCCGTCAGCAGTTCCATGCTCTTCATGCAGGGAATTGGGGTGAAGAGATCGATGCATCGAAGTCTCTTTCTATCGATGATCTCTTCGTCAAGTCGCTGCATGGTAAGCAGTATAAGATCGAGATGGTAGTCAGTCCCCAAGCTGCTGAACAACTGAAGCCACTTCTAGAGGAGCTGAAGAAGCTAGGTGATTGGGGATGCTCTCGTGGTTTGAAGATCGAAGACTGGGGGCATGAGAGGGGCGAGAGAAACCTGTTCGGGTTTGATGGTGATGGTTCGTCCAAGATCCACAGTCTCACTGTTGCTGAGACAACAGAGAAGTCACAGGAGAGTACGATGATTCGCCCAGATATGATTGGTCCTCGCCGCCTAGCTCCAGCTAGCCAACCGACGGGTTCCAAGCTCTTTGTTTTCACCGAAGAAGATCCACGCCGAGTCCTCAAGTCACAGGTCCTTCCGGGTGTCACAGAAGGACAGATCAATGGGGTCATGCCCTCAACCCCAAGTACCCAACCACAGCTCTACATTGAGATCAAGAAGAGTTCTGATGATCTCAAGAAGGACTATGGTTATGGTGGCAAGGAGGAAGTTGAGGAGCTTTTGAAGCAAAAGCCGACCGGAGTGCCTCACCTAGGGGTGGACAGAGCTGAAGCCAAACTCGACACGGAGCACAGAAAGAAGCGTCTCTCACAACCTCTGATGGTGAGCCGCTAGGTGCATGGTTCTCTCCAGAGCACAGATTGAGAAGCTGGCCGAGATCATCCGTTGTCACACCACATGGCTCATGTGGAGGATGTTTGGGGATCAGGAGATCACTGAGAAGGATCTCCATGATCTGAAGGCCAGCGGTAAGCTTCCGATGGATGTTAATGCATCAGCTATTCGCTATGCTTACGTCCTTGGGAAGCTTCAATCTCTGCTCAAGGAGGCCGAGTTCAAGAAGCTCACCTGGAAGCAGCTCCAGGAAGTAGCAACTGGTCGCTACACGGACGTAGATAAGCTGCAGATCAAAGCGGCAGAGCTGTCGGCTCAGACTGAGTTTCGCAGTCTGATGGACGACATCAAGAATGGTCTCTACCAGAGACTTGCACAAGCGACTCATCGTACAGTAACCGAAGGGCATGTTAGGTCTACAATTTCTGACAAGATCAAGACTGGTACTGATCTAAATCAGACTTATCGACAAGTAGCCAGAGAGCTAGTGGAGGCTCTGAAGGAACCTCATCGGAACTGGGAGAGGTTGGCTGCTACAGAGTTGCACACAGCTAAGCAGCGTGGAGTGATGACTGCGATCTCTCAGAAGGAGGGTATCTACGCTGACTCTGATGGGATCGACAGTGATGTGGCTATTGTACATGATGCCGATATGTGTGATGACTGTCGGCGAATCTATTACGATCCCAAGACTGGGAACCCAAAGATCTTCAAGCTCAAGGAGCTGTTGGAGAATGAGGGAACGAATTACCAGAGACCTTGGAGATTGCATGCCAAGCCGGTGGTGCCTCCGCTGCACCCACACTGCTTTGGGCGTTTGAGATACGTGCCCCCTGGTTGGGGTTGGAATGATATGGGTCGCTTCACTCTGTTGCGACCTGAGGAAGCTTTCCCTGAGGTGTGAGTGATGTCGATCCTCGATGCCATGAATGAGCTACTTGCAAAGAGCGAGGGAGAGTTTCGTGGTGGTGATCCTGAAGAGCTTCAGATGAAGCAACAGGATGCCAAAGAGTCTCAAGCTGACGCAGGTGACACTGGGGACGACAACGGAGATGGTGTAGACGAGGATGCTCAGATTGCTGATGCCGACAAGGAATCAGAAGCCGAAGACAAGCTGGCAAGTTTTGGCAAGTCTGGTCCTTCAATTTCGGTAGGGGGTGCCCAGGTCTCACCTGTGAATACGGACGAGGACTACGAGGGTGATCTGGACGAAAAGCGTCTGACCTATCCTCTTCGGTTTCGAGGCGAGAAGCATCCATTTGAAGAACCTTGTGCGCTGGATCGAAGGGAGCATCAGAATGAGGTCTGGTCGGAGGCACTGGGTTTCAAAATCCCTCTTGAGGGAAATCCGATCTTCTATCTTCGTAGGTTTGCTCTACGTGGTGACAAAGACGGTTATCGAAAGGCCACTCAGGAGGTTTTCAAGGCAGTTGGGCCAGAACCTGTGGCTACCCAGGCTCCCGGTGCTCAACAGCTTCTCGAGAACTTGGACAGTCTGAATCGAGATCAACTGCTCCAAGTGGCAAAGTCGATCTGGGGTGAGGACTATGACTACGAACCTTGGATGGACGATGACTACATCCGCGAGGATGTCCGTGGGTCTCTGATGGATCTCACGGACAACCGTGATGCCAAGCAGCTGGACCAGATTCGTGGCCAGATGACGAGCAGTCTGGAGTGGTAAGTGTTCGCTCTTTGGATCGATTTAGTCAAAGCTCACCGAGGGGAACATCTAGGCGGGAAGTATGTTCTGCGGTGGTGGAAAAACGACCGCTGGAACTACAAGTACTCTGATCTCAGACATCCAAAGAACCATGGGTGGGCAGCCTCTGCTGTTTCAGATGAGCACTCCGTTACCACTCATTCGGATTCAGTTGCTCGAGGGCACACAGCAGAGCAAGCGTTCCACCATGCACGAGAGAAAGCCCTCAAGTCGGGTGCTGATGATGTGTCGATCATCCGCTCAGCAGAGGGTAAGCCTGAGCTGAAGCTCGTTGTCAGGCCCTCAGCAAAGCGCCCCTTCATCATCCTTCCGCACCGTAGTACGAAAGCACGAGATGCGGTAACTCATCTGCCCTCTTACGAGGCTGTTGAGAATTGGATGCGTCGTCGGTCGTCAACTGCAACGGTCAACGACGCTTTTGGCAGACCCTGGTTTGAGGTGAGGGAACGAGGCCAGTCGGGGATCGATTCTCCGAGTGGGCGCATGTCGATTCGCTACCATGCCGAGAGTCCGTTCAATCGGTTTCCAGAGCAAACAGGTAGCTGGGTCCCAAGTCCATTCTTCAAGCAGAACTTCAAGGAGTGGCTGAAGGAAGAGTACCGACAGCAGCGGGCATCGGGTCAGCGAGTCAAGCCGGCCAAAGAGTTTCCTATTGATCAGGTACGACCCACCACAACAGCACTGGAACAGGGAAGACTCACCTGGCATCGAGTCCTTGAGCCTTACCAGGCCACGGTCAAGAGACAGACAGGGCAGCCGTGGCAGCGGAGAGGTCTGCGCTGGGTGCGCAAGCTCAAGGCCTCAGAGGCTGAGCAGCTGAAGCTCTGCGCGAACATCATCCGAGAGCATTTCGGATTGGCGGTTCTCTCTGCTCAGCGTCAGCTGACACTCTATAACGTATTTGATCCTGGAAACATGGCTCGTCTCCTTGGTTACTATGGAGGGCCAGGTAGAGCCAAGAAGATTGAGATTGACCCTGACTCCCCCACGCTTCGGGCCGTGAAACGTGCAGTCAACTCTTATGATCCCCAGAAGGGATGGCGATTCAGTACCTACCTTGGACACTGTTTGTGGTGGGAGCACTTCAAAGAGACCAAGGCGATCCTCGACGAGGTCAAAGAGCGACGTAAGTTCATCTCGACTGTAGACCACAGTGGTCGAACCATGGACGTACTGGACCAAGTGAGCCGAGAAGAATTGCCACCTGGCCATGAGGAGATTGTCAGTGAGGGTGCTCATGCTCAGTCAGCGGAAGATGATCTGATTGCTCGTGAAGAATCGCTGCAGGAGTGGTCAGGAAGACAAGAAGATCGTTTGGCCAAATACGTAGCTTCGGACACTGCAGATCATGAGAGACAGGTCACTTCATTTCTGGCTTTGCATGAATTGAAGGAGATCAAGTCACCTGAGCAAGCTCAAGCTTTCATTGTCCATTGGCAGTCAGAGGGTGGGGATGAGTTTGTTGAACCCTTTGAGCGTGAAGTTGAGGAGCCAAAGGTTCAGAAGCTATCGGGATCGGAGAAGCACTCTTGGGTCACGATGGTCAAGCAGCATCCGTTGCTCACAGCAGCTGAGCGAGCCGCTATTCTGACCTTGGCCCCCAAGGGAGACCTCCAGAACATCAGGCCATTTACTGAGGTCACAGCTGAGTTGGCCACAAAGCACACACGAGAGTTTCCTCGTCCCCCGACAGAGAGCCAGCTGGTTGATCTCTTCTTGAGTGCTCATCAGAAGCTGTCTGGCCTACCGGAGTTTCAAGCGATGCAGGCAAAACTATCCCCTGTGGCGAAGGCAATTCAGCTGCTGCAGAGCCTCAGCATGAATCGTCTCTCGAAGGCTCTCGATATCCTCCGCAAAGCCCAGAAGGGCACCCGTTCCCAGCACTACAAGTACTGGAGACGGGAGGGAGTTCCTGGAAGCTATCGGTATTACTACCGAGATCATGTGGGGAATGTCATTCAGGGAACGAATGCTCCGGTGGGGCATGCCCATTATGACAAGAAGCTAGGAACGCCACAGCTACATCGAGACGAACCTGATCCCATTCAACACCCGCAGTTCTTCGATCCTCGTTCAGGTCGCAAGATGAACCGTGCCGTTCCGGAGCATGCGGAATGGAACCCAGAGTACAACAAGGCTGTTCCGTTGCGGATGTGGGGGGCCAGGTGGCGGGCAGACCCAAATGACGAGACCTCCCATTTCGAACACGGGTACTACGATAGTGATCTCCGTGAGCGAGATGAGTTGAAGTTCAATCAGGACAATCGTCACTTTGATCAGCAGCTCCCAAAGGTGAGGAAGTTCTATAGTTCTCTGATGCAGTCGAAGCAATTGGCGCATCGGGCACTGGGGCTCATGGTTGCTCTTTTGGATCAAGCCTACATGCGCGCTGGTAGGAAGATCCATGAGGAAGAGAGGGGCACGATTGGTCTGACGACCCTCAAAGTAGGGAACGTCAAGATCAAAGGCAACATGGCGACGTTTTCCTACGTTGGCAAGTTGGGCGTCGACCAACAGCAGGTTGTAGTTCTCGATCCCAAGTCGATGTCGATCTTGCAGGAGCTGACACTGGCTGAGGGGAAGAAGAGAACGGACTACCTCTTCTCAGTGCCTGTGCGTCGTGGCTCTCAGGTCAAGTTCCAAGAGATTGGGTACAATAAGCTTCGAAGAACCTTGGCCACCTTGGGTGTCACGCCCAAGCAGTTCCGCACCTATCATGGTACGGAGATCTTCTCTCGAGCTTTTGAGAGACTGCTCCAGCAGTACAGCCAGGGGCGGATTACAGCCAAGACCCTTTCGGGTGTGACAGAGGAAGCGGCCCTTGAGTCAGCAAAGGCTCTGGGCCACTACATCGGTAAGGGTGAGGACCGCAAGGCCCACGCAGCTACAGCTCTTCGGAGCTACATCGATCCGGTGGCGGTTAAGTCACTTTGGATGAATGCCATTGATCCTGACATGCAGAAGGCTCATCCCCTCATGGGTCGGATCAAGTATGAGGGCATGAACATTGCGATTGAGAACAAGAAGGGTTCTTATCGCGAGTGGTATGACCCTAATGCCAAAGAGCATGGTCGTACCAAGATGAACTACGACTACGGCTATGTGAGTGGGTCAAAGGGGGTCGATGGGGATGCCGTGGATGTTTACATGGGGCCACACAAGAACTCTGAGCGGGTCTTTGTGATTCACCAGATGAAGAAGCCAGACTTCACTGAGTTCGATGAGGACAAAGTGATGCTTGGTTTTGACTCCCCAGAGGAAGCCAAGGCCGCCTACCTCAGACAGTATGATAACCCCAAGTTCTTCGGTAGCTTGACAGAGATGTCATTGGATGACTTCAAGCAGAAGATCAAAGACAAGGGTCTTCGTGGCAAGATGCTCAAGTCCATTGACGAACCTGAACCGGGCGACGATGATGAGGTGCCAGCTCATTCTGTGGTGGCAGATCCACCAGATCGGTTTGACCACGAGGTTGGCTTCAGTGAGTGGCTGCACAGTCATCCTCTCCACGAGAGTGAGCATGAGTGGCAGTACCTGAATCAGATGGCGGGTGGGAAGCTAGATCTCCCGAACCCTGAGACGGATCATGAGGAGCCGGATGATGTTGACGCAGAGGACGAGCTTGATTCCACTGATCGTAGTGGACCCGCAGACGAATCGACTCCTCAATCTGCTTGGGAAGAGCCTGCAGGAGATTCAGAAGAGCAGGAAGCTGCTGCCAACGGAGGAGCCCCTTCTGAAGGCGAAGCAGTACAGCCACCAGGAGAAGGCCCACTTCGCGAAGATCAGAGCCAGGTACGGAGCCCCAGTCCGACCTGAGCTGGACGGGCAGGGCAAGATTGTCATCAGTAGTGTTCCAGTGGGGAGTACCTTCTGGTGTACCCCTCAGTCTGGACCTCTGTCTCATCGACACGTTCTTGTAGCCAGGCTACCGGACAACAAGGCTGCTATTGTGGGTGGGGCTGGTGTAGTGCCTCCACAAAAAGAGACTGATCCAGAGACAGGCAAAGAACGAGTCACTGGTGGGAAGGGGGCAGAGTATCTTCACTTCGCTTCCAAGATGGGTGATCGGCAGTCCAAGGCCCCTCCGACTCCAGAGGAAATGGAGGCGACTCAGAAGCAATCAAAGGTCAAGGAACACATCAAGAAGATCCATGATGAGGCTGCTCCTCTCAAGAAAAAGCTGATGCGCCAAGCCAAGAGGCTGAAGGACAATGTGCTTGGTGCCGTGGGTATCCGAAAAGATGCGGCTTCATTGTTCGGCCAACAGCTCGAGGGAGTGAAGGAGCATCTCGCAACACAGCTTCGACAAGCAGGTCTGGATGAAAAGAAGATCGATGGTGCAGTCGATCTTGCCATTTCTCGTATGAAGTCAGAGAAGAGAGATCGTGCATCAGAGGTACTGGGAAAGACCATCGAGGCTCTGCAGGACGCCAAGAAGCAAGTTGAACAGGGCAAAGAGCCCAAGCTCAACGTCAAAGACTTCACGTCTGAGATGCACCTCGACATGAACCTCTCGGGGGAGGATATCAACAAGCTTGCTGACGCTGAGACCCCTCAGGAAGTTCAGGTCGCAATGCACGACATCATGGATGACAAGATCCATGAGGCTCAGATGCGTGGTGGTGAAGCCTTATCAGGGCCAGGTGCTGTGGACCTTTCCATTCGCCCCTCGGAGCCTAAGCTTCCTATCAAGGATCAGAAAGAAATCCTAGCAGCGCAAAAGACTGCTGAGAGTCTGGTTCAGACACTCAAACAGACCGATGCCTATGATAGGAAGATCGAAGATGTGAAGCGGAAGGCGGTCTATGCGTCCAGACAACCAGAGGGCATGGATCCTGACGTAGAAGAGATGCGTCTTCACGCAGTGCTTGTTGATCACCAGGACCTTCTCGACATGGGAATCGATGAGAAGGATATCTATGCTGCTGCATCCAACATTCGAGAGACAGCAGCGTCGATGCCCAGGGAGACCAACCTTTACAAAGCTCTTGCTTCCCACTGGAAAGACGAGACGGGCGGCAATGTCAAGGGCTACATGAATGACGGTGCCACAAGCACTCTCACAGGGTTTGTGTCTGGTTTTGCTCCAGGTCTGGGTGTCCCAGATCTGAAGAAGCTAACCGACAGTCTTGGGCCAGAGTTGGCCTCTTATGCCATGGCTTCGTACCTTCACGATCTAGCAGAGAAGGGTACTACAACCATCTCTAACCCAAAGACAGGCAAGCGAGAGAAGTTCACGCTCGAGCATTATGATCAGATGGTTCACGACATCACGATGTGGAATCGCGTGAATCAACATGCAGCTGAGGAGCGTGCGCTTCAGAGGCTTGGCGAGATCGAAGATGCGCAGAAGGTCTTGCGTGAGCAGATGGCTTCGGGGGATATCGCTGTCAACGATGAGTTGATCGAGCGTCTGAAGAAAGCAGGACTCAGCACCAGGAATGTCCAGAAGATCGACACCGAAGGTCTTCGGGATCGAATGGCAGCTCTTCAGATGGACAACCGCTATCTGGATGAGCAGGAGAAGCTAGTCGGAGAGACGATTGGTGGTCTCCAGACAGCTGCTGGGTTCCTCTACTCTCTGAAGTCTGTTCGTCGAGGTCGTGAGGCCAATGAGGATCTCCGAGACCTATCCATGCATGTGGGTGGAGAGGGCTTGTCTGAGGGTGAACAAGAGAAGCTGGTTCGCGAGAAGCTGAAGAGCTTGGGCATCAAGTCACGTGAAGAGGTCGCAGTCGAGACGGGGCCTGAGGGAGCAACGATTCGATTCCGTGGTGAGAGACTTGTGCCTCACCTTGAGCGGTGGGTACAGGATGCGCAGAAGGCATCCAAGCTGAACGCGATCAAGGACGACACTTCTCAGATCAACGAAAAGACCAATGACTGGATTGACAAGCCCTTGTCCAAAGGTGGACTTGGGACTGCTCAGGAGATTCTGCCTCAGCTCAAGTCTGGGGAGAAGCTACGTGGCAACCAAGCGACAGATATTCGTTGGCTGATGCAAAGTGGTGGTGGAGTCATCACCAGATCAACTGCTGCTGGCAAGACACTGACGGGGTTGGGCTATCTTGGGGCTCGAGTCGACCAAGACATGAAGGGTCCCAACGCTGGTTATCGTGGGGTGGTGATCGTTCCACCAGCAAAGGTCAGTGAGTGGGTCCAGGAGGCTGCAAAGTTCTTCGATCCTGAGAAGATCAGCATCGTTCACTGGAAGCCAGTCCTCGACAAGAACAAAGAGCCAACAGGGAAGTTTGTCGACCCCAAGCTCCCCAAGCAGGGTGAAGGTCGAGCCTATATCGTCGAGGTCCCGGAGCATTACTCAAAGGGGCAAATCGACAGTCTGCTCAAGCAGACGAAGCATCTCAAGCACGCCATCTTTGTCATGAACCACCAGTCGGCAGCAGAGAACAATGAGTATCTCGAGCGCCAGATGGGTGGTTCTGGTCGCCCACCGAATGGGATCGTTGTGGATGAACCGCAGATGCTATTGGGTCTGCGTGGGCGCAACCGAATGAACATCGGTAAGCGCATCTTCAGCATTCCTTCCACGCACAAAGTGGCCCTCACAGCGACTCCGGCTCGTGAGAATCTTCGTGAAGCCTATGATCTTGTGCGCTGGTCAGCGCAGCGTCCTGCCGTAGATGAGAAGGGTGCTCCGATCTACAAGGAGACAGTGAACCCTAAGACCAAAGAGCCAACTGGGAGAATGCGTCCAGTCTATGAGAAGGAGGCAGGCCGCCAGGTCGGGAAGAAGAGTGCCCAGCCTCGGCCATTCATCCCCTACGAGATGTTCAAGCAGCTCGAGGGTGGTAGCACGAGCGCTCAGCGTGACCTTCTTGCCAGAGACATCATGGACCAGATCGGTCCATATGTGAGTGGTGACGATGTCAAGAAGGTCTCCTTCAAGATCAATCATCACGATGTGCATGTACGCCGTTCTGATATCCAAAGAGTGTCTCAGAAGCAGATCGAAGCTCAGCAGGCTGCTGTCTACAAGAAGCATCAGGACAAGGCCCAGAAGGGTGGCATTCTCACGACCGAGGATGGCAGAAGAATCAAGTATGCCAAGATCAGTGCAGATGATCCCGCCGGTCGTAGAGAACAGATGAAGAGGGCAAGACAGAACGCTGAGAATGAGATTGCCAATCTTCATCGGCTCAATGTCGATGCTGCTGATCCTGATGACAACCCCAAGATTCAGTCTTTGGTCCATAACCTCAAGGCTGAGATCCAGGGTGGAGTTCGCATTCGGCATGAGGGGAAGACAGAGAAGCGTGAGAAGATCTCTGGCAAGAAGCGAAAGCACATTGTAGTGGTCAGCTCTCCCCAGCAGGCAGCAGCTGTACAACATGCACTTGATCAGGCGGGAATTGCCAATGTCAGTATGGCAACCTCACTGCGAGATGCGAAGAACCCTGAGCTACTGACCAAGGACATCAAGGATGGAGGTCAGCTCAAGGGGACAGTTGTCGATGCTCGGAAGAAGATGTGGAAAGAAGACTCAGACAGGATCGATGACAAGACCGGTAAGTACGTCAAGGGTGAGTACAAGATTCCTGTTGTGATCATCGACAAGGATACTGCAGCTGGGCACAACCTTCAGGAGGCTGACACACTCCACGTTGTTGGTGCTCCAGATGACGCAGCGACTCTTCTCCAGGCTCACGGTCGGGCAGCTCGTGACCCGAAGTTGGGTGATCAACTTGACATCTACACCTATCGCCACACAGACAGTCCCTTTGAACACGCTCATTGGGACAATCTGCACCGGCAGATGGATTTCATCCGAGCAACCTCTCCGGGCATGGTGACAAAGCCTCAGATGATGCCTGAGAAGCGCAAGGAAGTGCTCCATGCGATTCGTGAGGCCAAAGAGAAGGCGGCCTCTGCACCTCAGAAGCCTGTTCGTAAGAGCTTGGGGCTCTTCGTGACGGCATAGGAGTAGATTCATGCCTGGGCGATTCTTCACTGAGGATGACATTGATCGTGCCAATGAGCATAAGGATGCAGAGGAGACAGGTAAGTTCCCTCCACCATCAAAGGACATGACGAAAGCCGCTGCTGGGACACAACTTCATCATGCCAAGCTCTGTCAGAATCTTGAGGACATCGTGGAGATATGCGATCTCAAGATCGAAGCAGAGATGGAGAAGCCAGTACCAGACGCTGCTGAGATAGAGAAACTGAAGAGGATCAAGTACACAGCCCAGACAGAGCAGGCTCAGCGCCGTTATGGAAAACTGTGATGATAGAGCACTTCTACGCTTGTAGTTGTGGTGAAGTCATCATGAAGTCCCAAGGCGATACAACCAAGATTCGAAACAAGACCATTGTGTTTCGAGGTCAACGAGCCTATGCGATCTGCAAAGGCTGCGGCAAAGAGCACCCCATTCCTATCGTCTTAGACCAAGACCTTATGAAGTCTTTCGCTTCAAATCCTAGTCTATTTGTCCGCAAAGTCAGCAACTTACCTCGCCGCTAGATCGTATCCCACGAAGATCCTTGACAGCTATTTCTAGAACCAGTAGGTTCGACAGTCGAGCATAGGATCGACTGAAAAGCGAAAGGGTCTCCAGAGAGGGAGACGGGCTTTACCGCCCGATCTCCCTCTTTGCGTATCTGGGCATGATTGATCTCATCAAAAGTAACGAGTTTGACTTCTGGCTACCGCTCGATATCAACAAGAGCGACACAGCCAAGAAGACTCTCGGCCACACTCGGTGGGTTCAGGGCATCTCCTCCACCGAGGATGAAGATCTTCAGACTGAGATCGTTGAGCAACGTGGGATCGATACTGAGTACTTTCTGCAGTACGGGTACTACAATAACGACCACAAGCCCGGTTTTGAGAACAAAGTCGGTCAGCCAACTGAAGCAAGGATCACCAAAGAAGGTCTTTGGACCAAGGGCTTTCTTTGGGAGCCTGGCACCCACAAGGTCGCTGATGCGATCTGGGAGTTGGCCAACGCTCTCGCTGCCTCAGGCTCTACTCGCAAGCTCGGTTTCTCTATCCAAGGCAAGGTCATCCGTCGGGCGGGTCGTCGCATCCTGAAGTGCTGGATTCAGGATATCGCGATCACTGCTGCACCGATCAACACCCACACATGGCTGGACGTTGTGAAGTCTCTGAACGCAGTTCCAGCTGATATGTGGTGTGTACATGATCAATCCGGATTGATCATGCCGGAGACTGCACTTGGAAAGTCGGTCGCTTGCGTTTGCAAGAAGCCTTGTGGCGCCTGCAAGAAGGGCATCGTAGAGGCTCCCTCGAACGAGGGTGATCTCGATCTGAACAAGACTGAGGATGAGCAGAAGGCGTTTACGACTTCCAGTGGTGCGGCGTTGGTTCCTGAAAGTCTTGACTCCAAGGTCAGAGATCAGAAGTGGGCAAACAAGTCACTCTCATTCGATGAGTGTGTGGATCTGCTTCACAGGGAACGTGGACTTTCAAGAACCGAGTCCATCGTCCTGACTGAAGCGGTCTTTGAGATCAACCGGAACTAGCAAGGGAGACAAGAAGATGTCCGACAAGATCACGCAGCACGACTTCTTCAAGTCCCTGGCTCGACTGGAGGCTCTCGCCAAGGGTGAGACCGGGGAGCAGACGGACATGAACAAGTCGCAGATCTGCACCGGTCCCAACAGCGAGGTCTCGAGCTGGGCAGGGAGCACCAAGGACCAGATCGGTGACAGCTGGGATGACAGCATCACTGGTGGCGGAACCGACTACAACGGTGGCGCCAAGAAGGTCCGCAAGTCCATCGCCGAGAAGGTCATGAAGGGCCAGCCGCTGACCCCGCAAGAGGTTGCACTTCTGAAGAGCGATCTCGAGCACAGCGAAGTCTCGAAGGGTCAGGACGAGCTGCCGCCATTCATGGCTGGTGGCAAGGACGACGACAAGGACAAGAAGGACGACAAGGACAAGAAGGACGACAAGAAGAAGGACGACAAGGACAAGAAGGACGATGACGAGCCCGAAGACGAGATGTTCGGGAAGTCTCTCCAGTCCGAAGTCGCAGCCAACGAGACCCTGCGCAAGGGGATCGAGGTCAGCGAGTTCCTGTCGGAGTTCGCGAAGTCCTTCGCTGCTGGTCTGCAGGGGCTCGAGGCTCGTGTGACCAAGCAGGTCACGGACCACGTGACCAGCCGGGTTCTTGGCGCCCTCACTGAGTTCGCCAGCAACCAGGGCGAGTTCAACAAGAGCCTGGCTGATGCCATCGTCAACATCGGTCACGGCATCCAGGGGACGATCCAGCAGCAGGAGCAGATCGCTCAAGCTCCGGCTGGCGCCCCCAAGTCCCAGATGCGTGTGGCCCCGGCACCAGGCCGCCCAAACCTGCAGGTTCTGAGCAAGAGCCAGGGCGAGCAGCAGCTCACCAAGGCCCAGGTTCTGGACCGCATGGGTGATCTCGTCGAGAAGGGCAAGCTGAACTCGCTTGACGTGATCAAGTTCGAGATGACCGGCCAGATGGGACCGGCGGTCGAAGATCTCGTGATGAAGAGCTTCCAGGCGGGCTAAGCCGCCAACAACCCAGACGCAGAAAGCGAAGGAGGATCACATGTACGGACAGATTTCGCTGCGTCACTACGAAGGGCTGAACGGCTTCGGTTCCGCACCCGCCATGGATGTGGCCGAGTTGTCGAAGGCTCTTGAGGCCGGCTATCAGCTGACCAACCAGACGGGTGGCTCCGCTCTCCGTGTGGAGTCGCTCGAGGCCAGCCTCAAGGTGGTGACGTACTCCAACTCTCACATCAAGTTCTGGAAGAAGATCCCGAAGAGCCCTGCCTACTCGACGGTTGAGGAGTACAATCAGCTGATCGACTACGGCACCAATGGCGCGTTTGCGTTCACGCAGGAAGGAGAGCTTCCTCCCAGCACAGACAGCAACTACGCCAGACGCACGCAGCTCGTGAAGTTCCTCGGGACCACGAGGGAAGTGACCCATCCAGCCACGCTGGTTCACCCGGCGCATTGGGATGTGATCGCACTCGAGAACCAGAACGGCATCCTCTGGCTTCTCGAGCGTGTCGAGAACGCTCTCTTCACTGCTGACAGCTCGCTTGCTTTCGACGGCGAGAGTGAGCAGTGGGATGGTCTCGATGCCCTGGTCGATGCCACCTCGTTCGTCGATCTCGAGGGTCAGCCGATGCAGGAAGCTGACATCGAGGAAGCTTCGAACATGATCATCGAGAACTACGGCTACCCAACGGATCTGTTCCTGGGCACCCGGGTTCTGAGTGATCTCGTCAAGACGATGTATCCGCGTGAGCGGATCAACCTGCCGGCTCCTGTCAATGGAACCATCGGGCAGGCAGTCACCTCGATGGCAACCCAAGCCGGGACCATCGAGTTCAACCCGGATGTCTTCATCCGTCGGCTTCCGAGCCCACCGTCGGCAGCCACACATGCGAACGCTCCGGCGGTTCCGCAGCAGATCACCACTGGTGTGGCTGGTGTGGACGGTGACTTCAACAAGAACGCCGCTGCTGGCACCAACTCCTACGCCTACGTCTGCACAGCCTGCAACCGCTTCGGTGAGTCGGCCTTCTCTCCGGTCATGGCGGCGGTTCAGGATGTCACCCAGGTCAACAAGGACGCTGGCGTGCATGTGGCAGTCACCCTGACCAATGCGGCAGCTATCGGTGCCTTCCCGACCGAGTTCTTCCGCATCTACCGCACAGCCCCCATGGCATCGGGTGCGGCAGTCCCGACTGGTGCAGCTTCCTACAGCCTGATCATGCAGGTTCCGGCAGCTTCGCAGGCGGCTGGTGGCAACACCGTGGTGAACGACGTGAACTTCCTCCTGTCGTTCACCAGCATCGCCTACATGGGTGAGCTGACCCCGAACGTCCTCACCTTCCGGCAGCTGGCCCCGATGATGCGGCTCGACCTGGCGGTTCTGGCTCCGGCCTACCGCTGGATGATCCTGCTCTACGGGACCCCGATCATGTTCGCGCCGAAGAAGTGGCTCCGCATGATCAACATCGGTCAGATGCCGTCGTAGGCATCAAACCAGAAGTAAGCTCGCCCCAGGAGATCGGTAGTGGTCTCCTGGGGCATTTTAGAACGACATGCCTTGCATTATTTGCGGCAAACCAACTCGACCAGGGGCCAACGTCTGCAGCATTACGTGTGCGCAAAAACCTCAACCACCGAGTGAGGAGACACAGGGTCAGAAACGGAAGAAACTACCCGCTTCGATCCTTCAGATCACTCAAGCGCTACAGAAGGCACAGATGACAAGTTCTCCTAAGGCTACAGCAACAACCTCCACGCTCAAGCTTCAGCACCGTTGGATGAAGAATCGAAGTCTACTCAGTGGGCGCACTGTGTTTGCCTTCGACGCAGGAGGAGTAGCTTCTATTCCGGTGCTTGGGAGCGTGTATGAGGACCTGGCTGGGCTGCAAACCAAGTACCCAGGTCTGATCACAGTCCTGGAAGACCCTCGAGCTGCACTTCAGGAGGCCCCAGAGGTCAAGGTTGAGACAGATGTCTTGACTGAAGACCTGATGGCTGCTGCCAAGGCGTCTGTGGCTGCCCAGGATGCTCTGAGAGAGCCAGAGCTTGTTACCGAGGCTCCACTACCACAACCAGCCCCTGAGCTGGCTCAGAAGCCCCAGGAAGTGCTGCCAGAGCCCCCTCCTGCTCAAGTTGAGAAGACACCTGTGGTTCTGATGGCTCCGGCCAAGAAGCCACTCAAGAAGACCCCCAAAAAGGTCAACAAGTAACAGGAGATCGAAGAGATGGCAACGTTCAAGACACAGAAGGTGGTCGGTGACCTTGGCTCCCAGGAAGTGGCTCAGCTGATCAGCAACTACAACCACCTGCTCGATGTGGTGGGTGATCTGGTCACTGCCCTGAAGTCAGCAGCGGGGTTTGTGGGTGATCTGCAGACCAAGGCCACCACGGCTGAGACAGCCCTCCAGAACACGGTCTGCAAGCTTGAGGTCAATCCGCAGATCCCGCTGGCGCCTGCTCCGACTGCCACCTAGTCGAGGTTGGTTGTTGGCAAACGAACTCCTCTCTGAAGGATCATATCCGGGTAGCTAAATGCACCAAGAGAGGAACTTGCGGAGGCCGATTCGCTGAAGTGGTGATGTTGGACAACGTGGCCTCCTTGTGTCCACGAGCAGAGGTTAATCATGGAACCTAAAGGCCGCCTTGTTCACGATTCCACCATTCAGCAGAATCACTGGTTTGGTCTCACCAGTCCTACCCAGCCGGTAACTACAGCCTGGCAGTATAGTGAGCCTCTCTATATCCGAGGGCTGACTCAACTCACTGCTTACATCACCATGGTTTTGGGGGCTGCTGATTGGGTAGAGTTCCAGTTCCTTTATGGCTTCAGTGCGGATCAAATGGTCCCCCGAAAGGGGACGGGGACTTTGGTCAAGCACCTCACAGGTGACTACGCCAAGCGTCTGTCGTTTCCGATCTTGGACAACTACGTTCAGATCGCTGTGCGTGGATTTGGGGCAGGTGGTTTTGCGACAACTCTCTTTGCCTGTGATGTGATCGCGGGGGATGCAGCACTAGCTGATGATCTTCAGCCATCTGGCCCCCACAGAACTCCAGTTCTTTCTAGTGCGGGGGCTGCAACCGATGTGACGACTGTAGCGGGGGGAGGGGCGGGTTCTGATCACTGGGTTCTGGAGGCTGACAGACTGTACGAGCTTCGTGCTGATCCGAACTGGTCAGCTGGGGCTCTTCTGAGTGATCTGCTCTTTGGCAACTACAATCTGGGTGTAGCTCCAGGTGATGATGACACGGGAGACTTCATCCAGACCGGAGATCGAGTACAGATCTGCTCTGACTCCCAAACGACACTATATGTCCGCTCACGGACTATAGCTGGCAACCCAGCTGGTCGTTGGAAGCTGCTTCTGATCAACTAGCGAGGTCCTTCGATGAGTTGGCTTACCCGCAACTGGAAACCGACTGTTGCTGCCACTGTGCTGGCCACAGCAGCAGTAGGGATCACATACAAGGGGTCTAATCCTCAACCTGAGCGCCCGCTTCTTGGTCGACTTGAGATGAGGTCACCAGCTCATCTGACACGTCAAGCTCAGGGTTGGCTGACGGCCCCGGCGGCGGCTACCAAGACGCATCGTTGGAAGACTCAGGAGACCTCCGGTAATCTCTCCGACGATCTTAGTGGTGATGCAGCAGTTCTAACTGCTGCAGGAACTCCTGCCTATGCCCTGTTCACTCCCATTCCCACAACAGCAGGGTGGACTCGCAAGGCGATTTGGTTCAACGGCACCGACTCGAGGTTCATAGCTGGGAACAACACAGTAGCGGATCAAACCACTAACAACTTCTCAGCGAGCTTCTGGATCAGAATCCTTGAAGCACCTGCAGGAGATCAGTGGATCATCGACAAGCGTACTGGAAACACGGGCTGGTCGATCCGAGTTCTTGCTGGTACTACAACCCTTGGTGTTCAAGTAGGAGATGGGGTCCTCGCTTCGGGGACAGTAACCGGTGTGCTGACCCCAGGCTGGCACCTAGTTACCGTTGTCTTCACTCGCGCAAGCAACGCCACTGCCTACATCGACGGTGTTGATGGTGGTGTGACCTTCGACATCTCAGCACGTAGCGGATCATTAACATCAGCTATCCCGTTGAACATCGGATCCGATACCGGCGGTGCTAATTGGTTCGCTGGTGGGTTGAGTGAGGTTCTCATCGCCAATGGCGTGACTACCCTTGCCGAGAATCGAGCTTGGTACAAAGCCTTCAAAGTGCCGACCTCGCCGGCTGTGACATACACGCAAGCGTCGACTGTGAAAGCACCTGTCTCGGCGTCGGGGCTCGGTGTTTATGCCCCCGGCCAGTGGCATGCGATCTACGACAGCGGTGCCAGTACCCTGGGGAATCCTCTCCAAACTGGATTTCGTACTTCGCCCCAGGTGATCAATATACTCGGTCGCGTCAATGAATTCGATCAATGGTCGACTGACGCTTCTGGAGTGACTGTCGTAGTTAACAGCGTGGAAGCTCCAGATGGGGCGATGAACGCAGATGCAGTGACTTTCGATGGTGATGGGGCCTATATCTACAAGGCAGCTGTTGGGGGAGGGGTCATTGCACCTGGCGAGCGTTGGTGCGGATCACTCTTTCTCAAGAAGTCGAGTGTAGGTGGTTGCCCATCGGTAACTGCGGCTTGTGCTGGTGGTATCGGATGGCCGACTACTTTCAATTTGACGACTTCTTGGGCTCACTACAGTGCTTGCTGCACGAATGCTGGCCAAGCCAAGCAGTTGGGTATCTACGGCACTGATTGCACAGTTCATGCGGCAGATGCTCAATACCAGCAAAACAACGTAACCGATCCTTGCACTACTACAGTGGGGGATGCCAGTCAGACCTGTGATAAGATCTATGCTCAGGTCACAACAGAGATCAACAACACCCTGATGCCAAGCACCATCACTCGTGGTGAGATTTCGGCAACCGTTGTGGATCGTCCTTGGGTAGGATCACCTACTTCGCGTGTTGCGCTCATGTTGGGGCGATTTGCCAAGTTGGCTTATGGCGATATTCCCGTCGGTATGTTGTTCAATCAGGGTGGGGGTCTAGAGTTCTCGTCCATCGCCAAGCCTGTTGCAGTAACTGGTGAGCACACGTATGCGCTTGCTTGGGATTACCAAGCTGGTGTGACTAACTCTCAGGCTTATGCTGCGTTTTTCAAAGACAGCCAGCGTATGCCGACTGCTCTCCATGCTCGGATGGCAGCACCAACCACGGGGCTCACTCCTGATCTCCCCACCACCAAAGACTACAACCAACACGTACTCACTCTGGGCTGCGATGCTGACGGGAACAACTGCTCCTACAGTTCCCTGATCGATGTTCAGGTGTGGGGCCGCCCGGAGAGTTCAGCACGTACAGCAACCACAGACAACGTGATCTCTGTCGGTAACACGGAGGCCGATTATCTCAGTGCAGCACCTGCGTTGGCCACAGGCTTACTGTGGAAACCAGCAGGATCAGCGACTGCGAGCACATGGATTTGGCATCCTGGTGTCTCGCATTCTGCGAAGGTCACTGACGTACTGCACAACGCTGCTTTGCAGAGTGGCGGAACCACAACCAACCCTCCGTACAAGAATCAGCGTTGGTCAGGTTTCATTGCTCGCGGCCAAGGTCGACGAGGTGTGCAGTTCATTGGGGCTTCTAACGAATATGTCGAAGCTGCAGCCAACTCAACAGCATCTATCGGCACTGCCACGAGTGCAGTTATCCAAGCACTCGTTTCACATGACCCCACTTCCGCAGCAACTCAGGGCATCGTTGGCAACACGATGGATGCGTCTGTTGCGGGATATGGACTTTGGACTACCAACAATCCTCGCTACTACTGCGCCATTTCTGACGGTACCAACGCTCGCATCTGCTATCACGGGCCGGCAAGTGTCAACTCCCTGACCGGGTACAAGCTGCGTCACATCGTTTGTCGTCTGAACAAGACTGCAGGGACGTGGGACGATCCCAAGCTGTACTACGGTGACGTGACACTATCGACTACCTGTTCAGGCACGAATCCGACAGGCACCCTTGCTAACACAGGCTTGGTACGTCTCGGATCAATCGGAGCCAACTATCTTACGGGCCAGGTTCACGAGGTTCAGGTTCTTGCAGGTGGTGCATACAGCGACACCACAGTCAAGACGGACTACCTTCGCTCATTCCAGACAGGACAATACTGGCGCGAAACATCGGACTCTGTAGCTCACTACAAGATGAACGAGGGGGCGATCACTGCTGGGGTTGGTGTACGAGATCATTCGGTAACTGCAGGGCATCTCTCTACGGTCTCTGGCACTCCTGATCCGCAGTACGCAGACATGCCTTGGCCGCAAGGCAACTGGATGCCTGCTATCTCGAGCCTCGGTAGCTCCGCTGGAACTGTGACGAGCTATACGGAGGCAAGCGATATTGGCACATGCAAGCCGGTTGACGGTCAGTCGTTCTCGGCTGCAGTCTGGGCTCGTATTACTCCGGACAGCACGTGCGCAGACGATGCTGCAGGCGGTGGCGTCTACCTGATGTACAAGGACCAAGTAGCTGCTGATGATTGGGGTATCATCTCTGATCGAGGAGCTAGCTGCGGCAAGCCCACCTTTTGGTGGGGTGTCAATACCGTTTATTGTGTAACGCGGATCAACACCAACATCCGCGATGGTCGATGGCATCTCGTTGCTGTCAAGGCAACCAAGAGTGGCAACGACTGGACGCCTTACATCTCCCTTGATGGCGCTGCTTTCGTTGCAGGCACCACTATCAGTGGCGATGCTGGTCAGAACACGAGCATACTGGGCATACCTGTAGTCTACAAAGCGACAGTGATGGTCGAAGTTGCTGGTGCGATGTGCGCCACCAACTACGCCCTCACTGATGCGGATGTGCTTGCATACTGGAATGCTGTCTTCGGCACGAAGACCAGTAGCGCAGTCACCTACGCACGGACCAACACCGCTTGCTACACACAGGGCGTCCATCCAGTTGACGGCATCCAAGTTGGTTGCTATCCAGCCAGCGCTTATCCGATGGCTTACAGTAGCGTGGCTGGTGTTCCTGGCAACGAGCGATGGACTGTTGGTGAGCCTGTTAATGCGGCAGTGACAAATCTTGCTCTGCAGAGCCACGACGCCACAACGACCTGGGTCAAGACCAACGTCACTGCCACCGCGAACACAGCGAGTGCACCGGACGGCACCACGACTGCTGACACGGTGACTGCGAGCGCGGGCAATGGTGATCTTCGACAAGCGTTCGGGACGATTGCAGCAGCGACGCACACCTACTGCCAGTATCTCAGGCGCAATGGTGCTGCTGATGTCGCTGGCTTTGTCCGCCTGGTCAAGAATAGTGACAACAGCGAGATCGCAACCACCGCATTCACAGCGACGAATGCTTGGCAACGCTTCTGCGTCTCTGGAGCGGCTGTCCTCAATGATACTCGTATCGAAACAAAGATCACCACCAACGGCCAGAGTGTGTACTGGTGGGGAGCTTCGCTCACGGCAACAGCCTCGTGGCCTGGTGTTTACTGCCCAACAACCACTGCATCTGCGACTTGCAACGCCACGAGCAGCAACTACGTGGCGGCTGCAAACCTAACTGGTTGGACTCGCTCGCAAGGAACGATCTCGTCGGTAACAGTTCCGACCAACGCGACTGGCTACGCTTTCGATCTCCATGACGGCTCTGATCTGAATGGAGCAATCAGACTCGTAGCTCCGACCAACCAAGCTCTCTTGTACAGCTCGACAGGTGTTCTGCAGCAGGACGTGCGTTTGACGAACGCACAGACGAGTTTGGCTACCGGAGTGATCCTGGCTTACGACTCGCAATCTGCGTTCTATTCAACAACTCGTCGGGCCTACGCAGTTTCGCAGCAGTCGAGCTACGCGGGCGAGTTCGACACGTACTCGACCGACACGACTGCAAACTGGACTCCCGCTGCAGGGACGAATCTCTATCTCGGGATGGACAACGCTGCTAGTAACACGATCAATGGTCTGCATGTTCGTACTTCAATCTGGAAGACCAGGTAACTCATGAACCGCTACCGCTACGTCATCTACAGTGCTGCGATTGCTGCCATCGGCGCAGCTGCGGCTGTCGTGCTTTGGCCTTCGCAGCAACCTGTCGGATACTCGCTCCTCGCCGGCTACCGCCACGACTCGATCACGTACTTCAACAAACAGGCTCAGGACTGGATGAGCAAGCCTGCGGCAGCGTCGAAGGCATGGCGCTGGAAGATGCAGGAGGCGTCGGGCAACATCACCGATGACCTCTCCGGGGACTCAGCGGTGCTCACCGCGTCGGGTTCGCCCACCTACTCGCTCTTCACCCCGATTCCGATGAGTGCCGGCTTCACGCGGAAGGCGATTGGATTCAATGGGACAGACGCCCTCTTCGCCGCATCAAGCAGCACGGTCGGGGACATCACAACCGGCAACTTCACCATGGCCTGGTGGGGGCTGGTTAACGCAACGCAAGCGGGTGATCGGTTCTTCAGCAAGCGAACCAGTCCAGGTGGCGGTACCGGGTTCGAATTGTACGGGGCGATCAACCCCACGTTGTACCTGAGCGACGGGGCCCACACCATCAACTCGGCTTTCGGAGCGTCGGCTATCGCACCCGGTTGGCATCTGATCGTAGTGCGAGTCAATCGTGCCTCGACGGCGGTTCTCAGTATCGACAATCAGGATGTGGGGTCTCCGATCGACGTGTCTTCAGTCTCGGGGTCTGTCACGAATAACGGCAATCTCACGCTGGGCAGATACAGCAACGCGGGAGGCAACTACCTTAACGGCAGCGTGGCCGAAGCGCTGATCGCCGACGGACTGATCACTACGACGGAAATCGGGACGTGGTACAAAGCTTTCAAGGTCCCGACCGGAATCACCTACAGCCAGACGACTACGACCAAGCGCATTCTCCCTTCGGACAGCCTCGGCCAGCGGCTCGGCGTCTACGCTGCGGGTCAGTGGCCGGCAAGCTACGATGCGACATTGGTCAGCACGGCGAACCCGGCGGGGCTGGGGTTTCCGCGAAGCCCTTCGACGACCAACGACATCGGCTATCCTAATAACCTTGACCAGTCGGGCGCGGGCAAGTGGACGGTGAGTGGCGCTGTTGTCGCGGCGAATGGCTACGAAGCACCCGACGGATCGATGACCGCTGACTCTCTGACCTTCTCGGCGGACACACAGAGCTTGACGAAGGCTGTCGCGGCTGGAGTTGCAACCATCGCCGCGGGTGAGCGCTGGTGCGCCAGCATCTATGCAAGGAAGATCTCGGGGACCTGTGTCGGGGTGGGCTTCTATGCCGACACGTCGCATGCGGGGACAACGACGGCGTTCACCGACGCAGCTACTTGGACGCGCTACACGGCCTGTGATTCGACTGCGACCCACAACAAGGGCATTGCGATCTATGCGACCACGCATGGAAGCTGCGTTATGGCGCTTGCCGAGGCCCAGTACGAGCAGAACAACGTCACTGACCCTTGCACCTCGACGGCAGGCAACGTCTCGCAGACCTGCAACGCTTCTTATTACACGATCGACTGGAGCGTCGCGACCGCGCTCATGCCCCAGGCGCTTACTCGAGGTGAAGTCCTGTCCGATGTCTCCTCGGCGCCGTGGGTCGCGGCCCCGTCCTCACCTCGCACGATCTGGCAGGTCGGGCAGCAGGCGCGGCTCACCGTCGGGATCGAACCGGTAGGCATCCTTTACGACCAGGGCGGCGGGATCGAGTTCATGGCCCGAGCCAAGCCGCTCAGCTACACCACTACCTATCGCCAGTATCGATTTGCCTGGGACACCGACGTTGCGGCTGGCATCAACTCCTCACCCAAGACCTATGCGGCGATGACGGTCGACAACAAGGTGGCGCCGGTCATCATCAGCCCGCGCAATCACAACGCGACCTCGGGCCTGCTCTACCAAGCTCCGAGCCAGCGTGACCTGAACGGGACCGTCCTCAGCGTCGGCTGCGATCCAACAGGCTCCAACTGTTCCTACGGCGCTATCTCGCGAGTCGAGCTCTACACACGGCCCTCGCCAGACCAGCGAGGCGCAACTGACACGGACAACTTGATCACTATCTCGAATACCGAGGCCGGCTACCTCAACGCCCAGGCCATCCCGCGATTCGAGAAGCCAGCCGGGGCGCTCGCGGCGAATACCTGGATCTGGGATATGACTGCGCTTGGCGGCTCGCTCTACGATCGAATCAATGGGATCGCGCTCGCGCCGACGGGGTCTCCTCGGTACCAAGCATTCACTGGGCTGCTCGCAAGGGGGCAGGGCCGACGGAGCATGAACTTCGTCGCCGCGAACACGATGGGTGTGAAGGCGCCGAGCACAACCCCACTCGCATTCGGGAACCCGACCAATGGGGCGACGGTATCGACGCTGATCAACCCGAAGACCTGTTCGAACTATGACGCTGTTGTCAGCACGCAGACAATTTCAGCCTATACGCAAGGGTACTCGATGTATCTGAATTCCGCCTGCAAGCTGACCTGCATGATCCTCGACGTAGGCGGAAACTACACTTATTCGAATACGGCGGACGTAGCTGCGATCCCGACGGGACAGTGGACACATGCAGTTTGTGCATTCCCAAGGAGTGGTGCTACCTGGGCCAAACCGATCCTATATCTCAACGCTGCTGCGCAAGCGACCACCAACGGGGTCCAGACGGCAACTGGATCGCTAGCAAACACGCAAGCTTTTGCGATCGGCTCGGGCGCTCGCGGGGCCTTGACCTACTTCAATGGCCAGATCGGTGAAGTGAAGGTCGAGATCAACAAGGCGATGACCGCTGGCGAAGTGCTGACCGAGTACCAGCAGAGCACGCAACAGGGCGCGTACTGGACGGACGACGCCTACACGGCCGGGCACTTCTACCTTAACGAAGCGAGCGTCGGTGCAGGCATCGGGCTCCGGGATCATTCGGGCAACGGAAACCACCTCACGGTGCTTGGTGCTGCGGCTCCGACCGTGCAGTTCGCGGATCTCCCATACCCCATGGGCACTGGGTTGACGAAGCCTGCTATCGGTGTCTCAGGGACGAGTGACATCTTCTCCTCGGCTGCGACCACGACGGCCAACGTCTCGGGGACGCAGCCCTGGTCTATCGCTGCGTGGATCAGAGTGGCAGCACCGGCCCCCGGTTTCCGGCGCAACGTTTTCCGGCACTTTGGTGCTGGCTCGCCATACGGTGTCTCGCTGCAGTACCACCCTGACGACTACTGGATTTCCTACTTCGGTGACCTGGGAATCATTACCACCGCGGCAGGGATCGCCGACAGCCGCTGGCACCTGGTTGCCCTGAAGCTTGTCTGGGACGGGGCTCACTGGAATGCCCAGATCAGTCAGGACGGCGCCGCTTTCGGCAACGGCGCTGCCCGCACCGCTGCAAATGCGATTGGCAATCCCAACGTAGCGATTGATGTCGGCGAGGGAGCCGCCGGTATATCCACAGTTGACATCGCCGGCCTGATGATAACCAATAACTATGCTCTGACCGACGCGGATGTGGCCAGCTATGCTAAGTTCGGAGCCAAGACAAACAGTCTGATCACCTACGCTCGCGCGAATGCCAGCTGCTTTGATGTTGGCAGTCACCAGTCGGACGGGATGCAGGTCGCCTGCTTCGGCGCGAACCAATACCCCTACGCCTATGCCTCTACAGCAGTTGGCGTTCCTGGTAACGCACGGCTCGGACTTGGGCAGCCAGTTGCTGCTTCCGTCACCAACCTCACCAAGTACGGCACTGCTTTCAATAGTTGGACTGGCGGACAAGCTACTGTTGTTGCCAACTCGGTTGCAGCCCCCGATGGGACACTCACAGCTGACTCTCTAGTCGAGGATGGATCCGTCTCTGGCCACTATGTTGTGACAGCTGCTGCGTCCGTGGCCCCATCAGCAGCGACGGCTAGGAACTGCATCTACGCAAAGAAGGGAACCCGCAACTGGGTTTTCGTGCAGACGACTAACAACACGAGCCCTTATGGCTATTTCAATGTTTCCACCTGCACGCCGGGAACGATGTACGCGGGTGCCACCAACGCCACCGCCACGGGGGTCGGAGGTGGCTGGTGCTTGTGCTGCTTCGACTGGACGGCAACTGCGGCTGCCTTCAACGTCTATATCGGCGGGGCTTCTGCAGATGCAGATCCGAACTACAGCTACGCAGGGGTGAATGGGACAATCGCACTCTACCTATGGTCTGCAGAAGCACAGCAGCCTCCGGTTACCGGACTGCACTGTCCAACCACAGGCAATGCTACGGCGACCTGCTCTGGTCCTACCTCGAACTACGTGGCATCGGCAAGCATGACCGGCTGGGACCGAGTGCAGGGCGCGATCGGTGTTACCGCTGTGCCCGGAGCTAGCGGGGCCTACGCGCTCCAGTTCGAGGACGGAGCCGATCAGAATGGGGAGATCAACATCAGGCTGCCGACGGCCGATGCCTCTCTTTATAACTCCAGCCACGTTCTCCAGCAGAACCCGAGCCTGGCCAACCTGGTGACTGGTTCTGCGACCGGCGCGATTCTCATCTACGATTCGCAGAATGCCTTCTACACTGATCCTGCAGGAGCTACGCATCGGTCGTTTGGTCACACATTTCAGTCCAGTTATGCGGGCCCGTGGCCTACGTACACGGGAGGTACGTCATCGAACTGGACGCATGGTGGAGGAACGAACCTCTACCTCGGGTATCAGCGAGGCGGAAGCAACTATCTCAATGGCAACCTTGTCAACGTCTCGATCTGGAAGACTCGATAGATGCCAACCACTCTTCCAGCTTCAGAAGTTACCCTGCTTCGAATTCGACCTGAACTCGAACGGGATGTATTTGACGTACCAGGACGATTTCATTTTGGCTTGGGAGTTCCTAAGATCAACCGTCTTCCTCTCCAGGTTGACGAAGATGATCCGCCAGTAAGGGGAGGACAAGATGCCACCGACTGAGAGAGACAATGTACTGCTAACACTTGTTGGCCAAGTGGGTGGGCTGACCGAAGCGGTAAAGGGTGTAGACAAGCAACTGACTGCTCAAAGTGACAAGCTCGACACACTAACCCAACATGTCTCGCAACTGGTAAAGCGAGAAGACTGCGACAAGAACATGAATGTGTTGCGCCGCCAGTTTTTTGCGCGCATCGAGCAGTCAACAGCTGCTGCTGCGGATGCCGCTGCTGAGGCAGCTGAGGAAGCAGTCAGCGAGGTCACAAAGAAGACCAAAATCCCTTCTGCGGAGACGAAGCCATTGAAGAAGAGCTTGTGGGAAAGGGTTGTGGAGCAGAGTAAGAACATTACAGCTGTTGCGTCACTTCTTGCTCTGCTAACAGCGGCTTTGATCTTTCTGCACCAATTCGCCAACCGTACCGAGCAGGTCTACGCAGCGAGCAAGGAAAGCCAGAAGGTCACTGTGCAGGTAATGCAGGAGCTTCTCCGGCAGATGAAGGCACTGAATAAGCCGGACGCTGGCCAGTAGGAGAGACTATGAATACGTACATCCCAGTTCAACAGGCTGTCCTAGCTTGGCTTCCTTTCAAGGCAGTGAATGCCACTGATGGTGCGGCACGAGCTGGGATCACGTTCGACCAAATCACAGTCACCTATAAGAAGGCTTCAGATCGAGATTTCGGGTCCAAGTCAATCTTGGTGACTGACTTCCGTGAGAACGGGGGTGGTTACTATGAGATCGCTTTTTCGGCAGCAGAGCTGAACACCCCAGGGACACTTTTGTACCTTGTCAGTGGTGGGACTCTGCCCGCTCCAGCGATCAATCCGTATCTTGGGAAAGCAGCTGTCATCCCAGCTACGGTGACCTTGGGGATGAATGCACTCACTGGGTACTTAGTTGATCTCAATGGTCAGGCCCTGGTGAATGAATCTATTAGTGCTCGTGTGTTGTCAGCCCCTGCATTGGTGGGAACAACTCCAAACCGTGGTGGGATTGGGTCAGGTCTCATTAGTGCAAAGTCGGATCAGAATGGCTTCTTTGTTCTTGAGATCGCACAGGGTGCAGTTGTGGACGTTGTCATCTCTGCAGTGAATTACCGTAGAACACTGACGGTCCCTGCAAGTGCCACAAGCAAGCTCTTCGAGATCCCATAGGCAGGTGAGAAATGGCAGCCCCGACCACATTGAGTTTGGTAATTGATCTCGATGAGTACAGCAAGTTCGAGATCGACAGGAATACCATTACTGCAGAATGGTCAGCTGCAGGTGGTGGCAACATGTCGGGACAGGTGCTGCGCCTTCAGTTGCGGAAAGCACGTCGGGATAGAGATGTGGTGGTCTATCAAAAGGACATCACGATCTCTGGTGTCACTGACCCTGCAACTGGCACTGAGCTGATCAAATTAGCAGAGATTCTAGATGCGAATCAACTCAGCCTGATCCGAAGGGGCTACTACTTCCTGCGACTGGCTTCTGTGTCAGCTCCTGCAGTAGTAGCAACCACAGCAGACTTTCCGATTAGCGTCGTAACGGCTCAGGGTCTTCGGAAGAGCTACCTCTGGGGGCTGGACATTTCGGCCAATGACGTTCGGATGCCAAAGTTTCAGCCAAAGAACATCACTGGAGTGGAGGTGGTGTCAGTCAGCGCGAATCATCCGATGCAGTTCTTTCCATTGACCTATATCTATGAGACCACTTCGCCAGTTCTGCGTCAGATCTCATGGGGTGGTGGGTCGTTGGTTTCGATCACAGCCCCAGGGCAGTACCTCTTGAAGTGCGGTGGTAGTGGGACGAGCTACATCATCATTCGCGTTCGAAGCACTCGTGCTCTGCCCACCAGTAGCCAGACAGACGAACTTCTGATCGAAAAGGATCAGATGACTGACCAGATGCTCCGCAACTGGGTCAATCAAGCTTGCGATTGGTGGGAAAACGACAAGGTGTCAGTGTTTCTGGAACCCACTGTGCTTGTGACACCTGCTGATCTCAGTGCAAGCCCTGCCGAAGACTGGGACTTCATTGTTCCAGGCATCACGTTCTACCCATCCACGGCTGCGAAGTGGATCGACATCCTTTTTCCTTACCCGGGCCTTCTGCGGGTCAACAATCTCTTTGGGCACATAGGGAACACAAGAGTAGTGAATGTTGATCCTACTTGGGTCCAGATTAGTGAGAAGAATGGCCTCGTGCAACTAGTGCCCTTCAATACGATGACAGCTTTCAGCTTCATTGGATTGATCTGGGTTGGCAGTTTGCAGGGGTCTATGGAGCTACCTGGGTTCTGGAACTTCAACGTGACGGCAGGGATGAAGAATCTTGACCCAGTGGTCTATGAGATTCTGGCGAAGAAAGCTGCCTGTGACGCTCTCACAGTGGCTGGGCATGCCTACCGTGGTGGGTTCAGTAGCCAAAGCATCAGCCGGGATGGGGTCAGTGAGTCTGTGAGCTACACAGCTTCGGCGATCTACGGTATCTACAGCGCAACCATTGAGGATTACAAGAAGTTCATCGATAAGGAGATCAAGTATCTTCGAGGAAGGTACCGGGGTCTCAACATGGTTGTGTTGTGATCGACAGGTTTCTAGAACCAGGCTACAATCGGGCAAATGCCACGCGGACGTAACATAGGTCTCGGAATTGACTGGAACTTTTCTGGTCAAGAGGCACTGATCACCAACCGTGGTGAAGACTTGATCCACGAGACGGGAATGAAGTGCATCTGCAATCTCGAGGACACCTATGCAGGCATGATGGAGAAGGGAGGCATCGTCCCAAGGAGGTCCACCACCATAAGCTGCCCGATCTGTAGAGGTGATGGTTACATCTATCGTAACCCGCAGAGGATCACAGCTCTTATCACCAGCATTCGACGCGGGAAAGAGAGAGTGGAATCTGGGTGGGCTATGCCTGGGGACTGCATCATGTCCGTCGTTCCGGATTACCAGATCTCAGGCGGCGATTTGATCACTTTCACCAAAGCAGTTCCTCTTGCTGATGGGCAGGTTGTTGTCCGTGGTGCCGGAACTGATGGAGAAAGTGAAGCAAAGCAGACTCGATTGGAGGATAACGAAGATCGACTTTGGTATAACGCCGAAAGCTCGATCTGGTGTGAGGATGAAGACGGTCAAGTATATGAGAACTCTGCGTTCCAATTGGACAGCAGCAAGATCATCAAATGGGTAGGACCAGCCCCTGCTAAAGGGAAGCGTTACGTGATCAAGTACAACGCTTTTCTTGAATGGATTGTGTTCCTTCCACCTGATGTTCGAGTGGATAGGGGGCGTGATCTAGGAGCAAGGGCGGCTCTTCGAAAGCGGCATGTAGCTATTGTGAATGAAGATCCAAGACCTCGGTCGAATGACAAGATGCCATTCTCCGATAGGATCAAGGTATGAGTCTGGCACTCTCCCTGAAGATCGATGAAAAGATCGATCTTGACAACTTGGCAGACAAGATTCAGCAGACCTTGTTCAGGGCGCTGCGCCAGTTGGCCAATGCTGCCATGGGCGAGTGGCAAGATGAAGCTGGACGTAGGCTTCATCGGACTCGCCGGCAGTACCAGTCTGCAATCAAGACACACGTTGTGTCTGAAGATCAGATAGACATTGTGTTGCACCACCCAGATGAAAAGATCAACTGGTTGGTAACTGCTATTGAGGTTGGTGTCGAGTCTTACAGCGTGAAGCAAGCTCTTCTCGACAGTGCAGCAGCTCGCCAGTGGTCACAGCACCACAAGGGTAGCCCTGGTGGAAAGAAGCTTGGGGCTCCCTTCGTGGACGTTCCCTTTCGGACTGGAGATGCGAAGGAGCAGAGCAGACCGTCTTACTTCCGACGGGTGAGCCCATCTTCTTCGAAGACCTGGACACACCCTGGTTTCAAACCAGCCGGAGGAGGTGGTCTTGACAAACCGATCCGAGAGCATGTGAAGCAGTACATCGAGGAAGAAGCTGAGAAGATGTTCGGGCATCTTCTGAATGGGATTCAGCTATGACCCCTGAGTTCATCATTCAACAAGCCGTAGTGCGTGGGTTCCGTCGTTTCCGCGAAGATCAGAGATACGTGGACACGTTGTTCCATAACCTTCATCAGAGGGATCTCGAGGCTCTTCGGAAGTTCTTCCGAAATGACACGGTGGACTTCAGTATCAACTACCCAGAACAAGATCTGAAGTTGCCTGCTCTCGTTTTGCTCATGAAGAATGAGAATGAGAGCCAGGCCTTCCTCGGGAACCTTATGCAGGATGAGCTGGGCATCAAGACCATGGGTGAGCCCTTTCCTGCTGATGAACTATCCGGCAGTGCCACTGTTCTTGGTGCAGGTTCGGCGTCACCAACAGGTCTTGGAAGAGCGCTGCAGTTGCAGCCAACAACCGTCATTGAGGCAGGTGCGAACTATGTGTATCTGCCAGCTGGGACTTTCCGTATCTTTGATCCGTTTGAAGAAGACACAACCATTGTCGTCTTGGAGGGGACGGGAGCGGGTCAAGAACGTCAAGTGATCAGTATTGAACCAAGATCTACAGGGGTGCTCTTGACGGTTGCACCCAACTGGGACACGACACCAAACACCTCTTCCGTAGTGAAACTGGTTGGCCCCAATGACGGTGACAGTGTTTTGGGAGAGCCATCCAAGCTTTTCACGACCAGTGATTCTCTTGAGCGTAGAGGATCATTGTATAAAGCGTCCTATCATCTGATGGTTCTGAGTCCAGCATCGATCTTGACGGTTTGTTTGTACTCGGCCGTGAAGGCGATGTTGTTCATGGAAGATCAGTTCCTTATCAAACAGGGAGTGATGAACCTCCAGATCTCTGGGACGGATTTTGTCCCAAGAGCAGAGTTCCTTCCTGCCAACTGCTTTCAGAGGATCATGTCGTTGGAGTTTGACTATTCGTTCGATGTGATTGTTCCGAACGAGGAGCCTGCAGCAAGTCAGCTGCAAGTGGTGGTGTCAACCCAAGATCCTGTTGGTGATCCCAATGGTCTTGAGTCTGTTGGTTTGAGCACAATCATTGACCTCGTATCGTAGGGAGAACGTGATGACGAAAGCTGACTCGACAAAGAAAACGGCTCCTGTTGAGCCGGCGAAGGAGACCATCAAGAAGGTTCTCCCTCCTGAGGAGATGCCAAAGATGACTCTTCCTCCATCCTCCACGGTCATGGAACTGGCGGTGGCACCTGCCCCAGTTTTCCCCTTTGATCGATGGTTCGCAGCAAAGGGGTACAAAGAACGGTGGAAGGCAGGAATGGTGGCGTTCACCGATACCTCGATCCCACGCACGATGACAGAGTGGGACGAGATCTTCAAAAAGTACTAGGAGGGCATCATGTCTCGTTCAGTGACGTTCAACGGTCAGACCATGTTCCGGCCCGGTGGGATCACCAGGGTCAATGCTGATGCCCTTGCCCAGATTGGCCTGCTCAGCAATGCGATTGTGGGCCTTGTCGGTGAGGCAGAGGATGGCCAGCCAGGAGTCATCATCACCATCGACGACCCTGCTCTTGCCAAGACCCAGCTTCAGGGTGGGCCTCTAGCAGACGCAGTAGGTCTTGCTTTCGACCCCAGCAAGGACCCACGTGTGCCTGGTGGTGCCTTTCGGGTCAAGGCAGTACGTGTCAACCAGGGCACGCAAGCATCCCTCACAATGCTGGCTCGGCAGGTTCAGGACACAGCGGCTGCTGGTTCGACCGATACTGTGATCAACCTGACCACGGGAGGACTGGTTGCCAGTGTCCATGTTGGTAACACCCTCCGTATCGGAACTGAAGAGCGCTCAATCACTGCCAATGGAGCGGCAAGTGTGACAGTCTCTCCTGCGTTTACAGCAGCTCCTTTGATTGGGACTACTGTACAGATCTTGGCACCTCAGTTCCTTTTCAAGTCCAAGAAGTACGGGACTCAAGGGAACTGGGTGAAGCAAGAGTTCGAAAAGGGCAGCACAGCTGGTTCGTCCTGGACAACGATCTTTGGATCGAAGAACCAGTTCAGTGACGATCTTGGTTCTACTTCGTTCCTTGATGTCGAGTACGTCGGCCAGTCACAACAGGTGGTTGTGGACAGCGGAACTTCGACTGCACAAGACGGAACGTCTCTGACCGATGCTGGCAAGGCTTGGGGTGTGGATGCCCTCAAGGGCTATTTCGTTGAGGCGACGGATGGTGTTTGGGCATCGAAGAACCTCCGCAAGATCGATAGCAACACTGAAACCAAGATCAATGTTGGAGCCTGGCAAGGCGCTCCTGGTGGAGCTCTGACGTATTCGGTTCTGAGAGGCATGGTTGCCACTGGAACTGCCACTGCGGGGGCAGCTGCTACGATCACACTAGCAGCCGTAGGTGCAAACTCTCGCAACTTCGCTGTCAACGAGCTTATCGGCTTGGTTGTGGCGATCACCAGTGGCACTGGTGCTGGCCAGAGAAGGATCATCACAGCCAATACAGCAGCTGTGAATTCGGTTGTCACGGTCAGCAAGAACTGGACGACTCAGCCCGATGCAACTTCGGTCTATCAGCTGCGGTATGTGACCACAGCAACTGGAACTGTGACTGGATCGGCAGGCAAGGCCACCAAGTTCCAGACGAGTGTGGCAGTGAATGGTGGCCTGGCTGCAACTGATCTTGACATCACCTTCACCCCAAGAACATCGATCTTGGATCTGGTCAATACGATCAATGCCAACCCCAACTATCGGGCCTACGTCCCGAATGGGGTGAACAGTGCGATCTTGATGACCAGCTTCGACTTCGATGCAGGTTCGACAGCTGTTGAGCTGCGCCAGGAGCGCACTGCTGAGTCAACCCCTGCTTACCCACCGACTGACCCACAGACGAAATGGGTGAACCATTTCCGCCGGGATGCACAGATCATTCTCGACGACATCAACAACCGCAATGAGTATGTGACGGTGACCCGTTGCACGAGTGGTGGTGCGGGAACTGGCAGCGGAAAGCCAGAATATACCGGTCTCGGAACGGGTGTGCCAGGCACCATTGGTGACACCTTCAAGTATCTCGCAGGGGGAACGAGAGGCATCAGCAGCAACACCAACTGGCAGGATGGTCTCGACAAGCTGGCTCAGACCCGAGTGAACCACGTGGTTCCTCTGATCTGCCAAGACCTCAGCTCTGAGGGGTATGGTTCCACAGCCACATTCGCTTCGGTAGCAGCACAACTGGCAGCTCATGTGGATTACTGCAATGGAGCTGGCAAGAGTGAACGTGGTGGGTACATGGGCATGAAGGGCACGATTGCTCAGATCGTTGCTCAAGCCAATGCCTTCAACAACCCCGATGTTCAGCTCTGCGGTCAGCGTGTGCAGGCTCTGAATGTGGACGGAGACTTGACTGTCTTCGACGAGTGGTCGTTGGCAGTTGTCGCTGCTGGCATGCGGTCGGGCATGGATGAGGTTGGGGAGCCACTCACCCACAAGTACATCAACGCGATCAGCCTCGAACAGGATTCGGGATGGGACCCTGTTGAAGTCACCGATGCCAACAAGATGATCGAAAACGGTGTGCTCTTCGCCGAGAGCAATGAGGGCAAGGGCTACCGGTTCGTTCGTGATCTCACTACCTACATCGTTGATGACAACTTGGCCTATGCAGAAGGCAGTGTGCGAGACGTGGTTCGCTACGTTTCGTATGGCCTTCGCAAGTACTTGGAAGATCGATTCACAGGACGCAAGGCCAAGCCAGCGAACGTGACTGCGATCAAGGACTGTGCTGCGGAGTTCCTCGAGAGGTGCCGCACAGAGAGCATCATTGTGGACAGCTTGGACGAAGTCAGTGGTCAGATTCTCCATGCTTTCTACAACCTGAGAGTCAAGATCAGTGGAGACATCGCGACCATTCGGGTACAAGTCTTCCCAGTGGTTGGGATCAACTTCCAGCTCAACGATATTTATCTGCAATTGCCAGTGTTGGAGGCTGCATAATCAAAAGGTTGCCAGATTGAACTGAAATAGGATAACCTCCTAGTTAATATACTAGGAGGTTCATCTTGCTCAAGATTGAGATGGTTGGGAGACAATTCGGTAAATGGTTGGTCCTGAAGGAAGTTGAGAAGCGAAACAATAAACGAGCTTTCCAGTGTCGATGCGAATGTGGAAACGAAGTTGTGGTAATGGGAGACAATCTTCGGGCCGGAGGATCAACCCAGTGTGCCTCGTGCTCTTCCAAGATCAAAGGTGGATTGCACGGCACACATGGGCAAACCGGAACGGAGGTGTACAACATCTGGAGAGGGATCAAACTGCGTTGTCTAGTTCCATCCCATCCGTCCTACGAAAACTATGGTGGACGTGGGGTCAAGATGTGTCGGCGTTGGCAAAACAGCTTCGAGGCTTTTTTAGAGGATATGGGTCCTCGCCCATCCTCTCGGCATCAGATAGATCGGAAGGACAACGGGGGTCACTACGAGCCCAAGAATTGCCATTGGGTTTTGCCTATGATTCAACAACGCAACAAACGAAACAACATCAAACTAACATTCCAAGAAGAAACCAAAACGATCATGGAGTGGGCAAAAGAACTTGGTGTGAGTCACAGCACTCTGTACCTGCGCTACCACGTGGGGTGGCCGACCGAAAAGATTCTGACCACTCCAATTCGATAAGAACGCAGCTCCAGCTACCTGTTTTGGAGGCGGCTTAGAACAAGTATTAGGTACGCTGCCTTTGTAGCGACCTAGACAAGGAGAACGGATATGGCAATCGTAATTCCAGCAATCGTGGATGCTCAGCTGCTCACTCTCAAGAACAGCATCCTCCCCCACTCCGACTCGACGATGCACACCGAAGGTGCTGGCAAGCTCTACCCTGATGGAAACCGTGTTGCGGACCTACTCCGCAACCTGACGGGGCTTGTCGATGCCACGGGTCTGACCGTTCAGGGCATCCATGGTCTTGCGGACGCAGCCGATCAGACAGCAGTGGTCGATGCCACCAATCAAGGAACGGGAGAAGCTCTCGCCAATGATCTCAAGGCGAAGTATGAGCTTCACCGAGTCAAGGTTGCTGGTAACGTCCACTGGGCAGCTGATGCAGCCAACGCCATCGCAGTGGTTGACGCCACTGATGAAGCTTCACTCGTGGCACTCGCCAACGACCTCAAGGCGAAGTTCAACGCTCATGCGATCAAGGTCTCGGCGAATACCCATCGCTTCGCTGATGCCAAGGCTGTGACGGCTGTGGCTGACGCCACCGACACAGCTACGGCTTGCACGTTGGTCAATGCGATCAAGGCCCTCTACAACGCGCACTGCGTTGACATCGGTTGCTCGCTGCTTGCCCTGTCTGACACGAGCGCCTTCACCACGAACAATAGCCTCATCGGGGCGAAGGTCACCTTCACAGGGAATGTCACTGCAGCATTGGCGGGCGCCACTGCTTACGTTCTCTCGAACACAGTGACACTTCTCAACTTCGCTCCTGGTGCGCTTGCGGCGATTCCCAAGACTGGAGACACCTACGCTGTCGAGTACACAGTGATCGACAAGGAGATCACTGTTCTCGATGGTGGCAAGGGTACAGGAGCTGCACAGGTTAACCCCTATGCCAACGGACCTTCGTTCATCAACGCAGCCATGATCATCCTGGCCAGATTGGGGGCTTCTGTGCCGAGCTACCTGACGGCAGCAGCAGCCCAACCCTTTGGGATTGGCAGCCCCTATGCTGGTGGGGGATCGAGGGGCAGTGGTGGTGGCATGCTCATGGCAGATGCTCTGCAGGCGATCCGCAACGCGGTCGCAGCCTACACGAAGCCGGCCTAATCTGACGGCCAGAAAGGATAGAACTCATGAACCTCAATGACTACACAAAGGGCTGGCCGGCGGAAGCAAAGGCTTACCTTGAGACCATCATGAACGCGGGGCCAACTTCGGCCCCGATTGACGCCCAAGAGAGTGTCAAGGACAAGGACTTGAACGCACCCCCAGGCGCTCCGACTGCTGGTGATCGCTACATCATCGCAGCCGTGGCTACGGGTGCATGGGTTGGGAAAGAAAAGTACATCACCCACTGGAATGGGTCTGCATGGCTTTTCACAGCGCCCAACGAAGGCATGCTGTTGTGGGTAGAGGACGAGAATCTCGTCTACACCTATAACGATGCCTCTTGGGTTGTGAACCCTCTGACCGCACATGCGTTGGTTGGTGCCCTCCATACCACAGCGGGTGTAGCAGCGGGTCAGGTGATCAAAGGAACAGCTCCGAACACTGCTGCCTGGGGCACGCTGAACCACAGCGAGTTGGGCGGAGTTGGAGCTACGGACCACCACACGAATGCCAACGACCCATCGGCTGATCAGAAAGCAGCCCTTGCTGGCACCAACGGTGCTCCTGCAGACGGCAACAGGTATGTGACCAACTCTGATGGTCGGCTCCCAACCACGGACGAGAAAGCAGCTCTTGCTGGCACCAATGGTGCTCCAGGAGCCGGAAACCCCTACGTCACCACTACCGATCCTCGAGTTGCTGGGATCATTGCAGCGGGGAATCCGATTCTCGACATGCTCAATGTCGCCGGTGGAGCGGCTGTCGCTGCTGCTGGTGGAGACATCATTCTAGTCGGAAGGAACCTTCTGCAAGGTCAGACTTTCGACAGCCTGCACCTCACGGAGGCATTGGGTGGCGACCTCACTGTCACCTGTCTCAAGCCTGGTGATTCTGGGTTCACCATTGAGATGATCAAGGGTGCAGGCGCAGCGTCTGTTGCTTTCGTTGGTGGTAAGCTCACCATCGACATCGGTGCTGCAGGCTCTTCGGATGATGCCATCGCCACTCTGATCAACGCCAATGCGGCTGCCACTGACGGTATCTTCCGGGCAGTCTCTGCTGCAGCAGGAAACTTCACAGTGGCACAAGCAGAAGCCCCAATGACTGGTGGTGCTGGAAACTACGCTGGCAACAAGGTCTATGTTGGTGGCCTTGAGGCTCTTCCCGCCAACCAGCCAGGCACGTCTGCCACAGCAAAGTGGAGCGCCACTGGGATCACCTGCACCACTCAGGCGGTTGGTGCAGCCACAGATGTGGTCAACATTCAAGTGGAATCCAACGCCCTTCTGTCAGCTCCTCTGTCCGCAGTTCTCGTCTAGATCACTCCGTCGTTGACGTAACTTCTAGAACCAGTTAGGTTAGAGGTTGCCTGTTCATCCACCAGGCGGAGCCCCTGGGAGGTGTGACGCTGCCTCCCAGGGGTCCCTCTCCAGAGGTAAGCTCTGGATCGGACCAAAACCTACGGTCCACCTTCGGCTTACCCTCCAAACCATCGCAGTAAACACAAGTGAGATCAAAGACACAGGAGTGTTTTGAACATGAATGACATCACCCCCAACGTAGGCAAGCCGCAGGTCTTCTCTGGTCCTCGCGCACTGTTCAAGATCGGTGCAAACCCAGTAGGGTACGCTGGCAACGTGTCTGGCGAGGAGACCATCGACTACGAGGCGGTCGATGTTCTCGATCTGCTGGAAGTGAAGGAGCACGTACCGGTGGCCTACCGGGCTTCTCTCAACGCAGCAGTCTTCCGTGTCATTGGACAGTCCCTGAAGAAGTTGGGCATCTTCCCTCGCATTCAGGACATCATCACCAGCGAAGCGATGTCTGCGACCATCGAGGATGCCAAGCCTGTCAGTGGTGGTCGCAAGGCCATGGCGTACTTCACAGGTGTCAGGGCATCGGGTCACTCCTGGGACACAGGGGCTCGTGGTCTGACCAGTGACAACGTGAACTTCGTTGCTATCCGCGTCGAAGACGAGTCCGAGCGGTAGCCTAACCCGCCTGGTGGATTGAGCAGGAGAAGATCAAATGGATCAACAGTTGACGGCAGTCCCTACCCCAAGGATGAAGGACTTCCTCATCCGATACACATCGGCCGTTGACGGTCGAGTGTATGAGGGGATGTTCACAGCCAAGAAGCTCAGCATCAAAGCGATCACTGCGATGCAGGTTCGCAAGGTGCAGCTCAACGGTGGCTACTACTTCGACGAGAACAAGCCAGGTGTCGGGGTTGATGAAACCACCGACTGGACCAATTACATGATTGCCCATCTGGAGCAGTCTTTGGTCCGCAAGCCGGCTTGGTGGAATCTGGACGAGCTGGACGAAATTGATCTTCTTGCAGAGGTCTTCAAACAGGTCGTCGAGTTCGAGAACAGTTTCCGCTCCCCTCAGCGAGGGGCCGCTCTCGGTCTACAAGGCAGCCAAACTGATAGCGGCCGAACGAGTTCGCAACCCGGGGCTGCTGGACATGTTGAGACAGTGGGCCGAGGAGAAGTACCACCTTCCCTGGACCCATGAGTCTCTACAGGAGCAGACCTTACTCGATCTTCTGACTGCGTACTGGGAGGACTATTACCGAGAGAACAAGATCGAAGCTAGTCGCCGCGAAGATGGAGAAGTTGCCTTTGAGACTGGTGATCCATACATCGATAAGTGGGAGAAGGAACTGGCAATGGGTCTTGAGCCAGACCTTCTGGAAGGGTTGCCATCGTGGCACCGCGAGAAGATCACCAGAGAACAGCAGCGAAATGAGCAGCTGCGACAGATCGAAGAAGGCGATGACGAAGCTGAGTTCGCAGACGACTACAGCAACCTAGCTGAAGCTCTACCGTCCAGCACACCTCTTCTTGGGAGAAGGTGATCCTTAGATGCCCTCTGCAAATGACAAAGTAGTCCTCAGTATCAAGCTTGAGCTGAAGGAAGCACTAGCTGATCTGAAGAAGGTCAAGAAGGAAGTCGCTGACCTTCGCATGCAGACGGTAAAGGATCAAAAGCAGGGCCAGATCCATCTCAAGAAGCAGTCACAAGACGAGCGCAAGCTCCATCGTGAGCGGAAGCAACGCCACAAAGAGCTGAACGACACCCAGATCAAAGCTCGCCAAGAAGTCCAGAAGATCTCCCACGAGCTGAAGTCCCAGCCCCGGATGCTGCGGGACCTGACGAAGTACACCGATCTAGCCAAAGCCAAATGGGCATCCTGGAAGGCGGACCATCCATACCTGACCGCTGCAGGAAGAGGCATTCATCGCCCCCTGAAGCTCGCTGGTAGGGTTGCGGGTGGAGTTGCCCAAGCAGGTCTTGGGGCTCTTGGCGCGGTCGGCAGTGGCCTTCTGGGAATGTTGATGGGAGGCATTCAGCAAGGCTATGGAACCTACCTTCAGGTTGGTGCTGCTAAAGCAGCAATGGCTGGTATGGGTTCTAGAACCGACTTGAATAGTGGTCGGCGATTCTTGGGACGAGGAGCCGGAGGTGCTCTTGGCTACACACCTACAGAGCACGCTGGGAACGCAGCAGCCATCGCTCGGGCCACAGGAAACCTCGGAGCTGTCTACCGAGGAGAGCAGCTGACACGCATCACAGGTATGGGAATTGGCGAGGCTGCTGGTGTCATGGGGGCATTTCGCCAAGCTGGCCTTGGGTTCGAAACACCTGTCACAAAGGGTCGTAAGGGAACAGAGGGCGCAGGTGTTCGGATGCTAGAGAAGACCATGGCTCAAGCCATGGCGACAGGTCTTGAGCGTGCTCGAGTCCCTGAGTATCTCCATGCTGTAGCCCAGTTCGCAGATCAACAAGGTGGCCGCCAAGGGGGCACAGTTGATGTAGGGGCCATTGGCGGAGCTTTGGCACTGGTCAGCAAGCTGACGGGCACCACAGGCAACCGTGCAGCCGGCATCTTCTCTCAGCTCAATCAGTCGATCATGGCTCCTGGAGCTGGAGAAGCAGGGCAGGCTCTGACTCTACAGGCGTTCGGGTTCGGAAAGCCAGGAGGCACAAACGATTACTACTCCGCAATCCAGCGTCAAGAACAGGGTCTGACAGGACCAGAAGGGGCGAAGAACCTCCTCGATATCCTCAAGGAGACCACTTCCCAGTACGGAACCCAGGGACTCGCAGGCAATGCTCCGGAAAACCAGGAGCGGAACCTCGTTCTCAAGGAGGTCTATGGCATCACCACCAAGATGGCTGAACAGATCACTGACTTCATGCAGAGCGGTGATGATCAAGAGACCATCTTGAAGAAGATCCAAGAACTCTCTGACAAGCAGTATGAGTCGATGGACAAGAAGATGCTGCAAGTCAACAGAGAAGGTTTCTTGGGTGTGAAGAACAGGTTGGCCAAACTTGAGTCACAAGGCGAGGCCCTTGGAGCCAAGGCAGCAAAGATTGTGGAGACCATGCAAGACGAACTCCACAGAGTAATGTTGTCTTTGTTTGGTTATCTAGATCAGAACAAAGCGAGCATTGTTGCTGGGATCAAGATGATGGGCGAGTGGGCCGCCCAGATGATCAAGTCTGATCTAGTCAAGAAGGGGGTCAAGGACACCACAGCAGTCCTCAAGGGTGTGGTGGAGGGTACCAAGGGTGAGCATGGTCTGATCAACACCATCATCGGTGGTGCCAGAGGGGGTGCTGCAGCCTATGGTAATCAACGAGCCAAAGAGAAGTTTGAAGAGAACAAGACACTGTTGGGAAAAGCAAACCCCAGTCTTCCCGATTGGCGTGTCGACACCATCGAAAAGCTTCGCACTAGGCGTGATGAAGCTGAAGCTCGAGGGGACATCGAAGAGGCCAAGCAGCACGCCAGGGATATGAGAACGCTCCGTACTGCAAAGCTGGGTACGTTCAAGAAGAATCCATTCACTGGTGAAGACATTGATGAGCAGGGGGAGATACAGAAGAGACGCGAGAGGGAGCGCAGAGAGGCCAACAGGGCAACCTACGGAACAGAGACGCCATCCCCTACAGATCGACCGCTGAGTGCCAAGACCCAAAGAGTTGTCATCCCAGTGAGCCACAGGGGTGCCAAACCCCATATTCGTGGGCAACAGCGTGACTCCTCTGTGAATGAGTAATGAGCAACCCACAGACAGATCCGTTTGGGGCGGAGAGTTTCGGTTACCCTCAACAGAGTAGCCGTTGCAAGATCATTATCCATTCGCACGTCAACAGCAATCAGTGGAAGGGTGTCATCGATTGCACAGCAGATGTGATCGCTTGTGACACTAGCAAGACGATCAAAGGTGGTGGCCAAGCCTCTTTTGTCTTGGTACCTCGCAAGAACTACCTCAATCTGATCTTCCCCGATGACTATGTGAACATCTATTTCGATCCTGGAGATGGACGTGGATTTGTACGCACCTTCTTTGGGTTCGTAGATCGAGTTGGAAGATCGATCAGTACAGACAGCAGTTCTGGGGCAACGACCACTCGGTTCCAGGTGCAGTGCTCTGACTTCACCAAGGCATTTGATCGCACGCAACTCTACTTCAACCCACACATTGCAAGGCGGAAGGACCTCTTCAATGAGTGGGCAGGGGGCGGGAATATCGGGGGTGTTGAACTTCGAGTGAAGGGCGTGGCAATGCATGGATCACCAGCAGACATCGTGCTGTCGCTGGTCCATTTGCTCCTTGGGTTCTACTCCCAGTACATGGTCCCAAAGAGCCTGACGCCCCCAGATGCCTACATAACCAAGAATCGACAGGCACGAGCAGCCTGGGCCCGTGAGAGGCTCCCAGAGGCTGTCTTGAAAGCTCTGGGGCAGGCAACCATCCAGGAGTTCGAGCAGGAGATTCTGGCCGAAGCCTCGTCTACAGCAAAGCTGAATGCTGGGACGCTGCGTGATCCGTCAACCAAAGAAGTACAGGAAGCACAAGCAGTCTTTTTGGAGAAGCGTGGCCTTCCGGCGGGTCTTTTCCAGACGCAAGAGTGGCGAGCGGCCAAGACGATCTATGAGTCTGCAGCTCCTGGCGTGCCTGTGACGTTGATAGACCTGATCGACTTCCGGTATGTCGAGTGGAAGGCTATCGATGGCTACGTGGCGGCTGCATCGGTCTGGAGAGCAGAAGGTAGTCTCTGGGGCCAGATGAACTCATGGTCCAATGAGATTTTGAATGAGCTGTTCTGCGATCTCAGACCAATGCCTCCGGAGCCGACTAGCGGAGGTGCAAGTTCTGGTGGTGGGAAGCAAGACAAAGAGGTCTCTGGCTCGAGTTATGGTCGAGAGGCAGATGAACTTGGGGGGAACACAGAAGCCGTTCGGTTTGCTCCATGTCTCGTCATGCGAGAGCACCCCTTTGGAACTATTGAAGGGATCGATCCGCCAGCGGACCTACTCATTCTCAAGAAACAACTTGGCCTGATCTACATTGGAGCACTCTTCTCCAAGGAACCAGGAATTCCAGGGCGGAAGACTGTCTCTATACCTGCAATGCACCCAATGCTTTTGGTGAAGTCAAAAGGACAAGAGATTGCCACTAAGCATCTCGATGTCTCTGTGATCAGCGTTCAAGACATCATCCAAGAGAACATCGGTCGTAGTGATGCCGATCATGTGAACCTCATTGAGGTCTACAGTGATCTTAGTAGTGGACCGGTTCTCAACAGCAAGTTCCTCACGCAAGAGGTTCAGCCGATCATCACAGCAACCAACGTTATGCGCCATGGGTTGCGTGTGCGGACTTTCTCCACCAAGTTTGCACGCTTCACTGCAGATCGAAAGTACGCTGATGCTGCAGCAGAGCTAAAAGCTAGTGGCTTGAATGCTGCAGAGATCGAACGAGCGACAAAAGATCTCAGGATCGGAGGAATCGACACCCTACATAACCGAAGGCTCTTGATCCGCTGGGCCATCATGATGGACCATTGGTACCAACACAACCTTGAGTACCTCACGGGGACGATGACCCTTAGGGCCTTCCCTGAGATCAGAGTTGGATACCGACTCGATGTGGCAGAACGTTGTGAGTCCTACTATGTCGAGGGAGTGAATCACTCCTGGACCTACCCCAACGCATTGTTGACAACGCTGACTTTGAGTAGAGGGCAACGAAACGACCCGTTCCCAGTGTACGTAATGCCTGGAACCGAAGAGTTCCAAGGGATGCGCCACAAGAACAGCCGCCTCGGTCAGTTCTTTCATGTGTTGGACACCAGCGCTACAGCACGGTCTGTTTTGCTATTTGGTGATCCTAAAGTTGTGACGGAGAAGCACACGAACCTTGTGGACATCCCAAGCAAGCAGGAATGGGCACGCAGTGGTCGGGGGTTCCTGGTAGCGAATTCTACAGCTCCTAGCGATGCAATCGACGCGACATATGTGAAGATCGCCGCGAAGATCGTAAGTGGCTTCAAGGGGCTTACCAACAAGGCTTTGAGTCTTCTGCAGTCAGAAAAGAAACCCCAGATTGGAAAGGACATTGATCCTGACATCCTCGCCGGGGATACCGGAGGAGGGAAGATACCGTAATGTCGGATGTGCTTGGTGAGGGTGGGGAGGTCATCTCCTCATCTCAGCGTGAGTACCCAGAACATCTCGTGGGCGAGCGCATGCAGCCCATGTTGGGGATCATCCTATCGGTTCACCCGTCGGATGATAAAGACAATAGTGTTGCCAAGAGCAGCCAGTTATCCCGGGGCACCAGGCATGAATGCACGGTTTTGGCAGGGAGTGACCCGTATCATCCAGATGTCCCGCTCTACAACGTAGTCATCCCTCCTGAGCGTCATTCTGGGATCGACAACTTTGAGGAAGACCTCCCTCGGGGCTGTAGTAATCAGTTGATGGATGAGAGTACGTTCAACTCTGATCTGTCAAAGATTGACTATGGAAAACTGGATGGTGAATGGTGTGTGGTTGGGTTCTTGAATGGAAGTATTCGCCATCCATACATCCAGAGGTGGTGGCCTCATCCGTCCAACTACTTCGATCCTGCAACCAGTGGTGTTGCCCATCAGGGTCAAGCACTCGTACAAGCGGACGTGAAGAAGAACAGGTTCCGTGTCTATCGCAGGATCAATGGTACGTCCTTCACCGTCAACCGTGAGGGAAGTGTCTACGTAGACACTACACAAGCAGGACGTACTGCCTCCATCCAGCAAGGCAAGCAAAGCACAAAGCAGTTCGACAAGGGTGGCCATGGGCAGTTCGATATCAAGCGGTCAGCCCAGTTGGAGATCAACTGGAACCTGAAGAAGAACAAAGGCCCCCAGATTGGGGCTGGTAGCTCTTCGGCCAAGCAAATTCACGATACTGATCTCCCTCACCCAGATCAGCCAGTGACTGGGGTCCCTGAGCCACGAGCTACCAAGCGTACCATCTTGCGTGGAAAGGAGTTTGATCTCCTTTTCAAGACCAGTAGCCTTTCTGTCTACTGTGAGAACACCATTGATCTTGAAGGAGGCAAGAAGGGCGAGTACTCAGCCTTAGCTGAAGACCAGATCACCTTGGCTGTACAGCCCAAGGGAGGAACAGCAACTGTTCTGGTCATCAACAAAGACACACTGACAGCCACTACTACTGATGGTTCCACAATGACAGTTGGGAATGATCAAGCGGCAATGGCTACGAAGAGTGGTGCCCAGATTTCGGCGAAGGGTGGTGCCGTTTCGGTTACTGGTCCTGATGGGGTCTCAGTCGGTGCCCCAGTAAGTCTTGGTGGGCCAACTGCAATACATCCTGCGATCAAAGGGGATGTATTCATGGTGGCACTGTCAGCAGTTTGTGTGGCATGGGGAAAGCTCAATACTAAGCTTGGAACAGCTTTGGCTCCGGTGGTAGATGAGGCTACAGCCCTCACCGCTGCCATTGCTGCTTTTGAGCTACTAGCAACATCCCCAGACCCGATCACCAACTACCTGACCCAGCAGGTGAAGGTGGCCTAATGGGTTGTCTACCAGTTCTTCCTTCTCTGTCGATTCCTGGGATCAAGTTTCCACCTTCGATTCCTTCGATCAGTCTACCCTCACTACCAACACTGGCTCTGCCAACGTTGGATCTTGAGTTGCCATCGATAGGGTTGCCAACGATTCCTTCTCTGTCAATTCCTGGGATCAAGTTTCCACCTACGATTCCTTCGATCAGTTTGCCAAGCATTCCGATTCCAAGTCTTCCAGCTCTTGATTTGAGCTTGGGTTTGCCAACAATTTCGTTGCCATCCATACCCTCGATAGCAATTCCTGGGATCAAGTTTCCACCAACACTACCGACCATTGCACTTCCGTCGCTGCCGTCGTTGGACATCCCTTGTCCTCAGTCCGTGCAGGAGAAGCTCTGATGACCAAGCTCGTACAGAAGACCAGCATCTCAAAGCCTGATGGCCGCTGGTGGGGCTTTGGTGGCACAGAGTACTCTCATGATCTCAGTCAGCTGTTCTCTATTGGTCTATACAATCTCGAAACTCTCGAGGTAGTTGACCTGGCACAAGAACTGGGAATCTGGAATGGGATTGGAAGTGGTGGGGCTGCTCTCTACTACTTCACAACACCCCCTCAGAGTTATGAGCTGTCGGAGCCGGCTTCCACGCAAGTCATCCCCACACAGGATGGTGGCAAGTTCGTAGAGTCCCAAGGAAGTATCTTCAAGGACATCCGACTTGGAGGAACTGTTGGGTTCCGTCCTAATCCAGTAACGAGTGAGCTGATCCCTGGTCTTGAGAAAGGAACGGGGATCACACTCACCATGCCATCCATCGTTCAGAGCTTCACAAATGATGAGCGGGGGCTCAACCCGAAGGAAGTGACTGGGTTCGACGAGATCACTTACCTCAGGAATCTGTTCCGAGCCTACTTCGACATCAAGTCAAGCAACACTGAATTGGCCCGAAAAGTTGTGATGGTTTTCGCTTATCTGAAGGAGAGCGAGATCTACATTGTGGAGCCGATGGCCTTCACAACTACTCGAGACAAGTCGAGCCCACTCAGCTGGCGATACAGCATCGTTCTTCGGACTCTTTATCGATTTGATGCAACAGTGCCCTTTGTTGCTGACCCGATGAACATCTTCCAAGCGATCTCTACTCTGTCGTCCACGCTACGGAAGCTCAGTCAGGACATCTCACGAGCACTGAATCAGCTGGCCAGTTTGGTCACGTTCTTCGCCAATCTACCAGCGAACCTTCTGAACAACATCTTCAGTGCTGCCATGGATGTCCTTTCGGCTGTTGCTGCTGTTCGGAACGCAGGAAAGAGCTTTGCAGACACGATGACGATGGTAGCAACCACAACGGTTATGAATGCCACCGCAGAGTTCCGACGGCTCTTCGATGAGAAGTACGGGGAGGAGACAACTGACATTCAGTCAGGAGAGATCGGCACTGCACGCCATGCTCTGACGACGTTGGCACGCTCCTGTGAGGCAGTCCTAGCACTGGACCGTCTCTGGGAAGGATCAAAGCAGATTGAGGTCCAGGACTACAGCAAGGCGTATCTGGATGAAGTAGGGGAGTCACCCTTCAATGCAGGTTCTCCTCTCAATGTGGAGAACATCCAGATTCCTGAGACGGCCAAGGAAGTCGAGGTCATTGGGGGCATGGACATCCGTTCTTTGGCTCGAATGTATCTGGGTGATGAGGCAAAGTGGAAGGTCCTTGCGATCCTGAACAACCTCAAATACCCGTATGTCTCACACACCAGTGGTGATGGTGTTCTGGCACCAGGGGACAAGCTGCTGGTGCCTTACACTCGTGAGCTGACCAACGAAGATCGATCAGTAGGTCGAACGATCAACTCCAACACTAACGTTGAGGGGTTGTCTCCGGTTGTTCGGAAGTATGGTCAAGATCTTCGCCTCAGCGATTCAAGTACAGGTACAGAGCTAGCCGACCTCCAAGTTGGGCAGCACGGGGACCTCGATATGATCAATGGTCCTGAAAATGTGTATCAGGCCATGATGATCAAGTTCTCAACAGAACAGGGGGAGTTGCCAATCCATCCGGATTTCGGAGCTAAGTACCCCATAGGGACTAAGCTCTCCATGATCAAGTTGCAGGAGTTCTTGATCAATACCAGACGCACCTGTCTGTCCGATCCACGTATTGAGTCTGTTCTCTCAATGAGAGCAATGGCTCATCAGGATAAGGTCTTCACAAACGCAAAGCTGAGACTCAAAGACTCCAACTTCGAGATCCCAGTGCAGTTCGCAGTGCGGAGATAAGCCATGGCCTTCGTACCTCGCTCTTTTGAGCAGATTCTCCTGGACATGGTCAATCATGTCCGAGCCAACACCACACTGACGGATTTCACTGTAGGTTCAGTGATCAGAACCATCTTGGAAGCTGCTGCATTGGAGGACGATGAGCAGTACTACCAGATGGTGCAGCTTCTGAATGCCTTCCGGATTGCCACAGCAACTGGCTCTGACCTTGATGAGCGAGCCGCCGATATGAACGAAACTCGGCTGCCTGCACAGGAGGCTGCCGGTTCTGTGGTCTATCGGAATGACAATCTGATCAAAAATGTCCTCCGATTCGACATCGCGTCGGGTGTTGCTTCCTTCCAGCTGGATAGTTCTGATGACTTCCCATTGGCCCCCCCAAACTACACCATCAGGATTGGTGAGGGCACACCACAAGTAGAAGATCTGACAGTCACCGGTAACAACACAGGTACTGATACCCTGACTCTGCTTCTGGCAACTGTGAACGCCCACAAGAGTGGTGAACGTGTTGCTCTGGTCACTGGTGGGGATCAGATTGTTGGAACAGGTACCCAGGTTCAAGTCCCTGCAAGCGGATTCAGCCTTGCTGTCAAATACGCCTCGATGGAAGTCGGCGTGGTGGTAGCTGGAAACTACGAATCGAGTCGCGTCAACATCAAAGCTTTGGAAGTAGGATCACAAGGCAATACGAGCACCGGCAACATCTCTCAGTTTACTTCTGCACCTCCATTCACAGGGGCAGCTGTTCACAACCCCGTGGACATCACGGGCGGGCGCGATCTTGAGACTGATGATGACTTCCGTGATCGTCTCATGCACAAGTACGCCAAGCTCTCCCGTGGTGTGCCTGAAGCAATTGAGCAGACAGTGATTGGTGTTGAAGACACCAATACAGGGGAGAGGATTGTCACTGCCAAGCTGCGAGAAGACTTCATCCTGGATGAACACACGCTGTTCATCGACACAAGATCAGGTCTTGTCCCAGACTTCGTAGTGATGCCGACCTCCACTTTGGCTGTTGGAGCAGTCGCTGGTGTTACCTCAGCTCTGACGGTAGTGAATGCTACGAACTACCCAATGAGTGGCCTTTTGGTTCTTGGCCTCGGTACGACAGATGCCGAAGTGGTGACCTACACCTCGAAAGGTCCTGGAGCGATCCTCAATCTGACAGCGCCTGTTGCCCACAATCACGCCATTGGCCAAGAAGCGATCTTGGTAGTTGATCTTGGTACAGCTGAGGATGGCCAGAACTTCTTCAAGATCCCCTACTACCCGATCAAGAAGAACAGCTTCGAGATCTACGATGATTCTTCGGGCGTGTTCACTCAACGGGTCTCTGGAACAGACTACTTTCTGAATCGAACCAATGGTGATCTTGAGTATAGTGGTGCTGGACTTGCAGCAGGCACACGAGTCCTTGCTAATGTTTCCTACTATACAGGCGTCTTGCAGCTGGTTCAGAAGGTCCTTGACGGTGATCCTGATGACTCCATCAATTACCCTGGAGTAGTTGCTGGTGGGGTAATCGTCCACGTAGATGTTCCGACCCTTCGCAAGATCACTATCATCGTTTCGATCTCAGTCAAGAATGGTTATGACGAGGTCACGCTGGCTCAGGAAGTACGACGCGCGGTGGCAGCCTATGTTGACAGTCTTGCAATTGGCGAGAATGTCATCAGAGCCAAGATCATTGCGCGAGCAATGAGTGTAGAGGGGGTTGAGAACGCCATTCTGAAGTCCCCTACAGCCGACCTGGTGATCCTGGAAGATGAGATGGCAGTTTCATTCGATTCGAATGGAAACACCCTGGTGACGGTGTACTAATGCCTCCAGTCAAGTCAGCTATTCAAGAGGTAAGAGATCAACTCTTCCTGGACCGAGCGAGTGGCAAGTACCTGTCCCATGTCACGTCGAATCTGAGTTTCGACCGACCATCACTTGGATTCCACGACGACGATGTATGGCGTGCTGTGGTTCGTAGAACAGCGCTTGACTACCGACAGATAGCAACACTGTTCTATGATCTGATGACAGTGATCTTTGGGCCTCGTAAGACTGTTGCGACAGTTCTTAGTGCCAATGCCATCATTGGGGACGAGCAGCTGTCTCTTGCGGATTGGATGACAGTACCTCAGCGGGGCACTCTGGTGATCGATCAGGGGCTCGCTGCTGCAGAGACGGTCGAGTACTCATTCCGAGATCCACGGAGTGGTCTCACAGCTCTCAAGAAGGCTCTGACCAAGGCCCATACCTATGCCTCAGGGGCTTCGGGGTATTTGAAGTTGGCACATCTCGCTGCTGACACTACCCTGGAGCTAGAGACAACTGATCTCTTTCCAGTGCCTGGTGGTGGAGCGAAGTACACAATGGTGGTCGCTCCAGGAACAGCTGATGAAGAAGTTGTTGTGCTGACGGCCAACGACAAAGCTACCGACATTCTGACCATCGACGGGCCAGGGCTCACCAAGAACCAGCTTGGCCCGACACCTACTCCTACTGTGGCTCAGCTGACGGAGATTCTTGGCGGTGGCAGTGTCATTAAGCTTTCGAGCACCCGCAAGTTTCCTGCGGAAGGTCTGATTCGGGTGCAGCAGGACGTTGCTCTGGGCGTCCCTGTGATGACTGTTCGGTACGTCGACAATGACACCACCAATGGCCTTTTGACGCTCGCAGCGCCTCTCTCAGGGGCGTTTACGCTGCCAGGGGTCACAGTGGCCCTAATGAAGCCTGGGGCACTCGTAAAGATGGCCCAGGTACAGGTCAAGGGGGTTGGCTGGGACATCTTCCAAACAGCCCCCAAGGTCCTCAAGATCTTCCTGCCTCGGTCAGTGAACAAGAACCGCATCCAAGATGCTTCTTTTCTCCACTCAGCTTTGCCTGTGGTTACACCCAGTTTAGCTGCATGGGCCGGAGCACTGCTTGGTGACAAAGTGATCTACGGCAACGATGGGGATGCAGCCCTTGCTACATTCCCGTCTTCTGGTGTGCTTGTTTTCGAGGCCGGCGGGCCAAATGAAGAGCATGTTTCCTACACGATTCCGGATCAACAAGGGACGACCTTGTACGCTAATGCTGTGACAGGGGTACCAATTGGTTCGACTTCGATCTACGTGAACAGTGCTCAAGTGATCAAAGACCTTGAGTCCCTCAACTCGAACAAGTGGATCATCCTGTCGCGAAACAACGCTGTTCGTTATGAGCGAGTACAGTACCAAAGCATCAACCTTGCAACAGGTTTGATCACACTCACAGCACCCACGGCCAAGCTTCACTTGGCTGGAGATGAAGTAGCTCCTCTTTGGGGGGGACAGGCCTTTTACCTCGCTACGCCGCTGACCAAAGCTCATGGTGGGGGCACAGCTGTCAGTCTATCCCAGACAGCCTATGCAGGAACTGATCTTGAGGATGGGCGTATGTTCACAGCATCCCCAAGGCTCTTCCCTGGGCACTACATCTACGACCCTTCGGTGTACGCACGACGGACTACCGAGACAACGCTGAATGAGAATGTCGCCGGTCCTACCTACTTGGAGATAACTCAGTACCCAGGCCGAGATGCTCTTGAGGTTAGAGATGCGTCCCTCTTTAGTACCTCAGGTACCTATGATGTAAGGGTCTGGAAGGCTGGGGATGAGGAGACTCTTGATGTCACTACGGTTGCCACCAAACGAGCCTTCAATGATCTTGGAGTGCTAACGGCTGGGCCAGGTGTGGGGGCCGGTCAGATCTCACTGCAAGTCAACGCCATCACAGTTTGGGGCAATACCGATCTGGGTGTGCGTCTTCTGATTGATCGTGGTGGGGCCAATGAAGAGGTTGTCATTCTTCAGCAGACCTCAGCCCCAAATACGATTGTTCTCGAAGAGGTCACAACCAAGCCCCATAACGCAGGGGAGACGATTGAGGCACTTGCTGATTTCATCATCCTCAGTGAAGCACTCACTGTGACCCATAAGGGAGTGATCCCATGGAGTCAAAGAAAGGTGCTCATACCTGGTTCTCTTCTGCTCCCAACCAAAGTCAGTGCCGTCGCTGAGATCAGAACCATTGTCGAAGTTGTCAGTGCTGCGTCGTTCCCAGCAGCAGGTGGAGAAGCGATCCTTAACAATGCTCGTGGAAGGATCATTGCTGAGAATCGTGTGTCGACCGCAGCAGCCCCAGGTGCTGCAGCTGTCTCGTTGGTTGACTCAACAGCATTTCCTACGTCTGGTTACCCCTACATGGTGGAGATCGGAGTAGGCTGCACCGTCCTCGAGCGGCTGCCGGTCACTAACAACGCAGCGAATACCCTGACTCTTGGTGTTGTTACTGCCTATGCTCACATAGTAGGTGAGTGGGTTAGATACGCTCCTGGGGATCAAGAACAAGTGACCTTCACTGGCAGAGTCACCGGAGGCGGTGAACGCCTTCTGTTTGACTTGGGCATTGTGTTTGATCGTGAACATTTGAAGGGTGAATCCGTATCGCTATCTGGCTATCTAAGTACGCCCAGCCGTTACGGAATGGATTACCCGCTTTATCTGCCGTCTTCGTGGGAAGACCGTCTTCAGTATCTGTTTGATCGTGGGCGGGCAGCTGGTGTACAAATCGTTGTGATCGACGATAAGTAGGAGATGACCGATGGCTAAGTCTGTACGGACGAGCCCCAATGAGCGGCTGGACAGAGAAGATGTCACTGCGATGCTCCAGTTCCAGAAAGGGAGCATTGATCAGAGAATTCAACTTGGGATGGTTGACAGACGAGGTCGCATCCTGCAGGGGTTCTCTGTTGAGTTGCCAGACCAAGCCACATACCCTGGTCGTCTTGTGTTCCATGGAGGTCGGGCCTACGACTTCAATGGTCAGCTTCTGTTCAATGAAGATCAGTTGGACATCTCTCGCACGATAACCTTAGAAGGTGCAGGGACAACTTTCTACCTCGAAGCTGAGCTGGTAGAAGTTGATTCTGCACTTGATGCTAGAGCGTTCTGGGACCCCACAGTGGACCAGGGTTTTGATCCATCGGGTGACGCTCGTCCTGATGGACAGGAATTCAACTCCAGTGTGGCCACTCGCAAGACTTACGATTGGCGGATTGTGCAGCCAATTTCAGTCGCGGGTTTCGACAAAGACACCAATCCTCTATCTCTGAAGGTTCCACTTCTGAAGATCAAGACAGATGGTGCCAACCAGATTGTCCTGGGAGTCAATCCTGATCTGTCAACTGAGGCAGCCAGAACGCTACTCCTTGTTGGTGTAGCCATGGCTGCGACGAGTCTGTACGTACAGGACTCCACGGATCTCCCCGATGTGGGTGGTTCCCTGATTGTGGGCTTTGGGCTTGCAAGCCAGGAGACCATTGCTGTTGTTAGTAATGATCGAGCTTCTGGTGTAATGGGCACGGCTCCTCTGGCCAATGCTCACTCAGTTGGGGAGATCATCTGTGCTGTGTCAGCAGGTCCGTTCGTAGCTCCGGTCTTCATCAAGGACAAGAACCGGGCGGGTGCTTACCAGAGACCTCTCTTTGCCAATGCCATCGACTTTCGGGATCGAATGTTCCAGGGTGATGAATCCCATGGTGATATCCTCACTCGAGGTACGGATTCGATCACAGATCGGCACGATCTCAGCCTTCAAGGTCTGAAGGACTATGTAGACTTTCTATCGGCCCAGTTGGAGGAGATGAAGTGGGGATGTACAGCCCCTTGGGAGGGAGGAACTTCATCTCGGCGCACACCACCTGGACTCTCAACGTCTCTACCAACAGCCCCTCGGTATTATGATCGTACAGCAGGAATCATGGGTTCACGACTGGCGGCTGTGACAGTAGGAGATGGTGTTAGTTCATGGGGTGACTTCAATGGAACAAGCCAAGTCGCTCTTCAAAAAGCCCATGACGCTCTGCCAGTGGCCGGTGGTCGTATCTTCTTGAAGCGTGGCACCTACACCCTCTCTGGGAACTTCAACTGGACCAACACTGGGTCAGTTGTTCTTGAAGGTGAGGAAGGATCAAAGATCACAACAAGCGGTGGAGCTGTTCACATTGCTACGACTGGTTCCGTAGCGATTAAGAACCTCACCATTCAGGGTGGAACCTCGAATGTAGGCATCCTGGTTGACACTGCTAACCCAAGTGGATTCTGGGTTGAGAACGTCCTCATGCAGAACGCTGCATTCAATCTGAATGCACTTCTGCCGGGCACGGCTAGCTTCCGACGTGTGTGGTTCTGGGGAACGGTTGCTGGAATGGCGGCTATTCCACTCTTCAAAATCACTGGGGCTGCCGGCACGATTTCGGGAACTTTCAGTGAATGTGATTTCAACCACGCGACGATGGTGTCAATCTCTGCAGCACTCATTGACTGCGTCAATGGTGCTCCGGCTCTTGCGCTCTCGCAGGCCAACTTTGTGGACTGCAGTTTCAACACACTTCTTCTGAATGGAGAGAGTGTCCATCTCGGAGCAACATCCAATGTTGTTCACTTTGATCGATGTCTCTTCTGGTCAGGGTTGACACTATGCCATGTTCGGGCAAGCGGTGGCACCAACATCCGTCTCACCAACTGTGTGGGAATGGATGGAGCAGCAACATTTTTCCAGGGGACTGGTGCCACTCATCTCGATGTCAATGGTTACCTCAACAACATATCGGTTGGGCTACCAGCCGTTGATCTGACTAACTGCAATAATGTCAAGATCAGAAACTGCGACGTGAAGGTAGGCTCAGCCGCTTCACTATCAAACTGTGCCTTTAAGATCACTAGCACGGCGGGAACCCTCTACGACAACGTTATTGAGAACAACTCGATCAAAGGAAACACGGTTGCTCCAAACAACAAACCAACCGGAATCGTGTTTGCCCTCAATGGCGGGGCAGCAACCGAATTCAAGAATGTGAAGATCAAAGGTAATCACTTTGATGCACTAGAAACAGGAATATACTTCTCCAATCCGGGTGTTGCTGGCACCTACCGTGACGTGTTGGTGGCTAACAACCAACTAACGGATGTGGATGGGGTGTTGGGCATTGCTGCCAACTTCAAGTTGGGGATCTTGTTTGGCAGCTCCAGCACTCGCCAGAACGCCACTATCTCCGGAAACACAATCCAGAACCTAGATCCGGCCACCGTCGACTTGGTTTCTGGTAACAGTCGTGCTGGTATCATGGTGCTGGGCTCTTCCAATACCAACATCAATATTGTCGATAACGTGATCGATGTTGTCGGCAATGTGGGATTCACTGTAGCCGATACTGCAGGAATCTATCTTTCTACGATGACCGGCGGATCTGTAGTTGGAAATACGATCAGTCGTGTCGAAGGGAAAGCTGGTTTTGGTATCAGAGCTACCGGCTCTCTGAACAAGTGCCAAGTGGCTGGGAACTCGATCCGTGCGGTTCATACAGTGGCAGGAGGCGCTGGGATTCAAGTTGATGGTTGGGGCATCTATGCACCAGTTCTTGCTGGTGTGTCATTCTCATCCAACCAGTTCAGCGATATCAGTGCAGATGGTGGACTGTATGGAATTGCTGTTGGTGTTGACGATGCTGTTGGTACTTGGACTGATGTCACAATAGCTGGAAACACCACAACTGGTGCATCTCATTTTGTATTTGCCACCCTGTTTGGTTTTGGAAGATCTTCAATCAGTGGAAATACATTCAATGGGACCAATACCGGAATCAGACTTGTAGCTAAGGCTGGGGCTACATTCGAAACAGTTGCAGTGACTGGCAACACACTAATTGCACAGAATGGTGTGTATGCTGATTGGTCCGGTGCAGCTGTCTATGTCAACCTCACTGTTTCTGGAAACACAATCCAAGCCACTAGTGGATTTGGAGTGTACGCCAATAAGATCTATGGGTGTGCTATCTCCGGTAACGACATGCGAAGTGACGCTGACTTCAACAACATCTACATGGCTTCATCCACTCGTGTGGCTATCACTGGTAACTACCTGCTTATGACAGCTGCAGCCACACAAGCCAATGTCTACATGGGAGGAGGGTGCAACATCTACAATATTCACAACAATGTGTGTGATCAAAGTGGAGCAGGGGGTGTGAAGTCAATAGACACATCAACAGCTGTTGTTGGTGGAGTTGGACTCGTGACCAACAACGTTGTGGATATCGTTGAAAATCTTCGTGCCGCTGACAATGCTGTGGGCGGTTTGAATCTTCAGTTCTAACAGGAGAGGATCGATCATGGAAAAAGCGCAGAGAGTTTTCACCGTTCTATTTGCACTACTGATCATGCTCGTGTGCTCAGTAGCATGGGCACAAGCCACAGCCACCCAGCCTGCCGAGGGGCTCAACTGGTGGAAGGTGATTCTCCAGAACCTCATGGAGCTGGTCTTCACGGTTCTGGGCCTTCTGGCCACTGGTTTCGTGACTGTGCTCATGAAGAAGTACGGGTTCGATACCTACACTGCGAAGGTGAACGACCTTCTCATGCGGGGTATCGGCTACGCAGAGCAGAAGTCCCTCAACGCAGCCAAGCTCAATGGCAAGCCCCTGGAGAGTGCTGAGAAGCTCCAACTAGCCATCAACTTCATTCAGGAGAAGGCCGTAGAGTACAAGTTGCCAGACAGGGGCAAGGAGTGGTGGGAGAAGAAGGTCGAGGGCTGGCTTGGTGCCAACAAGATCACCACTGGTGCTTCTGCACTCCTGAAGGCAGCAGCGGCTGTTAAGCCAGCCGCTGGCGCACCCGGCTAGTCTGTAGGAGACCGGTATAGGTCGTAGGTATTCCGGAGATCAGTAATGGCGTTTGACACTATTCGCATCGCTGTCTTGAATCAGAAAGAGATCCGAGTGATCTTCAAGCAGCCCAAGAAAGTGAACAGTGCCCTCCTGAATCCTGCGACCTATACCGTGTCCCCTGTGGACCCTCCAGCAGCCTCTGCTGTTACGGTCAAAGCAGTTCATCCAGCTACGGCCAATCTGACTTCATATATTGATCTCGAGATCACCAAGCCACAGTTCGGAGCGAAGTATCAGGTTAGTGCTTCTGGTTTGTACTTGGAGACGGGAGGATATTCGCTCTCAGCCATTGCCGAATTCATTGGTCGGTTGACCAAGACAGACTCCCTGGTCGGATCAATGCCCAGACAGTATACGTCCGCCAGGGATTCCAATCTCAGACAGATTCTTCAAGCGTTCGGAGTCGAAGACGAGCGCATTGGAGGAAAAACTGATCTGACTGCACGAACCGTTACCATCCCAAGCTCCAACTGGGGCACGTTCATGTGGGGTACTGGTAACTGGGGAGGCTAGGCAATGGCTGACAAGTTTTGGAATACAGTCTACCCAGGCGCGCAGGATGTTGTTGCGGCCAACCAGCCCGCTGTTGTCGATGACTCTGCCCCAGGGGCTGGTGATGGTGATAGGTCCCATTCCAGTCAGATCAATACAATGGCGACCAAGGCTCAAGCCTTGGCTACCAAGATGGGCTCCAACCTCAAGGAGCCTGGAACCGTTCTGAAGCGTCTCGATGACATCGAAGCTCGTCAAGTCATTGCTGGAGCTGGACTGACTGGCGGTGGTGCTCTCATTGCCGATGTGACACTCGACGTTGCAGCCAATGCCGATGGGTCGATCTTAGTTCACGCAAACGACATTCAGGTCGGTGTTCTTGCTACTGACGCCCAGCATGGAAATCGTGGTGGCGGTGGAATCCACGCAGCGGCGACAGGAGCTGTTGCCGGGTTTATGTCGGCTGCAGACAAGACCAAGCTCGATTTGTACCCAGGCGCTTTGGCTGGCAATGCCAACAAGGTCGTGTCGGTCAAAGCAGACGAGTCTGCGCTCGAACTGACCGTCAACACAGCATCTGACGAGAAAGTCAAGATCAGTGCTGCGGACACCACAACCAACTACCTCGAGAACAAGCTCGCGGCCGGCACCAACGTTACTATCACAAAGCTCAATCCTGCCGGAAATGAACAACTGAGCTTGGCGGTGAACCCTACGGCAGCTGCTCCGGCGGATGTCACCAAGGCCGCGGCTAGCGTAGGAGCCTCGACAGAACTTGCTCGTGCGGATCACAAGCACGACGTATCGACAGCCGCCCCCTCTTCTATCGCCGCAGCTAATTCAGAGGGTGCTGCTACCTCGCTTGCTCGCTCTGACCACGTGCACAATCACGGGGCCCAAACTGATGGGTCATTCCACGCAGTGGCTGTGGCCGGAGGCGCTAATGGGTTCTTGTCGGGCGCGGACAAAACCAAACTTGACGGGATCGCAGCACTCGCGGCAGCTCTAACGGCCGTAGCCCCAGTCGATGTTACTAAAGCCGTTGCAGCGGTTGGCATAGCGACGACTGCTGCACGTTCAGATCATAAGCATGATGTATCTGTAGCAGCCCCATCAAGTGTTGGCACTGCCAATGCGGAAGGTGCTGCTACTTCTTTGGCACGTTCTGACCATGTACATAATCACGGTGCTCAGACTGATGGCTCGTTCCACGCAGTGGCTGTTGCTGGTGGTGCAAATGGTTTCTTGTCGGGGGTCGACAAAACCAAGCTTGATGGGATCGCAGCCGGAGCTGCCGCCCTAACTAGTGACGCCCCAGCAAACGTTACTAAGGCTGCGGCAGTCGTGGGAGTCGGCACAACTGCGGCGAAGTCAGACCACAAGCACGATGTATCTACAGCAGCTCCGTCAAGCGTCGGTGCTGCGAACGCTGAGGGTGCTGCTACTTCCCTTGCTCGGTCGGACCACGTGCACAATCACGGGGCCCAGACCGATGGGTCAATGCATGCGGCGGTCATTGCTGCTGGTGCCAGCGGTTTTATGACGGGCGCCGACAAGACCAAGCTGGATGGCATCGCTTCAGGAGCAGCTGCGCTTACTGCGTCTGCGCCAGCTAACGTCACTAAGGCTGCTGCCGCAGTAGGTGTTGCAACTGATGCAGCGAGGGCTGACCACAAACATGACATCAGCACGGCTGCGCCATCATCAGTCGGCACTGCTAACTCGGAAGGCGCCGCAACATCGCTCGCACGCTCTGACCATGTGCATAATCACGGCGCACAGACAGACGGTAGCCTCCATGCTGTGGCTGTTGCTGGCGGAGCAAACGGCTTCCTGTCGGGAGCGGACAAGACCAAACTCGATTTGTACCCGGCGGTCGCCGGCTTTGCCGGCAAGGCCGGTTACTTCTTTATGGTCAACGCTACGGAGGATGGGATTGAACTTTATGATCTTGTCCTTCCGGCCCCGCGTGAGGATGAGCTTAGCCCAAGTGCTACTGTTGGTGGAGAGACGACGTTGACTTTAGGCAAAGCACCTGCCCCTTCTGCGAGTGCAGGGTCTACTTTCGATCTGCGAGTGTACAGAAATGGTGCCCTGCTTCGTTACACAGTTTCGGTGACACCAGCCATCGACGAGTTTACCTACAACGCTTTGGCCAAGAACGTGATCTTCTCTGCTTTGGTGGCTGGCGAGTGGATCCTGGCTAGCTACAACACTCTTGAGGCGTAGCCATGCTCCACAATAACCAGATCAAATTTGACACTGCGATAAAGCTCGAAGAGCTAGGGGCTGCACCAGCTGCCGTAGCCAATACCATCCACATCTACGGCAAGGATATCTCGGGCGTTACTGAGTTGTTCGCTAGGGATTCGGCAGGGAACGAGGTGCAGATCACCCAGGCTGGGACACTCAAAGCACCAGCTTCTGCCTATAACGCACTGGAGGACTCGACACAGTACAGTCGAGATGTTGCGGGCTGGGTAACAATCGACTCCTTCGCGATGGAGTTGGATTCGGTCTATAGCACTGCGACGACCTGGAAGGTGGCTGCGGCCCTGTGGCGTGATGGCGGCAGCGGCAACGCCGAGTTGCGGGTTACGATCGCCGATCAGTCCGCGCACTCCGATCAGCTCACGGTCAGCGTTTCGGCTGGAGCGGAGCCGAATACCTCAACGAGTGCGACTCTAGCGATCACTGTCAACAAGAACGAAAAACTGGACGTGACATTCGAACTTCGCTACAACGGTGGCGCCGCTAACAAGGCATACGTCACCCGGCGTCGGCTGTTGGCTTACTAGGAAATCGCCATGAGTTGGACTGCTGAAGGCGGCGGCGATCACGGCGGAGCTGACTGGGTTCCCAGTACGGGCAACGTCGGCGGCGTTCATACCGGGATCGGTCTCTGCAAGATCGATGTCGGGGTGACTCTTACGGTTACCGCCGGCAACGATCCTTTCGAGATTCACGCAGCGGTAATTGTCCACAAAGGCAACGTTGTCAACCTTCAGGGGCACACTGGTGGCACCGGTAGCGGAGGAGGTGGAGGAGGCGGTGTTGGCGTCGCTGGCTCTCAGGGCACGTTAGGTGGAGCTGGGGATGGCGGGGCTGGCGCCGGCAGCGGCGAGGGGGGAGCTGGTGGTGCCTACGGCGGATTAGGTGGATACACCGGAGGCGCTGCCGCAGGTGGGGCCGCAGCAATGGCAGGAGGCGCGGGCGGTACCGGAAGTAATGCGGGAAGCGCAGGCACCGCTCAGGGGTCTGCTACAGATGCGACACTTCTAGCTGGTGGGGGAG
>Ga0172369_10000045_pt1 | contig 152607 bp, 126 predicted proteins | sample LakKiv25m_FD_114539 | JGI IMG/M metagenome (GOLD analysis project Ga0172369, IMG submission 114539) | Freshwater microbial communities from Kabuno Bay, South-Kivu, Congo - kab_022012_11.25m | ecosystem: Environmental > Aquatic > Freshwater > Lake | place: Democratic Republic of the Congo... | reverse complement strand
CCAGCCTTTGCTGCTGGAGGAAAGGTTCGTGGCGAAGCCGGCCAGGGATCGGTGGTTCAAGTACAGGAAATGGATCCTCCCCCATTTCAACCATAATTGAGATAGGTTCACAGTACTGTGGGGTTTTTTTAAACCAACGATCTCAAAAATAGGTGTTATGTTTATTGGGTAAAAAATAATAAGAGTTGTCGACCAATACAAGGCTTCCGAAGGTCCCCGAAAGGGTTGAACTTCGGAAGCATTTTGTTGTTTCCGGGTTCAAATCTTGTCACCTCTCTTCTGCCACTCCTTGTATAGCAGACCATACAACCAGGTGTCCGAGATCTCATCCCCCACCATCCAGCGCTCACGCAAGTGCCCTTCCTTCTTAAAACCGAGCCGCTCGAGGGTTTTGGCGGAAGCCGTGTTGCGCGGATCAATATCGGCTTCCAGCCGGTTCAGCTGCATGCAATTAAATGCATATTCCAGCAGGGTTTGCAGCGCTTCGTGCATATAACCAAACCCCCAATGCGGACGTCCCAGCAGGTAACCGATCTCTGCCCGGTGGCTTGGTTCATGGAACTGGAACAGGCTGCATACCCCTACCAGGTTCCGGTCAGATTTGCGTTCGATCCCCAAACGCAGACCACTTCCATCCTGATAGGCTTCAAGTGAGTCGTTCAACATTTGCACGGCCTGGTCCGTATCCGTCCAGGGAGGAAAATTCCAATAGCGCATCACCTCCGGGTGGGAATGGATGCTGTAGAGTGCAGGCAGGTCTCCTTCATATAAGAAGCGCAGTATTAGGCGTTTGGTTGGCAGGGTGATGGGCTTAAATGGGTTCATGATTTCACATTTCTTTGTGGGGGAAACAAGGTTGCTGTGCCTCTTTTTATTGGTTTACGCCTCCACCAGCAACTGCTCACGTCCCAGCTTGAAAGCTGTGCGGTTGACTTCCACTGCTTTGGGAGGCACATGCGCCTGGACTGCCTCCAGCCAGATCTCTGCCGGGATATCCAACAAAGCGCTTAATGCCCCCAGGATGGCTACGTTGGCAGCTTTGGTGTTACCGGCTTGCTCGGCTAACTGCAATCCATCCACCCAGCAAACGCGGCTGGCGGCTATCTCAAAGGCAGCCTGCATATCGGCTGGCAGGGGATACTTTGAATCACCCGCCTTGACCGTGATCGGTTCGATGACCTGCGAGTTGACCAGGAGTATACCGCCGGGTTTCAAATGGTCCAAAAAACGCAGGGCTTCCAGTTTTTCAAATGCCACCAAAATATCCACCTCGCCTGTTGCGATGATGGGGGAGAAGACCTGCTTGTCCCAACGTACGAAAGAGGTCACGCTGCCGCCGCGCTGGGCCATGCCGTGGATCTCGGCCTTTTTGGAATCGAAACCTAGTCGCACACCCAGGTCTGCCAGGATGTCACTGGCCAAAAGGGTACCCTGCCCGCCAACACCTACCAGCATAAAATTCTTTTTTTGTGTGCTCATTTAAACCTCCTGGGACAGCATTTGTTCACGTATGGGTATGGCGTCACGTGGGCAAACCCGGGCGCAGATCTCGCAGCCGGTGCACATGGATGGATCGATCCATGCCAGCGGACGGTTGTATTTGGCGTCCATCTTTTCAGATTTCAAGATGGCCGGGCATCCGATCCTGAAACAGACCGTGCAGCCATTGCACAATTCTTCATTAACCTTTAACGTGCTCCAGCCCTTGCGTTCCTCGGGCAGCAGGGCACAAGCATGCTTGGTGATCAACACACCTGGTCCGTCGAGCTTGACCCAATCCTTGAGCGTTTTTTCGATGGTCTCAATATCCAGGGCGTCCAGTGTCAACACACGCTCGATCCCCAGGGCGCGCACCAGAGGTTCAAATTCGATGCTGACGGTTTCCTTCTGCTGCAGGGTCAACCCTGTGCCGGGGTTCTCCTGGTGTCCGGTCATACCTGTGATGCGGTTATCCATGATGATGGTGATGACATTGCTGCGGTTGTAAGCCACGTTCATTAATGCCGGCATGCCGGTGTGGAAGAAGGTCGAATCTCCCAGCACTGCGAAATGCCGCTCGTTGTCACCTGCCACCGCAGCACCATGTGCCACCCCTATGCTGGCACCCATGCAGCCGCAAGTATCGATGGCATTCAAGGGCGGGGTCACCCCCAATGTATAGCAGCCAATATCACCATTGACTGGCAGCCCCAATTTATGCAGAACATACAGTGTACTGCGGTGCGGGCAACCGGCGCACAACACTGGCGGACGACCGGGCAGTGCCATCCCAAGTTCGATGCGTCCCTGTGACTTGTCCGGGATTGGGGCATCGATCAATCCAGCCTGGATGGCTGCCTGGCGTACCACGCCGGGGTCAAGTTCACCGGTGATGGGGAAGATGAGCTTGGCATGGGGTGTATAGTCGCCAGCATCCGCCGGGCTGTAGAGTTGGACACCCATCAGGCGTACCTGGTCTTCAATGAAGGGATCCAACTCTTCCAGCACGATCAACCGCTCTACGCGGCTGGAAAAATCACGTATCATGCCAACCGGCAGCGGGTAGACCATGCCCAACTTGAGGATGCTGGCTTCCGGGAAGACTTCACGGGCATACTGGTACGCCACTCCTGCCGTGATGATACCCAATGTCGGGGAGTGCATCTCCATCCGGTTGGAGGCAAACTTCTCGCTGAATTGCGCCAGGTCCATGATTCTTTGCTCAACGACCGGGTGACGCTTGCGCGCATTGGAGGGGACCATCACGTATTTTGGGTGATTGCGGGGATATTTTTCGAGGCGGGTGGTCTGCCCACGGCGTGTACCCACTTCGGTCAGAGTGCTGGTGTGGCAGATGCGCGTGGTTACCCGCAGCATGACCGGCGTATCGAATTGTTCGCTCAGGTCAAAAGCTGCCAGGGTCAGGTCTTTGGCTTCCTGGCTGTCAGCTGGTTCCAGGCAGGGCAGGCGGGCGAAGCGCGCATAATGACGGTTATCCTGCTCGTTTTGGGAGGAGTGCATGGCCGGATCGTCTGCAGAGACGATCACCAGCCCGGCTTCTGCTCCGGTCATGGTGGCATAGAACAGGGCGTCGGCTGCCACATTGACGCCGACATGCTTCATGGTAGCCAGGGATCGCCGTCCGGCATAGGCCGCTCCGATGGCGACATCCAGGGCTACTTTTTCATTGGGTGCCCATTCAGCATATACCCCGGGAAAGCGCGCCAGGTGCTCAAGGATCTCCGTGCTGGGGGTGCCGGGGTAAGCGGATGCCACCACCACACCTGCTTCCCAGGCTCCATAGGCAATGGCTTCGTTACCGGATAATAATCGCTTCATGAAAACTCCTTCGTTTTGGATCTGATCTTGATCTTTTTTCTGCACCTTCTCAATTATTCGGTGTACATTTCCTTTTTATTATAGCGGTAAACCAGACTGGTTGATTGTGTAACGTGACATAATGTAGAAGGACATCTGTCCTCTATTATTTAGCTGTGAAATTGATTACAATGATAGTGAAAACCTGCGCAAATTATTTTGTCTAATTACGCAACAAAAAAATAGCGTTTTGTCTCGAGCTTTTGTTTTCACAAGGATGAAATTATGCGCCGCTGGAATGGTTGGGGTGAAGAAAGTACCGATTATCCTCTGCCCCCGTCCGCTAAAGAATACCTTGAAAAGCAGATCGGGGCAGGTTTTTCGCTTGAAGATGCCAGCCTGACCGATACCCTTTCCCAAGTTCCCGAATCCCATTTACCTGGGCACGCCCTGATCTCCAATCTGCCTGCCGATCGTTTGATGCATGCCCGCGGCCAGTCCCTGCCGGATTGGGTCGCACTGCGCTCCGGTCGCATCCGGCATTTTCCGGATGGTGTAGCCTTCCCACAGGATTTATCCGAAGTGAAGACCCTGTTGGAGTTTGCCAGGCAGACCAATACAGCACTTATCCCCTATGGTGGTGGCACCAGTGTCGTCGGTCACATCAATCCCCTGCCTGGAGACGCTCCCATCCTGACGGTTGATCTCTCAAAAATGAACCACCTGGTCGATCTGGATGAAACCAGTCACCTGGCAACTTTCGAAGCCGGTATTTCCGGACCGGAGATCGAAAAGCAATTGCAGGACAGGGGTTTCACCCTTGGACACTTTCCGCAATCCTTCGAATTTTCAACCCTGGGCGGTTGGATCGCAACCCGCTCCAGCGGTCAGCAGTCTTACCATTACGGACGCATCGAGCATCTGTTTGCAGGCGGACATTTTCAATCCTTCCTGGGTGAAATGGAAATGCCGGTTCACCCTGCTTCAGCAGCCGGGCCGGACCTCAAGCAGTTTTTTCTCGGTTCGGAAGGCCGATTTGGAATTCTGACCCGGGCTACGGTTCGCATCCAGTGCATACCGGAATCTGAGAGTTTCCATGCCGCCTTTTTCCACGACTGGGAGACTGGTTCGGAAGCAGTGCGCGAAATGGCCCAGGCAGGTGTACCGGTCTCCATGCTGCGTCTCAGCAATGCCCTTGAGACCGCCACGACCCTGGCTCTATCCGGAAAAAAGGACCTGGTGTTGTGGGCCGGACGTGCCCTGGACTGGGTCAGGTATGACGATCAGCGCTGTCTGCTCATTTTTGGGCTGACAGGCAGCCGCAGCCTGACACACTATGCGTTTAAGCAGGCTACCCAAATTATCCGCGCCCACGCTGGACTGCCAACCGGCACCCTCATTGGCAGGATGTGGCGAAAATCCCGCTTCCTGTCCCCGTACCTGCGCAATACTCTCTGGGAACAGGGCTATGCTCTCGATACGCTCGAAACAGCCATGCCCTGGTCCGGCATCCCGCATTGCGCCAGTGATGTCCTGGCAAGTTTAAAGGATTGCCTGGCAGAGATCGGTGAAAGTGTGCTGGCTTTTGCGCACCTCTCTCATGTTTACCAGGATGGTGCCAGCTTGTATGTAACCTACCTGTACCGTCGGGCGGAAGACCCGCAAGAGACCTTGCGCCGCTGGCAGATCTTGAAATCCGCAGCCAGCCAGATCATCGTCCAGCGCCAGGGTACCATCACGCATCAGCATGGCATCGGCTTGGACCACGCCGGTTACCTGGCATCAGAAAAAGGAGCGCTTGGCATGCAAGCCTTGAAAGCCCTCAGCCAGCTGCTCGATCCGCAAGGTCTGCTAAATCCCGGTAAGTTACTGCTGGAGGAGTAGATCATTAAGAGTGTTTCCTGGTCCTTCATAAAAGAAGGCGGCAGCCAGGCTCCCTTTTTAAGATGAAAAAAAAATGGAAATATTCGTATGAACAATACAGGTGGAATGGAAATAAAAATTCTTTGTTATCGAAATCCGGTTTGTTACTCGGTATGGCGCAATGTTCAACAGGTCATTAACCGCCTCTCCCCGTATTTTCCAGAGGTTGATTTCAAGATCAGTATGATCAGGGACAGCTCTCAGATAGTAAAATATTCCCACAACCTGGTCCTTCCCAGCCTGGTCATCAATGAAAAAATTGTCTGCTCAGGTCACATCCCTGACCAGGTGGAGGTTCTTGCCTGGCTGCAGGGGGCATTGGTGGAAATGGGTTTTCAACCTGCAGTCATGAGGGCTGGATAGATGTGGGCGACCGGCTGGCGTGATCCACTTTGGGGGGAATTGGACCGAGCTGAATGGGATCTGATCGTGATCGGGGGCGGCATCACCGGCGCGGGTATCCTGCGTGAATCGGCCCGATTGGGTCTGAGTTGTATCCTGTTCGAGGCTCACGATTTTGCTTCGGGAACTTCCAGCCGCTCTTCCAAACTTGTGCATGGTGGACTGCGTTACCTGAAAAATGCCCAGATCAAACTGACCTCCGAGTCGGTGCATGAGCGCGAGCATCTTCTCAAGGAGGGTCGCGGCCTGGTCACACCCCTGCCATTCCTGATGGCTAATTTCCCAGGTGACCGCCTCCCGACCTGGGTTTTTGGACTCGGTCTTTCGTTTTATGACCTGCTGGCACTTAAATGGAACCATGCTTCCTATTCTGCCGATGGAATGCGTAGCCTGTGTCCGCAATTGAGTGCACCCCAGCTTGTCTCCGGTTTTCGATATTTTGATGCCCAGACGGATGATGCCCGCCTGGTGCTGCGTGTGCTCCAGGAAGCGGTTGATGATGGGGCAGCCGCTTTGAACTATGCCCGCGTTGAAGGGTTCATAAGGAACTCCTCTCAACAAGTATGCGGGGTCAATGTGACCGACATGGCTCCTGGCACACCCGGGCGGACATTGGAGGTGCGGGGCAGGGTGGTCATCAATGCCAGTGGTGCCTGGGCGGATGAACTGCGCCATCACAACGGGGGGGCTCAGCGTCTGCGCATCTTGCGCGGCAGTCATTTGTTCATGCCCTGGAAGAAGCTGCCATTGACCCGTGCCGTCACTTTCTGGCACCCGCAGGATGGACGCCCGGTTTTCATCTTCCCGTGGGAGGGGATCACCCTGATCGGAACCACCGATGTGGATCACCATGCCAGCCCACTTACCGATCTGTCCATCAGCCAGGCTGAAACCGAATACCTGATGAACGCGGTTCAATTTGCTTTCCCTGCCCTGGAGTTGAAGCAGGCCGATGTCCAGTCCACACTGGCCGGTGTGCGTGCCGTGGTGGATACCGGCAAAGCCAATCCATCCAAAGAATCGCGTGAATTTGTGCTGTGGATGGAAAACGGACTCCTGACGGTCAGTGGTGGCAAACTGACCACCTTCCGCCTTATGGCACAAAAAGCACTTAGAGCGGTCAGCGCGCTGTTACCGGATAAACCTAAAATGGACCGCAACGAACGCGTACTCGACCCGCTGCCGGATGAGAATAGTCTGTGTGACCTGCCGGTTGAAATGCGCCTGCGTCTGTTGGGGCGTTATGGTCGAGCCGCCTGTGACCTGGTCTCCAGCGCTCATCCCGGGGAATTGGATCCCATTGCTGAGTCCCTGCCCCTCTGGGCGGAACTGCGCTGGGCTGCCCGCACGGAGGGCGTTGCCCACCTGGATGACCTTCTGCTGCGGCGGGTGCGCCTTGGTTTGCAGCTGCCCGGCGGGGGTGTGAAACAGCTGGAGCGGGTGCGGGCTATTGTCCAAGCGGAGTTGGGCTGGAGCGATGTGCGCTGGTTGCAAGAGGCAGCTGCCTATCAAAGCCTGTGGCAGGCTTATTATGCCCCGCTAATTTGACAAAATTTTTCTTCATTAGGTACTTTTGAATTTTTCAAGTAAAATACTTGCATCAATAAAGGATTGTGTTTCCTCGATCATCAAGCCGGTGTATACGTGATGGTTGTATGCCGGTTTCCTTGAGACGGTAAAACCCATTCACCCTAATCTTCAAAGGAGAAAGAATAGATGAGACCTGTCTATGCCATATCGGGAGGTGTTTCCAAGTTTGCCAAAGCCCGCCCCGATAAGACCTTCCAGGCTGTTGTCAAAGAGGCTTACGACTATGCCATCCAAGACATTGGACTGGATTTTCCCACATTTACCAGGCTGGTCGACGGTTCGGTGGCATCCTACTTTTCCGACCACTTCAGCCGCCAATTGATGGCTGCCATCATGGCACAGGATTATCTTGGCCTGTGCCCCAAGCCCAGTCATCGTGTTGAGGGTGGCGGTGCCACCGGCGGCATCTGCTTCCAGGAAGCCTGGAAATCTGTTGCCAGCGGACACATGGACATTTGCGTTGCTTACGGTTTTGAGACCATGAGCCATGTTGAAACCTGGAAAGGTAATGAATTTATTGCCCTGGCTTCGGATGTTTCGGTGGATTACCCGGTGGGAGGTTTTTACTCCGGCTACTACGCCATGATGGTAACCCGTCATATGAAAGAGTTTGGCACCACGGTTGAGCAATTGGCGCATGTCAGTGTTAAGAACCACCTGAATGCCTACCACAATCCTTATGCCCAGAAGCGAAACCGTTACACCATCCAGGATGTGCGCAATGCACCGATGGTAGCCTGGCCACTCACCCGCCTGGATATCTGTGTCATGTCGGACGGCGCGGCTGCCAGCATCCTGGTCTCGGAGGAAGGTTTGCGAAAATTGGAAGCCAGTGGCGCAAAGATAACCCGTCCCCTTGTAAAAGTGACCGGTATCGGGCGCGGTACGGATGCCATGCGAATGTCTGACCGCCCGCACGTGGATTATGATACCTTCATGGAGAATTACGCCACCGAAGAAGAAAAGAACTCGAACGATACGCGTGGTTATTACAAAAAACTTTGGGATCACGGTACCCGTTACCCGGGTGTGCACTCCTTCCGGGCCGGGCGAACTGCCGGTAACATGGCCTACAAACATGCCGGCATCCATGATCCTTTGAAAGAGCTTGATTTTGTTGAGCTGCATGATGCCTATACCTCCAGTGAGATCCAGACCTATGAAGATATGGGTCTGTGTCGCTATGGGGAAGGTGGTGCATTTGCAGGATCCGGCAAGGCGTTTATGCCGGGAATTGATTACAACCTGGATCTGAAGGATGAACCTGTTTGCCCCGTCAACCCCTCCGGAGGCCTGATCGCCTGTGGTCATCCCGTCGGAGCCACCGGTCTGATGCAGGCTGTCTTTGCCACCTGGCAGCTTCAAAACAGCATCAACAAGCATTTTGGGGATGATGCTTTGCAGGTTAAGAATGCCAAACGCGGTGCCATCCATTCTCATGCTGGTACCGGTACCTATGTTTCCATTTCCGTTCTGGAACGCGAAGGATAGGAGGAGGATCATGACAAAATTACCAGAGCGACGCGAAGAAAGTCTGGGCGGTTACATTGTTCATGGCGTACCTTTCCCGGTCTCGACCGATGAAGAATCGCTAGCTTTTCTCAAGATGATGGCACCCATCCAGATCGAGCAGCCCTATCAGATCACTTACCTGCACTCCTACGGACAGGATAGCCCCTGGTTTGCCGGCCTGGCCAACAAGAAACTTCTGGCCAGCCAGGATCCGGAATCCGGATACACGTATGCCAGCCCGCGCGGTCATGACATGTACTCGGGCGAAGAGACCAACTGGATCGATATCACCGACCGACCCGCCAAAGTTCATGCCTTCACCGTCTGCCATTTTGGCTCGGAGGAATTTCTACCCGAAACTCCCTTTGTGCTGGCATTGGTCGAGATCGAAGGCGTTAATACCCTGCTCCTGACCCGCCTGATGGGGTTGGAGCCGCAGGCAGCCAGCCTGGACTGGATCGGTATGAGCGTTCGCCCCCACTTCCTGCGCAACAGCAAGCTTAAACCCACCGACATCTATTTCTCCCCTTCAAAGAGTTGATCATTTAGAACATAATTACATATGTATAAATCGATGCGGTCTTACCACCGCATCTTTTTTTTCTATCTGGGAGAAATATCCTAAGCCCTTGGTAAGTTCATGCTATACTTGGTGGTATGAAAGTTAATAACATACTACCAGGACTCGATAAATCTGCCTTCCCAGTTTCTTCACTGGCTAAAAACAACGAGGACGAAAAGGTTTATTGACTTTCCACATCACCCTTTGAAAGATTGGATGCCGTTGAGACAAGACGGCAAATCATCCATGGCTACGATCCGATTACCGCTAGACTTCAAAGAATTTTTGAAATTACTCAAAGAACATGATGTCCGCTACCTGTTGGTTGGGGAATATGCACTCGGTTACCACGGATATCCACGTGCAACTGAAGACATGGATATTTGGGTGGATATTGATCCCGAAAATGCTAAAAACATTGTTGCCGTACTTAAAGAATTTGGTTTTTATCTACCTGGACTTTCCCCGGAATTATTCCTGAAAGAAAATCAAGAAATTCGCATTGGATTTCCTCCTGTTAAACTTAAAATATGCACTTCTTTTTTAGGCGTAAAGTTTGATGCTTGCTATGAAAAACTGATAGTGGCTGATTTGGATGGTGTCAAAGTAAATCTGATCAGTTTGACCGACCTCAAGATCAACAAGAAAGCCAGTGGAAGAGCCAAAGATTTAGATGATCTTGAGTTTTTGCCATAATAGAGTCAAGGCATTTCAATATAATAATTGGTGTGCTCAGAATTGAACCATTGTTAATTAATATTCCTTATAATTTTGTCCCGAAGGTTCATTCCGAAATTCAGCTCTGGAAATCCATCCTTCGGGACGTTTTCATGGCAAATAAATTTTCCTTAAAAATAGAAATTAAGTTATTCTTTTCATCAAAATCTCACATTTTGAGACTATACTTAACCCCATGCAAAAAACATTGACCTTTATCCTTCTGGTAATGATACTGGCAGGTTGTACGCCGGTTGCCAACCCGCTGGTCTCTGTGACTGCCTCGCAAACTGTAACTCCGGTTGCCACAAGCACCCGCCTTCAAGTTACCGCTACACCAACTGCAACTCTGATTCCCCTCACACCTTCTCCCACCGGGCTGACACAGACCACCGATCTCGACCCGGCTGATTGGAGATCCTGGCCTGTCCTGCCGGTTGTGACCCCAAATATCCGCGCCATCTACCTGGTTGGTCAGCAGCTCGGCAACGACCCGCATGCTTTTTCCATATTCGGGGATTGCAATAGCCAGCCGGAAGCCTTCCTGGGTGTCTACGAAACCGACCCGGAACGCCAGCAGTCCCTGCCTCCCGATTTCAAGGATATGCTCGACTATTTTGCCGGGTCATTCAACCGTGAAAGCCCGACCGTCAAGGATGGCACCACCGCAGGCGGGTTGCTTTCGCCGCTCTGGCACAAAGGCACCTTTGGCTGCGGCACCACCGAGACACCCGTGGACTGCGAGTTGCGGCTGCACAAACCATCCTTTGTATTCATCAATCTCGGCACCCACTGGGTGACGCGCAACCGGGAATATCTGCATTCCATCGTTACTGAATTGATCGGGAAGGGTGTGGTACCGATATTGGTGACCAAACCCGAAGCAGATGAGCGCGTGCAGGGTGATGATACGGACGCATACCTGGCTATCCTGGCTGTGGAATTGAACATCCCTCTCTGGAATTTCTATGCCTCGGTTACTGATCTTCCAGATATGGGTCTGTATGCCAAACCCAATCAGGGGGGGTTGGGTAAGATCTACCTGGGAGAGGAAGCCACAGAGCGTTACCGCCTGGGAGGCCTGTCTGCCCTGTACGCCGTCTGGCAGGCAGCCATTGCACCATAAGGTAAATTGCATAACATCCCGAAGGTTGGTTGTGAAGGGTTTATTTCATTATCCTTCGGGACGTTATCAGTAAAATAAGATCAATTAATTAAATTAGGAATTGTTTGTGGATTATTCGAAGATCACCGAAGAACTGCTGATTGGCACCACGCCGACCGTTGAGGATTATGATCTGCTGCGTGAGATGGGAGTGGGTCTGGTCATCAATATGCGTCTCGAAAGGCGTCCGTACCCGGATCTGCATGTGCCACCACTAAAATTTTTGTGGTTACCCACCATCGATTGGCCTTTATTCCCCATCCCGATTTTCAAACTCAAGCGCGGTGCCCGACTTGCTCTGGAAACCATCCGGACCGGACGCAAAGTCTTTACCCATTGTGCCGGCGGACGTCATCGCGGTGTTGCCATGGGTGCAGCCGTGCTGATCGCCCGGGGTTTCGGTGCTGAAGAAGCCATGCAATTGATATCAGCCTGCCGGGAGGTGGCTGACCCGCAGGTCTATTACATCCGCAGTCGTATCCTGCGCTTTGCCCAACAGTGGCAAACAGCATAAATTTTATTGTCGACCATATTTTGTAAGTTTTCTGTCATTTCAGCATTGTCCCGGTTTTTTCCGACCATGCAAGTTGATATTTCCCTGATTTCCTTATTGGAGACAAATCCATGAGCGTTCCTTCCACCGAATTGACCTGCCTTTTCGAAGACCACTGGCAAGCCTGGATGCAGTACGACCCGCTTTTTGCCAGTATGTGCGGAGACAACCGTTATGATGATCGTCTGCCTTCCGCCAGTGATGCCAGCTTTTCCGGCTGGAAAGCCCAGTTGCAGGTTTTTCGCCGGCGCCAGGATATCATCCTGCGCTCTGCGCTATCAGCAGCCGAACAACTGAACTATGATATTTTTGCCCGTCTGCTGGATATGGAGATCGAGGAACTCGATCACTTCTATTACCGCATACCCATCTCGCGCACGGCCGGTTTCCACATGTACCTGCCCGATCTTCCAACCTATATGTCGATGGAAACTCTGCGTGACTACGAAAATTATCTCAGCCGTCTGCAGGCTGTTCCATCCTATATTACCGAAAACATCGAACTGATGCGCCTGGGGGTCAGCAGTGGTTACCTGCCTGCGCAGGTGTCACTGGAAGGGATCGAGGCTGGCATTGAGACACATATTGTCGATGACCTGGCTGCCAGCGCTTTCTTTATACCCTTTAATGACTTCCCGGCTGGCATTGCTGACGCAGACCGGGCACGCCTGACCCGCCAGGGGCTGGAAACCATCCTCACCTCGGTCATTCCTGCCTACCGCCTGCTGCTGAAATTTGTGCAGGATGAATACCACCCGGCAGCCCGACCCGGTATTGCCGCCAGTGAACTGCCGCGCGGTGCGGAGTTCTATCAAAGTCGTATCCGCTATTTCACCAGCCTGGATCTGAGTGCGGACGAAGTGCATGCCACCGGTCAGAGCGAAGTGAAACGCATCCGCTCCGAGATGCAGGCTGTCATGCAGAGGAGTGGTTTCAAGGGGCATCTCAAGGATTACATAACCTGGCTGCGCGCGGAGCCGCGTTTTTATGCCAGCACCCCGCAGGAACTTCTCAAAGAAACTGCCCTGGTGCTGAAGCGTATTGACGGAGAACTGCCGCGCCTGTTCAAGACCCTGCCGCGCCTGCCTTATGGCATCCGCACCATACCAGAGTTCAGCGCTCCGGGCAATACCACGGCTTATTACATGCCGGGACCAGGGGATGGCACGCGCGCCGGCAATTATTATGTCAACGTGTATAACCTCAAGAGCCGTCCTTTTTACGAGATCGAAGCTCTTTCACTGCATGAAGCCGTACCCGGTCACCATCTGCAGATCGCCTTGCAGCAGGAACTGACCGACCTTCCCAATTTCCGCCGTTTCAGCGGGTTCACTTCTTTTGTGGAGGGCTGGGCGCTCTACTCTGAACGTCTCGGTTTGGAGATGGGTTTCTATCAGGACCCGGCCAGTGATTTTGGTCGCCTGAGCTATGAGATGTGGCGCGCCTGCCGCCTGGTGGTGGACACCGGCATGCATGCCCTGGGCTGGAGCCGCCAGCAGGCAATTGACTTCATGCTGGAAAATACCTCCTCCACCGAATTGAATATCATTAACGAGGTTGACCGCTACATCTCCTGGCCTGGCCAGGCATTGGCTTACAAGATCGGTGAGCTCAAGATCCGCGAGCTGCGCTCCTTCGCTGAAAGCCATTTGGGTGCACTCTTTGACCTTCGTGAGTTTCATGACGTCATCCTGCTGGCTGGAGCAGTACCCCTGGATGTGCTCGAACAGCGTGTGCAGGAGTGGGTGCAGGGTTTGGCATAGGCTTCTGATTTGATTTTATTTCATAGATCTTGCTTCAAGTTGTTGGAGGATTAAGTCATGGGATCATTTCACGAAAATATGACAGAATATAAGAAACAACTGGAGAAGGGTACCATCCAGACAGCCTATAAAGGGCTGATGGAATATATCAGGGGGTTAAAAACGTATTTACAAAACAAATATCCAGATCACTATGTATCCGGCATTTATTATGGTTATATGGACATGACCTATTTTTCGTTCATCCCGAAATCGCTAAATAATGAAAAATTAAAAATTGCCATCGTTTTCCTTCATGAAACCTTTCAATTTGAAGTCTGGTTGGCAGGTGTCAACAAACAGGTTCAACAAAAATACTGGCAATTGTTCAAAGAATGTGATTGGAATAAATACCGGCTTGTATCATCTATCGAAGATGCAGATTCAATAATTGAGCATGTCCTGGTTGCCGATCCGGATTTCAGCGATCTGAACGCGTTAACAGATGGGATAGAACGGGAAACCTTAATATTTATCAGGGACGTTGAGGGCTTTCTCTCGGCACAATGATGCTTTCACCAATTCCTACTCCTTGTACTGAAATGAACATTTTTGTGTCAGATCCATCTCAGAGACCGGAACCATTGTAGTTTCTCTATAAAAAGCGTACTCCTGAAAATAACATGGAAAATTACGAGAAAAAACTTCTGGAAATTGTTCCTCTTCCAACCGAATGGGTTACTGGAGTGATTCAATCATCAGAGTTGATGGAATATGTCTCGATCCAGAATGCGGAAGAAATGGAAAAAGCAATTCGATCCCTGACCCAAAAGTTTCCATTTGGAATTACTTTTTGGCCAAGTTTTGAATCGTATATTGACGATTGGTACAAAGTTGAAGTCACACCATTTCGATACAATATCTTTTATTGCGAGCGGGGAGGATATGATCTTCGTTTTACCTGCAGCAATTTCTTTGATGCAGCATTTGAAGTGTTTAAGATTATGATCCCTTCATTTACGAGAACATCCAGACTGATCGCAGCAAAGTTGGATCAAATCGCTGATCAACGTTTGCTAATATGGCTGCGGATGAGTTCGGAGATCTACCATATGCATCAGATCAATGAGCTGTTTGGAAGGAGAATGGCAGTTACCAACATCGCCTGGATGAGTGAAGAATTGGTCCGTATGGGTGTGGCTGATCATCCTGCCACCGCATTTCGAAAAAAGGAACATATTCTCAAGGGTTTGACGTTGAGCGGATATCCGCTCGAACAGGCCAATGAAATTTACAATCGAATCGACGCTGAGTAAGTTCTTGATTCATCAAGGCATCCTTATTATGATGAGTTTCCAATGATCAGAAAACAATTAGGGTTGATTAAAGATACCCTTAAAAATATATTGATAGCGCACTGGAAAAAGTGCGCTATCAATACTCATCTAATTTCAGTAACAGTCTTGGGAGATGGTCCTTTGTTCAGGAGATCAATTCTTCGCCACCGGGAATTGGACCTCGGTCACAGTCTTAGGATCGGTTTGACTCCCATTACGACCCGACCGTAGATAGATCTCACGCTCCGGTCCGCAGATATGATAACCGTTCATTTCGATCCATCTTAACATATCCTGGATGGCAGAATTTAATGTCTTGTAGGGTCCGTTGTGAATTGCCGAAGCTACCATCACTTCTGGTAGGGTATATACTCGGATGCGTTGATGTTCAGGCGGGTCAGCATCGATCGGTTCACATACTTCGGCATCCACATCACTCTCTTTATATTCATCATCAAAGAACTGCGTAAAACAGGGTCCGGTTGGACGGATGCGGTGCATGGCGAGGAATCCTTCCAATTCTCCCCACAGGGCTAGTTGTTGACTGTAGGCAGGGATGGTCCCGCGCAAACCAGCCACTTTTAATGGTTTGATCTGTTTAATGACGACTTCCAGTTGACTCATTTTATGCTCCTTGTCCATAAGCTCCAGCCAGGATTTGACGCGCTCCAGGCGTTCCTTTTCTTCTTCCAAACGGGTTTGGATCTCCACCTGGCGGGTTCTCAACATCCCCCGCAGTTGATCTGGTGAGAGTTCTTCTTCAAGCAGATAGCCGATCTGCTCGAGTGGGAAACCCATTTCCTTAAGCGCTAGGATACGGTACAGCCGGGGAAGCTGATCGAAGGTATAGTATCGGTAACCATTCCACTCATCCACCTTTGCGGGGTGAAACAGCCCCTGTTCATCATAATATCGCAGGGTTTTGATGGATACCTGGCTGAAGCGTGAGAATTGTCCGATCCGGATCATGCCTTCAGTATATATCCTCCAGCGGGGGGAGAGTCAAGAGGAAAAAATGATCTCCCTTGTCGTACGATCATCAGGTTTATTGTGAAAGGATTTCTATCAATGAACCTGGTTTTGAAATAAACAGCTCACGTTAATGGTTCTCTGACGATTGGCGTGGTAGAATCAAATTGAACGTAGGATTAATAAGGAGATAGTGTTATGGAACAACAAACAGGTTCTTTTGCCGTTAAAAAAGGGCTGGCCCAGATGCTGAAAGGTGGCGTGATCATGGACGTGGTCACCCCCGAGCATGCCAGGATCGCTGAAGACGCTGGTGCCTGCGCTGTCATGGCGCTCGAGCGTGTTCCGGCTGACATCCGTGTTGAAGGTGGCGTGGCACGCATGTCGGACCCCGACCTGATCAACAAGATCATGGAAACGGTCAGCATCCCGGTCATGGCCAAGTGCCGCATCGGTCATTTTGTGGAAGCCCAGATCCTTGAATCTTTGGGCGTGGATTACATCGATGAATCAGAAGTGCTCACCCCTGCCGACGAGGCTTTTCACATCTACAAGCACGATTTCAAAGTGCCGTTCGTGTGCGGCTGCCGCAACCTGGGTGAAGCCCTGCGCCGCATTGGTGAAGGTGCAGCCATGATCCGCACCAAGGGCGAGGCCGGCACAGGCGACGTTATCGAGGCTGTACGGCACGCCCGTGCTGTTTTCGGTGAGATCCGCCGCTTGCAGAACATGCCCGATGAAGAATTGATGACCTTTGCCAAAGAGATCGGCGCACCCTATGAACTCGTCAAAGAGGTCAAGGAACTCGGTCATCTGCCGGTGGTCAACTTTGCCGCTGGTGGCATTGCCACTCCTGCCGATGCCGCCCTGATGATGCAGCTGGGTGTGGATGGTGTCTTCGTGGGTTCCGGCATCTTCAAATCCGGGAATCCTGCCAAGCGTGCCAGTGCCATCGTGAAAGCCACCACGCATTACAAGGATGCCTCCATCCTGGCCGAAGTCAGCCGCAATTTGGGTGAAGCCATGGTCGGTTTGAATGTCTCGACCATGCCGGATTCTGAGAAAATGGCAGGCCGCGGCTGGTAATTTGATCCATGAAAATTGGTGTCCTTGCTCTGCAGGGCGATTTTGCAGAACACATTCGGGTGCTGAAGTGGCTGGATGTTGAAACCGCACAGGTTCGCCTGCCGCACCAACTGACCGGGTTGGATGGCTTGATCCTGCCCGGTGGAGAATCAACCACGATCGGCAAGTTGTGCGTGGATTATGGTCTTTTACAGCCACTGCAGCAATTCGGTCAGGATCACGCCATGTGGGGTACCTGTGCGGGTGCCATCCTGCTCTCAAAGGATGCAGCCCGTTCCCAGCCCTTGCTCGGACTGATGGATATCCGTGTGGCTCGCAATGCCTTTGGTCGCCAGGTGGATTCCTTCGAAGCCGACCTGGATATCGAACCCCTTAAACAGGCTACGCACACCACTGCGCCCTACCATGCTTTCTTTATTCGGGCTCCGATCATTACCGAAGTTAAAGGCGATGCACAGGTATTGGCAACGCTTCCGGATGGGCGCATCGTTGCTGCCTTGCAGGGCAGACTGCTGGCCACCTCCTTCCACCCGGAACTGACCGCTGACACACGCTTTCACGAATATTTTCTGTCACTCATCAACACATAGGTAAAATGTCTGTCCGTCTTCTCGACCTTCTGGACCTGATCAATCTATATCATTACCGGCAGCAGGTGATCGTACTGGATAGCGCCCGGTTGTTGACGCGCGGCAGTTTGATGGGGTTACCCTCCATGCTTTCCTACCTGAATCCCCGCCGCGAGGTCGCCACAGCCATCTCTATGCAGAAAGGTGCTGTCCTGATCGGGCAGGTGACACACTCCAATGCTTCCCAGCATGCCAACCTGGCTTTCCTTGCGCCTGAAGAAAGCAGCCCGACCATGCAAGCCTCCCTGCTGGATTTTCTTTCCGTGCAGGCTGGTGAATGGGGTTGCCAGTCCCTTTTGGCTGAGGTGGATGAATGTTCACCTGTCTTCAAAGCCTTGCGCCAATCGGGTTTCTCCATGTACGCCTGGCAGCGGGTTTGGAAATTGAATGATCTCGCTGAACCCAATAGTGCGATCTTATGGAATGAAACGGTCGACTCGGACCTGATATCCATTCAGAACCTGTATAACCTGATCGTACCAGCCATGCTCCAGCCAATGGAACCTCTCCCGCATCATGCGGCTGGATTGATCTTCCGCCAGGAGGGCGAAATTCAGGCTTACATCAGCTTAAAATACGGCCCGGTCGGCATCTGGGCTCAACCGTTCATTCACCCGGATGCAGCTTGTCTGCCCGAGTGGATGACCGCCATTCAGACCTCCATCCCCAACCGGCGCAACCGCCCGGTTTATGTCTGTGTCCGCTCCTATCAGGCCTGGCTGGAGAGTATTCTTGAAGAATTGAGCGCCTCAGCTGGAGAACGTCAGGCAGTCATGGTTCGGCACCTGGCTGTTCGCAAGTTTGTCGAAGAAGCACTTCCCGCCAATAAAGTGGAACCTGCCTGGGCCAAACCAGCCACACCGCTAACCCGCATCAAGCCTGGCGATGCGGAATGACTTATAGAAAAATTGGATTATTTAATTTGTTAACTTCTTAAATCAATGATTGGAACCAGATGGTGAAGTATAAAAATGACTAAAATGCGAATAACTGATGACCTGGATGCCTTGCTGGGTGTCATCCCGCCTGCCATCGCGACCGCGGTCCAAAAAGAAAATAACAGCGACAATTTGCTGGAAGTAATTCTGGACCTGGGACGTGTACCCACTGCCCGTTTTGTAGACCATGAAACCGTCTTGAGCGAGCAGGAGATCACCCGCCAGGAATTGGATTTCGTGGTCGAGCATATCGGGGATATCGATGCTGACAATCGCGCTGGATTGGAACGCACCCTGCACCGCATCTCTGCCATCCGCAACCGGCGCGGTCATATCGTCGGGCTGACCTGCCGGGTCGGTCGGGCTGTGTATGGCACGGTCGACATTCTGCAGGATATCATCGAGTCAGGCAAGAGCATCCTGATCCTGGGTCGTCCGGCGGTCGGCAAGACCACCCTGCTGCGTGAGGCTGCCCGCATCCTGGCTGAGACCCACCGCGTCATCATCGTGGATACCTCCAACGAGATAGGTGGGGACGGCGATGTGCCGCATCCAGCCGTGGGAAAGGCACGCCGCATGCAGGTGCGTGAACCCATGCTGCAGCATGAGGTCATGATCGAAGCTGTCGAGAACCACAATCCCGAGGTGATCGTCATTGATGAGATCGGACGTGAGCTGGAAGCCGCCGCGGCCCGCACCATCGCTGAACGCGGTGTGCAATTAATCGGCACAGCCCACGGCAATACCATCGACAACCTGATGCTCAATCCGACCCTTTCCGACCTGATCGGCGGCATCGAGGCCGTCACACTCTCAGATGAGGAAGCCCGACGACGCGGCACCCAGAAGACCGTGCTCGAACGCCGCGCCCCGCCAACCTTTGATGTGCTGGTGGAGATCCAGACCCGTGACAGGCTGGCGGTACACTTCGATATCTCCGAATCGGTCGACTCCCTGCTGCGCGGTTATCCGCTGCCGCCCGAGTTGCGTTCACGTGATGCCAAAGGCAATATCCAGATTGAAAAAGCGCCAATTAGTATGCGCTCCACAACTGGTTTCCGCATTGAAAATGGCAACAACCAGCGGCGTCCCGCCCCGCTGGAAATGCGCCCATCCCCTCGCCCAGGGCGGGAGCAGAGTGCTGATACTGATTCAACACAGGTTGAGAACCCAGCGGTCTACCCGGCAACAAATCGAATGCTGCAAAAAACCGTGCGCATCTACCCTTATGGTGTGGCCCGCAATCGCTTGTTGCAGGCTGCTAAACGACTGGGTGTGGCAGCCCAGGTGGCAACCGATGTCGGTAGTGCCGATGTGTTGGTGACCCTCAAATCCCATTATCGCAACCGCCAGCAGACGATCATGGACGCCGAGCAGCGTGGCATGCCCATCTATGTCTTGCGCGCCAATACCGTCTCCCAGATGGAGCAGTTCTTGGGCAACCTGTTTAATTTGGCGGAACTTCAACCGCAAACGGACGAGATCAGTAACATCCAGCTTGAGACACAGGCAGCCATTGCTGCCGTATTGAACGGTGAACGCTGGGTGGACCTGCCTTCGGCTCCCTCCACGGTGCGGCGCTTACAGCATGACATGGCCCGCCAGGCGGAACTGGTCTCACATTCCTACGGCAAGGAACCCCGCCGCCGGGTCAGGATCTTTCGCGAATGACTCCGGTCAGGTTCATCACACTGGAAGGCCCGGAAGGCTCCGGTAAGACCTCCCACATGGGTCCACTCTCCAAATGGCTGGAAAGTGAGGGCTGGCAGGTGTTGTGCACGCGCGAACCTGGGGGAACCCCCATCAGCGAGCAGATCCGTACTGTGATCCATGACCTGAAGAACAGGGAGATGCACCCTCACACCGAGACCCTGCTCTACCAGGCTGCCCGCGCCCAGATCGTGGAACAGGTCATCCGCCCCCAACTGACCCTGGGGGGTATTGTGTTGTGCGACCGTTATGCCGATTCGACCCTGGCTTACCAGGGTTACGGACACCGTCAAAACCTGGAGGAAGTGCGCGCCCTCATCAATTACGCCACTGCCGGTTTGCAGCCGGACCTGACCGTATTGTTGGATGTGGATGTGGAGATCGGTCTGCAGCGCAGCTCCCAGCGCCGCTCGCATGGGGGTGAATGGAACCGGCTGGATGCCTACGAGTTGGAATTCCACCAGCGTGTACGCCAGGGCTACCTGGAACTGGCAAAAGCCGATCCGGATCGTTGGGTTGTGGTAGACGCCTCCGTGAGCTGGCAGAAAGTCCAGTCGGTACTGCGCCAGGTCATTTCAGAAGGATTAAAAACATAGAGCGGGTTTCATACCCGCTCATTTATTAATTGTCGTATCATGGTCTGATGCAGGGGGTACTCTACCGTATCCTATAAATCCATACCACTCATGCCACCCATTCCAGCCATGTCCCCACCCAGGTCGGGCAGGGCGCTTTCAATTTCCTCCGGGCTCTGGCCGGATTCCAGGCGGTCGACCACGTCTTCGAATTCGGGAGGCAGTTCCTCACCCATCTCGCTGCCCATTTTGCGCATCATGGCAGCCATCGCTTTCGGATCATCTTCCAATCCTGCCAGGGCAGAGGGATCTGCCAGGCTTTCCATGCGACTCTGCTCGGATTTGGCCACGCGCACACGCGGCAGCCTGCGGCGTACATTGACGCTCTGGCAGTGGCTGCATGCCACCGGCTTGCTGCCATACTCGGCATAGGTAAAGAAAATGTCAAAGCGTTGTTTGCAATCCAAACAGACATAACCGTACTGGGGCATGGCTTCTCCGTTTGTCCATTCTCTGGTGAAGATTATACATTGAATGATAGGATAAGCTCCATTATGAGATCAGGCCAAATTGCTTTCCAACCCTTGCAAAGATCTCCAAAACACGCTCCAGTTGATCGTCAGTATGGGTGGCCATGTAACTGGTGCGCAGGAGCTGGCGCCCCTCCGGGACAGCTGGAGCGAGCACCGGGTTGACAAAGATGCCTGCATCGAAAAGTGCTTTGCTTATCATTAGCGTGCGCAGATCGTCACCGATGAAGATGGGGATAACAGGCGTTTCCGAGTGACCGATATCGAACCCGAGAAGTCTGTATTCCTTGCGCATATAAGCTGCCACATCATTGACGCGTTGAATGCGTTCCGGTTCGGATTGCATGACGTGCAGGGCTGCCAGGGCTGCTGCAGCATTGGCAGGTGGAATGCTGGCGCTGAAGATCATGGAACGGGCATTGTGTTTGATGTAATGGATGATGTCATCGTCTCCGGCAATGAAACCACCCAGGGAGGCGAACGACTTGCTGAAGGTTGACATGATGAGATCAACCTCATCCGTCAATTTGAAATGTGCAGAAGTTCCGCGTCCACCCCCCAGAACACCTGTGGCGTGGGCATCATCCACCATCAGGCGTGCATTGTATTTTTTGCAAAGCGGAACGATCTCGGGCAAAAGTGCAATATCCCCTTCCATACTGTACAGCCCGTCCACCACGACAAGTCTGCCGGAGGCCTCTGGGACCTGGCGTAATACGCGCTCCAGGTGGGTCATATCGTTATGGCGGAAGCGCACGATCTTACCCCAACCCAATCTGGCACCGTCCACAATGGAACCATGGTCAAGTTTGTCCAGCACAACCACGTCATCCTGGGAGACAAGGGCGCTGATCGTGCCGAGGTTGGTCTGCATCCCGGTCGAAAAGACCAGGGCAGCCTGTTTGCCGACCCATTCTGCCAGTTCACGCTCAAGCTGTTCGTGCAATTCGATGGTCCCGTTGAGAAAGCGTGAACCAGTGCAGGAGGTTCCATAGCGCTTGATTGCATCCAGTGCAGCCTGGCGGACCTTGGGATGGGTGGTCAGACCCAGGTAATTGTTCGAGCCGCACATGATGAGTCGGTGACCCTTGTAAACAGCTTCGGAGCCTTCATTCTCGGTAAGTGGAATGAAATAGGGATAATATCCTGAAGCGATGACTTCTTTGGCTGTGGTGTAATTTACGCATTTCTCAAAAATGTCCATCTTGTCCTCCGATCGGTTGGGTAGAATTGCCTGGACCTGGGAGAGATCTTTTCCAGTATCAATGCCGGGATAAACATCAGTTCATGGATGTCAATTGAGGGAGGCTACATTTTCTTCTTCTTTCCCGAGGCTGCCAGCTGGTCCAGCAGGCCGAAGACCAGGGACTTGGGCAGTTTGCTGGACAGCAGGTAGAACAGGCGCGAATCTGTGCCGGGGAAGATCAGGAATCGGCCTTTCTCAGCCTGTTGCAGGATGGCTTTTGCCACCTTTTCAGCAGAGAGCGCTTTGGCGTTGCCCGAGATGGCTTTTGTCTCAACCGGTTTGAAAGGTTCCTCGTAAGCCAGTTGGGGTGTTTCAGTGTCGGGGGGGAAGGCTACCGAGACATGGATGCCATGCGGTTTTAACTCTGCCCGTAACACTTCCGAGAATCCGGTCACGGCATATTTTGTGGCACTATAAGCGCTGTATCCAAACACACCCAGGTACCCCGCCATTGAAGAGATATTGATAATATGACCGGAACCGCGCTTCAGCATCTCCGGCAGGAGCGCTTTGGTCACATACACCGTACCGAAATAATTGACCTGCATCAAGCGCTCGTAGACATCCAATTCGAGTTCCTGGACATAACCTGGCTGGGTGTCGCCTGCAGAATTGATGACCACGTCCGGGATCCCGGCATTTTCTATTACACTTTGGACCATTCGCCCGGCTAGTTCTGCGTCCGAGACATCCGCGCAGAAAATGCCGCAAAGCTGGGAGGCGTCGCGACGGGCAGCTTCCACTTCCATCAGGGCAGCCTCCAGAACATCTTTGCGGCGCGCGCTTAGCCAGATGTGTGCACCCGCCGCGGACAGTTGTTTTGCTGCCGCCAACCCGATCCCGCTCGAACCGCCAGTGATAAGTACGACCTTATGATTCCAATATGGATTTGGTGCCATTTTACCTTTTGAGGTTTTCCACTTGATTAATGAGGATTTCCATTGGTTCTGTCTGCTGGACTGGTATAAAACAATACAGGCATACTGGGGGGTTTCGTAAGCTGATATTATAACCAATTTTCTGATTTAATGAGGAATAACATCTTTTATGTCGCCATAGAAAAGGTGAGTATAATTATCAATAAACAATTATCTCGCCAAAACAAGCAACTTCCCCCCTTACCCTTGCGGGTCGGGGACTTCTCCGAAAGTCCGGCGTGCTCTTGGCGGGAAGGTTGGAATGAAAAACAAGCCTGAATGAAAGAACCTTCGATACGTTTTGTCAATCATCATTAGCACCAAAGGAAAAAAACCTCATGAAAATTTTCTTCTACATCCTGTCGATCTTGTTGACCGTGGGTGGCGTGATCTGGTTCCTGCAGGGCATCAATTTCCTGCCCGGCAGCTTCATGACAGGCCAGGTTCGCTGGGTCTATTACGGCGTGATGGCTGTCATCGCCGGGATTGCCATGTATATCCATGCCAGGAACATGAAAGCCACCCCGCCAAAAGAATAAGTCCAGGTGCCAGGGGGACACAGGTCACAGCTTCAGGGTCGCCACCCATCAGGGTGGCTTTTCGTCAGGGTCGGAAAAATTCCGAATCTTTTCCACAAAGTTATCCACAGTTTTATCCACAGGCTCATGAATGTCTTTCGGTAAACCCATGCCCTGTTCTGCAGCCTTGGCGATCCCGTCTTGTGGTGCCTGCAGCGCGGCTGTTCCGTGGAGGTTTCCAGGAAGATTGGGCTTATTTTTCAGGGTTTTTCCCTGGGAAGGTCGGAATTTTTCCGCCTCTCGCTCTAGTAGTACTAGTAGTGGTAGTTTAAGATTTAAACTAGTTTTTAAAAACTTAATTAAACTACTAGTACTAGTAGTTAAGCGTCTTGAGTCGGAAATTTTCCGTCTCTTTTCCACAAAGTTTTCCACAGGTTTTTCCACAGGTCTCTTGCTGCTTTTGTGTCTGTGCCTTGTTTTGCCGGGTGACCTTGCCTGCCCGGCATCAAAGCCTTGTGCGCGGACGGGTCCTGCAACAGGATAGGGACTCAAACGTTGCGTTTCAAGGACATCTTGTGTCTCACATCGTGCTGTACTTTGTACGGTATCTTCTGTTTCACATCGTGCTGTACTTTGTACAGTATCCTCTGTTTCACATCGTGTTGTACTTTGTGCAGTATCTTCGTCCCCTGTCCCGGCAGGGTCCGCTGCAAGCTGGTGTCTGCGGCGAAACGCCCGGCTGCGTTCCGTGCTGTTGGGGGCAGCCTGGCTTTCCTTGAAACCGGTCACCAGCCAGCCCTGTGGGGTTTCTTCCACCAGCCCGCGCTCCTGCAAACCTCTTATGCCAACCCTCAGTTCTTCCAGGTCAAGATGCAGGATCCAGGCCATGTCTTTCACATCCGGCAACAGACCATCCTGATCCTTCTCACCCGCCAACATAAACAATTCAAATAAACGCCTGAACAGTTCATCCGGTAGCAGTCCATAGGTCGGGTCGTCCAATATGTCCACGTGTAGTTTGATATAGTCTTTTTTCATGGCATCCGGTCTCCTTTAATGTGATCAATTTGACAACATTATAGAACAATAGTTCTAATATTGCAAGTCCCAATTTCAATAATGCTGGAATATATTTAGAAAGCAAGAAACAAAATTTTTTTTTGACACCTGTAAATATCATTCCAAATGGTTATATGATCTGCGATCTGAAAGATCAATTGGGCTTTTGGGTGAAGAAAATGGTTTTATGTCATGGTTAATTAATCGTTCGTCCGCACCCGTAGTCATCAAAAAAGAAAAGATAAAATTACCAACTTTTTTACTTTTGTTTTTATATTTAGAGGTTTATAATTAGTATGGATTTTGATGTTTTTAATCAAAATATCTTTAACAGACTATTGATAGCTTGTAATCTTGGCAATTTAATTATTATCAGGACCTAAAAAAATAATTGAGGTAAATATAAATTATGTGGGTATTAATAATTCGTTCGCCATCCAGCACACCTCTCGAATATATGGTTAAGCAAGGGAAAAACACCCTGGGACGAAAACCCGATAATGATATTGTTATTTTAGATGAATCTGCCTCGCGCTTTCACGCAGAGATCTACTGCCAAAATGAGCTTGCAGTTATTAACGACCTGGGAAGCACAAATGGGACTTATGTTAACAAGGAGAAGATCTCCAAGCCGCATGTCTTTCAATCCGGCGACCAGGTACGTGTGGTCAATGTGTGATCAGTGTCATCTTTCAGAAAAATGGGGACACCCCGGCTCTCGTATTATCACTCACGGGGACTCGTCCACTCACGCGCGATCTCCTTCTTGAATCGATCGATAAGAACGCGGTATTACTGGATGTTGTTTCCAGCCGGTTGACCATGATCTTTAACCTAGAAGCAGCGCTGAAGGAAATTGCTGATATGACCCAGCAATCCATGGGAGCTGATAATGCCGGGGTGATCCTGGCAGAAAATTTTGACAAACTGGATGATCTGGAAATACCAAGTTCCATAACCCGGCAGGCACTTGAATTGCAATCTGTAGTGATCGATTCAGATCTGAACACCAATGCTGATAATTCTGGTGGTAGCAAAGGGCAGCATAAAATTAGTTCAGTTTTGTGTGTTCCAGTCAAAAGTGAGCAGGAAGTAGTTGCTCTTCTTTACGCCATTAAGACGGATCCCCAAGCCAGACCTTTTAGCGAGCATGATGTGCAGCTGGCAGTCGCGATCAGTCACCAGGCTGCGATGACCTTCCAACGCGAGAAACTGCTCAAAGAATCTCAAATATTGGAGCAGTTAGCCACTACCGATAGTCTGACCGGGATTCATAATCGCAGGCAGATACTCAACCTGGCAGAGTTCGAGTTTCAACGTTCTCAGCGCTTCAAACATCCACTGACCCTTCTACTTCTTGATCTTGATGATTTAAAGATAATAAATGACACCCATGGTCACCTGGTTGGCGATAATGCTCTGCAACTTTTCGCCAGCAATTGCAGAAAACAGATCCGGAACGAGGATTCCGTCGGTCGCCTTGGTGGTGACGAGTTTGTCATCTTACTTATTGAAACATCTCAGGAGACTGGTGGTACTGTAGCCGAACGAATTCGTCAAAGTTGTTGTAATTTGCAAATTGAAACCGGGGATGGTTCCATCGGGGTTTCTGTGTGTATCGGGGTCGCTACCAGCAGCGAAACGACTTCAAATCTGACCGACTTGCTCGATAAGGCAGATGCTGCCATGAGGAAAGCAAAAAAGGCTGGTAAAAATCAAATTGTGGTAGCTGTTCAATAAGGGAGATATGGCGGGCTGGGAACTTGCTTGTTCTCTGCCTACCCAGGAGCAGGTAATTGGTCATAAGCGGATAATTATAAAAAGAGTGCACACTTGTGTACCCCCTTTGTGGTACCCGGCAACCATTCGGTATGCAATCAGGTCCATAAATAAGCAGATCTCTCAATCGTAGAATGGAAACGCCTGTTTGGAGGAACATCCATCTGTACATGCAAGCGGAGTGAGCCGCAGTTGGAGTCCCCGGCACCCGTGTGCTGGGGTCAGTGATAGGAGCATGGCAATGCTCACTCGCTTAAGTCGACTCATTCCCCAACCACCACCAGCTCCTCCCTCACCATCCTCCACCTCCAGCCCGGCGGATAAAACCTGACAGGTTTCCAGAGTAATCTTATTTATCAATTTACCCAACCTCCAATAGCTGCCATTTGAACCGGGTCATTATAAAACCTGTCAGGTTTGTGATTCTGTTATCCATTGTCCATCGTCCGATCCGGGTGTATAATACTTTCATTATCAAACTATTCACCCATGCAACTAAACCGAGGAAGCCATGCCCGCACCTCTCCCCAACCAGCCTGTCATCGACAAATTCTGGGAAAGCATACCCCCTGCCTGGCGCCAGACCCGCACTCAGATCCGGGGTATCGCCTTCGAAAAATTCCAGATCAGCGTCGAGCAGTTCCAGGTACTGCGCCGCATCCGGCGCGGCAGCACTTCGGTCAGCACCCTGGCGGAAGCCAGCCAGACCGGGCTTTCAGCAGTCAGCAAGGCTGTCGAGTCCCTGGTGCGGCGCGGGTTGGTAGTACGCTCGTCCGACCCGCTCGACAGGCGCAAGATCCCCCTGGCATTGACGGAAGAAGGTCAACGTGTTTTGCAGGTTATCTTCGACGAGGCTGAAGCCTGGCTGGCAACCCGCTTCGGGAAGCTCGACACCCTCCAGATCGAATCCATTATGGAAGGTCTGGCAGCCCTGGATAAGGCTTTTTCGTCGAACGATAATTATTAACCACCAAGTCACGAAGGCACGAAGAAAAAAATAATTAAGGAAAAAAGAAGAAAAATTCCTCTTGGTGTCTTTGTGGTTATATCAATCTAAGAAAATTGTGAAGTTTGCTCCGTTCGGCGGGATCATTAATGAAACATCTTTATAAACTGCGTGCATTTCTCAAACCCTACCTGTGGCAGATGACCCTCAACATGCTGGTGCTGCTGATCATCACCGCTCTGGCGCTGATCGTGCCGGACATCATCCAGAACGTCATCGACCAGGGTCTTAAAGCTGGTGCAAGCGCTTTTCTGCTGCGCTCAGCCCTCATTCTGCTCGGCATTGGCGTACTCACCGCCCTGCTCAACCTGGCTCAGCGCTATCTGACAGAGTGGATCGGGGCGCATGTCGGTTATGACCTGCGCAACGCCATGTATGACCGCATCCAGTACCTGCCCTTCAGCTTCCACGACCACACCACCACCGGTCAGTTGATCAACCGCTGCATCGAAGATGTGCGCGCCGTGCAGTCCTTTGCCGGGGATAGCCTGGTGCAGCTTGTCCAGCTGGGTGTGCTGGCGGTCGGGGTGATTGCTGCGTTGGTGCTGCGCAACCCCGGGCTGGCATTGATCGCCCTACTGCCGCTCATTCCAATGGTCATGATGACCACCGACTTTGGCAAGCGCATCACCCGCCTCTTTTACGACGTGGACAACAACCTGGGTGATCTTTCAGCCCAGTTGCAGGAAAATGTTCTCGGGGCGCATGTCGTGCGTGCCTTCGCCCGTGAACCGCATGAGATCGAACGTTTCGATAAGATCAACCACTTGTATATAAAGTCGCGCCTGACGGTCATTGGCGAATGGTCGCGTGTCATGCCCACCACACAACTGCTGATCACACTCGGAACCATCCTGATCCTGCTGGTTGGCGGTCCGCTGGTTCTGCAGGGCAAAATGACGGTTGGCGAGCTGGTGGCTTTCAACGCCTACCTGCTCATGCTTTCGGCTCCGGTTCAACAATTAGCCTGGCTGGTCAATGCTCTGGGGGAATCCGAAGCCGGAGCGCAGCGTGTCATCGAAATATTGGAGCATATACCGGAGATCCTCTCCCCTCCCGCCGCCGATAAGCTAGGGACCCTGAGTGGAGCTGTGGAATTTCGAAACGTTTCCCTGCGCTACCAGGATGAAAAGATCCGTGCACTGGGGGGCATAGACCTGAACGTCCAGCCCAACCAGCTGATCGCGCTCATCGGGCAGACCGGCTCGGGCAAGACCTCGCTGGTCAACCTGATCCCGCGTTTTTATGATGTCAGTGATGGGGCTGTACTGGTGGACGGTGTTGATGTGCGCCAGGCGGACCTGGTCTCGCTGCGCCGCCAGGTCGGCATCGTGCTGCAGACCTCGCTGCTCTTCTCCGAGAGCATCCGTGCCAACATCAGCTACGGCCGTCCGGATGCCAGCGATGAAGATGTCATTTCCGCTTCCAAAGCTGCCCAGGCTCATGAGTTCATCAGCAAGCTGCCTGGAGGCTATGATACCCTGGTGGGGGAGCGCGGCATCACCCTCTCGGGCGGGCAAAGGCAGCGCATCGCCATTGCGCGCGCTCTGCTGATGAACCCGCGCATACTGATCCTGGACGATTCGACCTCCAGTGTCGATACCAACACCGAAAAACTCATCCAGGAGGCTTTGGATAAGCTGATGGAAGGGCGTACCACCTTCGTCATCGCCCACCGCTTGGCCACCATCCGCCGCGCCGACCTGATCCTGGTCATGGCAGACGGACGCATCGTGCAGCGTGGTCAACATGCCCAATTACTGCAGGAAGGCGGGTTGTACCGTGAGATCTACGACCTGCAGTTAAGCCAGCAGAACCACATGATTCCTGAGGGTGATGTGGACGAGGAACACATCCTGCGTGAACAGCAGCGCCTGGCGCTCAAGAACCGCCCCGCTGCCGACAGGTCGTTATCATGATGAGTAAAAAAACCATGTCAACCACGAACATTGTCCCGCCCGATTATGTCATCGATTCTGAAAAAGTATATGACCAGGGTGTCAACCCCCAGAGCGCCAAACGCCTGGTTGCCTTCACGCGCCCCTACCTTTGGCGGCTGATCTTGTCGGGCGTGCTCATGCTGATGGCTTCGGCGGCCTCGGTGGCGGGTCCCTACTTTGTCAAGATCGCCATCGACAGCGGTCTCAACGCCGGGGATGCCGGGGTTCTGCGAAACACCATCCTGGCTTACCTGGCTGTCTCGGTCCTGCAGTGGATCTGCATCTACTTTCGGGTCAATATCATGGCCTGGGTCGGGCAGTCCATCATCTATGACCTGCGCAAGAAGATCTTCGCCCACCTGCAGCAACTGTCGCTTGGTTTCTTCAGCCACTATTCGGTTGGGAGGGTCATCACCCGCACCATCAATGATGTCGAAACCCTGCGTGAATTCATGACCTGGGCTGTGCTGGCCATTGCCCGTGATATTTTCACCCTGGCGCTCATCATCCTGGTCATGCTGGATATGAACCTGCGCCTGGCGTTGCTGACCTTCAGCGTATTACCGGTCATGGTGCTCATCACCATCCTCTTCCGGCGTGCTTCGCGTGCGGCTTACCGCCGGGTGCGCGCTGCCATCTCTTGGGTCAACTCCGTCCTGGCGGAGAATGTTAATGGTGTGCGCGTTGTGCAGGCTTTCTCGCGCCAGAAGCTGAATTATGAAAACTTCCGCGATTATGTCAACCGCTACCATCTCGATCGCGCCATTGCCACGGCTCGCATCTCGTCCATCTTCCGCCCCAGCGTGGATATTCTCGGTGCCATCGCCACCGGACTGGTGGTCTGGTTGGGTGGCTTGGCTGTCCTGGGGGGGACCATCACCGCCGGCGTTTTGGTGGCTTTCATCCTGTATATAGACCGCTTCTTCGACCCGATCCGGGACCTGAGCCGGCGCTACGATTCGATGCAATCCACCTTGATCGGTTGGGAGCGCATCATGGGCTTGCTGGATACACCGGTCGAGGTGCAGGATGATCCCCAGGCAGTTGAACTGCCGGTCGTTCAGGGCCAGGTGGATTTTGAGCAGGTCTCATTTCATTATGCCGATGATCCAGCCCTCATCCTGAGTGGCATCGACCTGCACATTCACCCCGGTGAGACGGTGGCACTGGTCGGTGAGACCGGGGCTGGCAAGACCACTCTCATCAAGCTGCTCTCACGCTTCCATGACCCGACCGAGGGTCGCATCCTGGTCGATGGGCATGATCTGCGCTCGGTGACCCAGGCCTCCCTGCGCCGCCAGATGGGTGTGGTATTGCAGGACCCCTTCCTATTTAATGGTTCGGTGGCGGAGAATATCCGCTTTGGGCGCCTGGATGCCAGTGATGCAGAGGTGCAGGCCGCGGCCGAAGCGGTCGGGGCGCATGAATTTATCATCAACCTGCGCCAGGGTTATCAGACCTCGGTTGAAGAGGGCGGCGTCATGCTTTCGGTCGGGCAGCGCCAATTGCTCTCCTTCGGGCGCGCCCTTCTGGCAGACCCGCGCATCCTGATCCTGGACGAGGCCACTTCCTCGGTGGATACCCAGACCGAGCAGGTCATTCAAACCGCCCTGCGCCGCCTGTTGAAGGGTCGCACCTCGCTGGTCATCGCCCACCGCCTGTCCACCATCACCAACGCCGACCGCATCGTGGTCATTTCGGATGGACGACTCATTGAGCAGGGTACCCATGCCGGATTGCTGGCGATCCAGGGCATGTACTATGACCTCTACCGGACCGGTTTCCAGGAATAGGGAGGACGATGGGTTTGCAGCATGGCAATCAGGGGGGACGGATGATCGTGTGAATATGAAAACAAGATCCCCGATGATTTTCCGGGGATCTTGGGGTAGGTTCACAATCTAAACTAGGGTACGATTTTTACCCATGCTTTATACAGGGTGATCTTATGGGCAGGATTTGCAAATTTAAGCTGAACGCTGATTCCAAGATCTTGTGCCCAGATGGGGGGATTAAATGTATGTCCAAAGCATTGTTTATTATTGTTGGCTGCCCAGGTGACCGGTATCGATGCGATCCTCCCGGGATACTCCCACAGGTCCATATATACCGGTTTTGTGATAGCACCGTTGGTGGATTGGGCGCAAAACTCAACATATTTAATTTCCATACCATCATTGGCTATTCTGCTTGGAAAGGGTACAGGAATGTGTACCCAGAACTGCCCGGCATTTTTGGAACTTACCGAAATTCCCCAACCATTCGGTCTGAAGATATCGAATTGAGTCGGTAATTCTGCCACCCAGGCTGTTCCATGCGTTGTGAAATCGTACTCCCCGGCGGGTGCAGCCAGATTGGCAGAAGGTTCGGTGGTCAGATTTGGGGCGGCCTGGATATTTTGTACGATCAAGAGAAACAACAGGGCTACGATCAGCACAATGGTCGATACACGGTATTTCATAATATTCTCCTTTTTTTGAAACAATTGAATGAATCAGCAGGGCACTTTCCAATCCAGTGATCACTTCTCCAATCTTCATACGAAAAAATCATTTGAAGAAGGTTTTCGCTGTTTGAATGTGGAGGGTGGCAGCCTTGTTTGGGATCCTGTACTTCCTCCTTTCATATGTTGAATTCCTGGAAAAATTTTTCGCAACGAAGATGGCGACCCTGGAAATTTTGGAAGAAGCAAGGCTTATTTCATAAATCGAAATTAATGTAATACCATCATACAATAATTATGGTCTGTTTTCAAGAATGAGTAATGCCGGCATATTTCGATTAAAAACAGGGTTTTGATGATTCGCCCCTCTGTTCAACATATTCGATCTGAACTGCTGTTGATCTTCTGAAAACGGTCGAAGGTTTTTGATTCCCGGGAAATGGATACAAAAGAAGAATGGTCACAATGCTCTCTCTGATCAGGGGAAGAATGCTTCTCCTATCATGTGTCCAATAATTGCCTTTAGAAAAATTTGTGTTTAATTTGGACCATTGATAGCATTTCTGATTATCCATTTTTGAGAAATGTTTGATATTATGCAGTTTTTAAAAACTATGATAATCTTAAGAACCTTCCACCGAAATCACAACCTGGTCTGGGTGATATGGGATGACGGGCCATTTTGAGGTTGAATTTCAGCACGAAGAATGATCACGGGCAAGCTGATTTTCAAATATCTCATAATTCTTTGCTTTTTAGCATGATGGATTTATCAGAGGTTCTTAACCCGCAAAAGAATTAAGTTTAAACTGGATTTTGAAGGTGTCTATGAAAAAAATTGTTGGTTCCATCTTTTCTCGAGAAAACCTGGCAGCCCTGATCCTGTGCATGATCGTGATCGCACTTGTGATCATCACGGCAGACCTCACCAGTTCTTCTTTCCTCTATGAGGGGTTTTAAATGTCTTTCACAAATATACTGATCGCTTTGGGGATCTCCCTGGTATTCGGATTGGCTTTCCGGAACAGGGGACGTGTTTATGCTTTGATGTTGATCAGCGTGGTGGCACTGTACTGGCTGCAGCCTTCGTTGAATATTGGGGGTTACGAGATCTGGCTGCCAACATTCGTTATGGGCTTTATCGTGCTCAGTTGGGGACTGGTTTCTGAAAAGGATGAACGTAATAAGAGGAATAATCTTCTAACTGTTTTGCTCCTGGTGGCATTAATTGCTGGATTGGAGCTCATTTCCAGGGTTAAGGTGGATTGGACCTGGTTCAACGTGACCCCGCTTGTGATGTACCCGACCATTGCCCTGGGGTTTTTTTCATTATTAACCCTGGGAATCATGTACCTGCCGCGCGTTAAACCGGCTGGATTATGGGTGATGATTCTCGCCTTGTTAACCATCTTCATTGTCATTAAATTGCCAGCCTTATCCGCTTCGATCGATAATTTTATTGTGGAGATCAGTGCCGATCTACCCGGTCCCAAATTGAAAATCAGCCCGATTTTTGATTTGCGCTGGTTCGGGTTTTCGTACATCGCCTTCCGCTTGATCCATACCTTGCGGGACCGTCAGACCGGGCGTCTTCCACAGGTTTCGCTGGCAGAATACATTACCTACGTGGTCTTCTTTCCAGCCCTGGCAGCAGGACCGATCGACAGGATCGAGCGCTTCATCAAGGATCTGCGCCAACCCCTTGCCCTTGATTCGGAAGGTTGGTACGAGGCGGGAAAACGTCTCTCCCTGGGTCTTTTTAAGAAGTTCGTGTTGGTGGAACTTCTGGGTTATGTATCCCTTACACCTGCCAACAGCACATTTATTGTGTCGTCAGCCTGGACATGGGTCCTACTGTATGGGTATACACTGCAAATTTACCTGGATTTTAGCGGTTATACCGACATTGCCATCGGTTTGGGGCGATTGCTCGGGTTCAAATTACCGGAGAATTTTAACGCACCCTATCTGAAAGCCAACCTGACCCAATTCTGGAACAACTGGCACATCACCCTGACCCAGTGGTTCCGGGCGTATTTCTTCAATCCCTTAACCCGGTTTTTGCGTGGAAAGAAGATCATACCGATCTGGGTTATCATACTTTTTACCCAGATCAGCACGATGGTTCTGATCGGTTTATGGCACGGCATCACCTTGAATTTTGTTGTTTGGGGTTTGTGGCATGGCTTGGGACTCTTCATTCAAAACCGCTGGAGTGGTTTTATTGTTCCTATTAAAACCAGGTGGCTGACCACACCGATCCGTCAGAAAGCTGCGGATTTTCTGGGTATGGTTGTCACCTTCAATTTCGTTGCCCTCGGTTGGGTATTCTTTGGTTTTCCATCCTTGCAGACATCCTGGTTCATCTTCCAGAAACTCTTCGGGTTATAACGAAAAGGAATGATCATTAATTTATGAAAAAACCGATACGACCATATTCTGTTCTGATCAAAGCACTCCATCTTTTCCTTTTCATCAACCTGGGATTTGCCTGGATCAATCCTCCTGTTTCATCTTTTTCCTTGATCAATCGGGTTTTGCCGGGTTTTGAGCGTTTCCCTGTCATCCTTTCCCTGGTGACCCTGCCGGATGGCACTGTCAGTGTTCAACGCAGTGTCATACGGAACCTGGATATTCTCTTCAGCGCTCATGAAATCTCCGGGTCACCAAAACCGGCAGATGAATACCGGGTGGTGCTCTTTGGCGAGTCACCAACCTGGGGGACAGGACTATCCCCCCAGCAGACATTGGCTGGATTTATCAACCAGGCAGATTTGAAGACCTGCACTGGTCAGAAGATCCGTGTTTATAACCTTGCAGTCCCCGGATATTCAGCCACCAAAGATTTGCTTACCATGGAACGTTCGCTTGATTTCGATCCTGACATGTTCATCTGGTCCTTTACATTGGAGACATTTGATCCCAGTTACCAAAATAAAAGGCTGGTGGGTGATAACCCGGGTGATTATCAAAACCTTTTACAGAAATATGATTTGATCACCTCTATTCAGAAAATGGAGGACAATCCAAAGCCCGGTTTCATGGAAAATACCCTGTGGGATCAAAGGCAGAATCTCAGTATGCAACTCCAGATTCAGGGATATTCCTTAAAAAGCATTATTTATGGAACAGATGATATCCGCTCATCGATTTGGATAGACGGAGACCTGATCATCAAACCTCCAGGTACTGGAAATCGATATAATGGTTTGCTAAATAATGGCAACTTATTCAAATTTGAAAGGTTAATACCCTTTGACACCCTCAGAGTAGCCCATGAGATCGCCGGGGATCGACCATTGTTGATGGTCAACGAACCAATTTTTATCATCTCAGGAGCTATGAGTGATATTCGCTACAATTCTCTTTATCCACGCTGGGCGATGGACCAATTTCGCGAATTCATGGCAGCCCAGGTATCAGCGAATCATTGGATCTTCGCCGATGACTGGGACTTGCTCTCTCAAAACGAATTTCTTGATAATGTGATTCACCGTAATGCCACGGGGAATCTGCATTTGGCAGTCACGCTCTTCCCCTTGATGCAGGAATATTCCTGCCAGCAAAATTGATGCCCTCCTCATCAGTATAAATGAAAAACATGCAGAAATCTGCAAAATATCTGGATACTGCCAGAACATTCAAATTCCTTTCCCTTCAATTGGTTTTCTTTGATCTCTGTTCGCTGGTGCATTCCCGCTTGGATTTCAGAAACTGCTCGGTAAATGGTTGGAAAAGATACGAAGGATAATGAAAAATAGACCCTTTCATGTTCTATTCAAAGCGTTGATCTTATTCGTGGTGATCAACCTTGTTTATGCTGTGATTGATCCTTCCCCGGCAGCCTTCACGCTGGTCAACCACATCCTGCCGGGATTTGAGCGCTTCCCGATCAATAGGAATTTATTCATTGAACCTGATGGAGCGACAGGTTTTGATAACAATGCCATAACAGACCTGGATATTCTCTTTAGTACCCATGTCATATCAGGTAAGCCTAAAGAAACAGGTGAATACCGGGTCATATTGTTGGGTGATTCGTCCACCTGGGGTTTCGGAGTTTCTCCGGATCAAACGCTGAGTGGAGTCATCAATCATGCAGAATTACGCACCTGCAATAATGAACTGATTCGGGCTTATTCCCTTGCCTGGCCCAGCAACTCAGCTTTGAAAGACCTGCTTATCATGGCACGTTCAGATGCTTATGAACCCGATATGTTCATCTGGTTATATTCCTTGCAAGCCTTTGTGCCTGACAGACAGTCCACGCTGGCAGAATCAAACCTGCCAGATTATCTGGATCTTGTCCAGCATTACCAGCTTGATTCTTCTTTCCAACCTGAAGATTCACTTTCAAAGCCGGATTTTTGGGATCGAACCATCTGGGGTCAACGCCTGGATTTGGGCACACAAATTCAGGTCCAGGGTTTTGCATTATCCCGTTATTTCTTTGGCAGTGATGATATCAGTCCAAGAGTTTTGGAGGCTAAAGGCATCGTGATCAAACCTCCAGGAGGTGATGATCTTTTTTCTGGTAGGAGCGAGACAAATAATCTATTCAGAAACTAGTGGCTGCGTCCATTCGATACCCTCAGAATTGCCAATCAAATCGCCGCTGAAAGGCCTCTTCTGTTGGTCAATGAACCAACCCTCATTGAGACAGGTCAGAACTCCGACATCCGCTACAATTGGATCTATCCTCGTTGGGCTTTTGATCAATATCGAGATTTTATGAGAGACCTTACCAGTAGGAATCATTGGATCTATTATGATTTCTGGGATCTCCTCCCAAAATCAGAATTTTATGATTCGGTATTTCACCGGACTGCTCTCGGGAATCAGCATTTTGCAGATGAACTCATCCCCCTGATCCAGGAATATTCCTGCCAGCAAAATTGAGACCCTTGACGGCATAAATATACAACCTAAAGGTGTTGAAAAAGACTAACTGATTTGTCATTGCGAAGGAGCGGAGCGACTGTGGCAATCTTGTTTTCGATGGTGAGATTACCACGACCGGTGGAAAGAAAACCGGTCTCCCCCTAAAAATGGGGTCGGTGTCGCACAGACAAGAAAAAAAGAAATTGCGACTTTCTCAACAACCTAACCACCTGGATAACCAGGGACTCCAGTATTCCCATAAACAATTTGTAAAAAAGGTTATTAGATGTGCTCAAGGATGGGCATCCAGCCAGTCCTGGGAAATGGAAGCCATGGGATCCTCCGGGGCCAACTTCAACACCTGCTCGTAGGCCCGGGCTGCAAGAATTTGATCGCCAAGTGCCTCGTGGACCGCTGCCAGCTCAAACCACAGCCGACCATTATTTGGACTGATCTCAAGGGCTTTCTGGTATGCGTTCCGGGCTTGAACAAGAAGTCCAGCCTGCTTGTAATAAGGAGCGATCATTTCATATTGCGTGGTTGCATATTTTTCAGGCAAGTCAATTGCATGGATCGTATCTTCAACTTCCTGTAAAGTAAGAGGTTGTGTACGTCGGATCAGGCGTGCTTTGGATCCGTTTGGTAATTCCAAGGTTGCCACTTCTTCGTGGGCTGATTTGAAGGAAGGTGGTGGAAAATTTAAAAAATTCAACGTGACCCAATGATAGAGATCCGAATTTCTCTTCTTGTCCAAAACCTGGAAGATGATGTGTGAACTGGTCAGCAGATCGGAATAATTAAACCCTGCGATCGAAAAATTTATTTCCGTTTCTTGCGGAATATTCATTTGCAGATCCGGGTATTCGTTAAGAAAGTAAAGGCGAAAAGAGGTGAATGAAAAATCGGGTGTAAATCGATAAACCATCAGGTCGCAATTTCCTGCCTGGCAATTCCTGTCATTCATAACCATGGATAGAAATTCACTCACATGCCAATCTTCCTGGCTGGCTGGATTCGCACAAAAAACAAGATCGCCTGAACGACACGTATTATCTTCATTCAGAGCTGCTCCCATGTACTTCGCAAACGTAAAACTTGGCTCAGTAGAACCCCAATTGACAAAATAATAGACGAACAATGCAGAAACCAGGGTGAGTGTAGCCAATCCTGCCAGAAGCCACCTTGATCTTAGCTCTGCGATCCAAACAGCAGAGATCAATGCCATCATCGGTAATACCACTGAGAATTGCATCCAGGTTTTTGTTGAAATAAAGCCAAAGAATAGATAAGCCCCTGCAAAAGTTCCTGCCATGAACCAATCCTGGGGTCGATGCTTGATGATTGCAATTACCAGGCCAAGTGCAAACAAGATGGATAAGATCGTTGAAAGAGCGTAGGGCATGGTTCGCAGAAACCAGAAAAAGTCGGCCGGTATTTCGTTGAAACCTCTTGTCAATACTTCGAAACCTCTGAATTGCGCCAATTCATCCGATGATGCAGTTTGCAGGGTTTCCATTAATTTGCCGCTCGACGGTAAGTACCACGATGCCACCAGCACACCTACCAAAAGGATGGCAGGTAAAAAACCTCTTATTAAAAGGGGATCTGTAAATTTCTTCCATAGCCAGGGGAAGAAATTCCTGGTTCCTGAAGGATGCTGAGGGGTTGCTTGAAAGAACAACAGGTGGATCGAAATAACAGACACTGGAATCACAAGAACAATGAACATGAAAGGATGAATGAAAAGACCAAATCCCAGGGAGATCATGAACCACCAGGCATGTTTCAAGGATCGGGTTCTTAGCAAGGTCAACAATAACCACAGACTGAGTGCATAGCAGGCGGTTAAAGCAAAATTTGGGCGGAATATTCGCGATAGCTGGATCATGGGAGGGTATGCAGTTATCAACACAGCTGCCAGGAGGCCGGCTTTTTGGTTGCCAAGCAACTTGCCGATATTAAATATGGAAACCAGCAGCAATACCTGGAAAACCAGGTTAAGCATCAGTCCCGAATCCATGGATCGACCCAACAGGGCGATGAAGGGAATACTTAATAACTGGTATAAAGGGGGGCGCCCACCATGACTCAATTCTTGCAGGTTTTCAATAAAAATATTCTGACTGCCATTTTCCAACTGGTCCATGAAGACAAGTGTCTTGGAAAAATAGACTTTTGAATCGATCTCCGGTCCAAGGCGATTATCTACCCGGATCCAGGTGATATTCGAAGCGATGGAAATAACGATCAGAAAGCCCAATGCTATTTCGCTCAAATGCTTGAAAAGAAGGTCTTTTCCCGTCCGAATATTTTGCAAAACGGTCCTCCTGGAGATTACGATTCTGAATTGGAAAAAAGATAATGATAATTAATTTACACTCGATACCGCTCATTCAAGATCTGAATCTTGGATGCGTTTATTAATGGACCTTAAATTTATCGGAAATTTTAAGATATATTCATGAGCTGGTTAGATTTTACCTTAAATTGAAGTGTGCTCATTTCTGCTGTGAAGAAACTTGGAAGATGGCGATCCCAACAAACTTCATTCACAAGATGAAAACAACCTTATTAATATCGGGTGACAGACCAGAATTAGGACGGAAGTATGCTGTCCCGGGGAATTTCCTGACTTGGTAGTGTTATAATTTTATGAATTGTGCATGACCCCTATAGCTATGAATTTGGTGGCTAAATTGGATGTTGATCAACATTCATTAAGCATAGCAGTCACACGGTTTTTGCCATACAATCTTAATTTTTCACACTATCTGTCAGGATGGTTCGGCGGGTTGATAATTGATCATATCGGAAATGATTAAATGATGCGGAATGTTCTGGTCACAGGTGGGGCAGGTTTTATAGGCTCAAACTTCATACGTCACTTATTAAAGGTTGAGCCTGCCTTGAAGATCATCAACCTGGATGCCCTCACCTATGCCGGCTCCCTGGAGAATATTAAAGATCTGCCAGACCCCGGCAGACACCTATTCGTGCAAGGCGATATCTGTGATCATGACCAGGTTGAAAAATTGTTACAGCAACATCAGGTCGATACCATCGTCCATTTTGCCGCTGAAACGCATGTGGACCGGTCGATCAAGGACCCTGGTGCCTTCATTCAAACGAATGTCCAGGGAACACTCTCACTGCTCGAGGCTGCCAGGAAGGTTGGGTTGCAGCACACACCAGGACCAGGTCGATCGCTACGTTTCCATCATATCTCTACCGATGAAGTATACGGCTCATTGAGCCCAATCGAACCGCCTTTCAGCGAAGAGTCACCTTATGCTCCGCGTTCTCCATACTCGGCATCCAAGGCTGCCAGCGACCATCTGGTACGAGCATACTTTCACACCTACGCTCTGCCGGTGACAATATCCAATTGCTCCAATAACTATGGTCCCTACCAATTTCCCGAGAAACTCATCCCCCTCACGGTCCTGAATGCTTTGCATGGCAGGTCATTACCGGTTTATGGTGATGGCATGCAGATCCGTGACTGGCTCTTTGTGGAAGATCATTGTCAGGCGATTTACAGGATATTGGAGCATGGAAAACCGGGTGAAACCTATAATATCGGCGGGAATAACCAGCCGACGAATATGGAGATCGTGCAAAGTATATGTTTATTACTGGACGAATTGCAGCCTGGAACGCAGCCATATGCAGAATTGATCAAGCATGTTGCTGATCGACCAGGTCATGATCGCAGATATGCCATGAATATTGATAAAATTAGATCCACGCTGGATTGGCAGCCTCAGCATGATCTTGTTTCCGGGTTGCGCACCACGATCCGATGGTACTTGGAAAATCCACAATGGTTGCAAGCCATTGAAAACCAACCCGGTTACAAACAGTGGTTGGGAAAGAACTATCCTGAAATTGGAGAAAATTAATGAAAGGTATCATCCTGGCAGGTGGGAGTGGCACCCGCCTATACCCGCTCACCCTGGCTGTCAGCAAGCAGCTAATGCCTGTCTATGATAAACCGATGATCTATTATCCCTTATCAACTCTAATGCTGGCGGGTATTCGTGACATCCTGGTGATATCAACGCCTTATAATCTCCCTTTGTTCAAGCAGTTGCTGGGAGATGGCAGCCAGATAGGATGTTCATTTTCATATTTGGAGCAACCTAACCCCAACGGTCTTGCCGAAGCATTCTTATTGGGAAGGGATTTTTTAGATAAGGATTCGGTCTCACTGATCCTGGGTGATAATATTTTCTTCGCACAGGGATTAGCCCAAAAATTGCAGAACTCTGTCAAAAAGTTGGATGGTGCCACCATCTACTGCTATCGGGTCAAAGATCCCGGGAGTTATGGGGTGGCAGAGTTGGATTCCAACCACAGGGTTATTTCCCTGGAAGAGAAACCTGAAAACCCCAGATCCGATTGGGCTGTTACTGGTCTCTATTTTTATGACAACAGCGTCCTGGATATCGCACGGGATGTAAGACCGTCCGAGCGCGGCGAATTGGAAATTACCAGCATCAACCAGGTCTACCTGGAAATGGGTAAGCTGCAGGTGGAATTACTGGGTCGGGGGGCAGCCTGGTTGGATACCGGCACACACGATTCGATGCTGGAGGCTTCCCAGTTTGTCAGTGTAATTGAGCGCAGGCAGGGAATGAAGATCAGTTGTCCGGAAGAGATCGCCTGGCGCATGGGTTATATTGATGATCGGCAGCTTGGAAGATCAGCCGAAAAATTAAAGAACAGCAACTACGGGCATTATTTACAGGCACTTCTCGAAGAAAAAGAATGATACCTGCATTTTACAATTCATTTAAGAATTATTATCACTCACTTAAGAAAATATGCCGATGAACAATCAAAACCCACCAACAGATTTGTGCCCAGGTTTGTCCGTCATCATTCCAGTTTTTAATAGCGATGCCGGTTTACCTTTGCTGATCGAAAAACTTATGATGATCGTCCCGGAGATCACTGAAGATCATGAAATAATTTTAATTAATGATGGCTCCAGGGATGATAGCTGGGAAGTGATCGAAAACATGACCCAGCGCCATCCGAAGATCATTGGGATCAATCTGATGCGTAACTATGGACAACACAATGCTCTCCTGTGTGGGATACGGGCTGCCCATAAGGAAGTGATCATCACCATGGATGATGATCTCCAGAATCCACCTGGAGAGATACCGAATTTATTAAAAGAACTCGAGAAAGGTTTTGATGTGGTCTATGGGATCCCAAACAAGCCGCAGCACGGTTTTTGGCGGAACCTGGCTTCACGCATCACGAAACTTGTTCTCAATTCGGCTATCGGCAGTAAGAATGCAAAGATGGTCAGCCCTTTTCGAGCATTTCGTACCCATATCAGGGCTGCCTTCGAATATTACGATGGTCCGGCTGCCTCGATCGATGTATTGCTTGCCTGGGGCACAACTTCCTTTGGCTCGATCCCTGTAGAACATAAGCCTCGTGAAGGAGGAGTTTCCAATTACACCTTTTGGAAATTGGTTACCCATGCCCTGGATATGATGACAGGCTACAGCACGGTTCCATTGCGACTGGCCACGCTGATAGGTTTCAGCTTTACCCTTTTTGGAATGTGCGTCATGATCTACGTGATGATCAGTTTCCTCCGGGAAGGAGGCAGCGTACCCGGTTTTCCTTTCCTGGCATCGATCATTTCGATCTTTTCGGGCGCCCAATTATTTACACTGGGGATCATTGGCGAATACCTGGCTCGGATGCATCAGCGAATTTTGAAACTCCCCTCGTATATTATCCGAGATACCTCTATTTATCACCCTGAATCTAAATGAGCACGATTCAAATAACAACTCTTTCTTCTGGAGACCTTCAAGATATTAGGCCTTTACTGGCGGATGGGTTTCGAGTTCCCTATCGTTTTCTCAAAAATAATCCGGGGGTTGACCTGGAAAATTACCTTTTTGATGAGTTCAAGGAGGCCATGCAAGATATTAATACGAAAGTGTGGGTTGGTATCTATAAAGACAGCATCGTTGGAGCGCTGGTTTTTGCAGATTTGCCCTGGGAAACCCGGATTTTTAAAAAGAAAATGGGGACGATAAAATATTTCCTTATCAATAATGGCTTTCATCAAAAAACCGAATTGGCGGAAAAATTACTCGATCATCTCATCAAATGGGCATCCACATCTAACCTTGAATTCCTGCAATACAAAGCCTATACAAATGACAGCCTTATGATTCATTTACTGGAATCAAGGGGTTTTCTTTTGATGGATACAGTCCTCGATTATGTCTATGATCAAAATAGATTTCCATTTGAAAGCATTCCAAAACCGCAATCAAGAGATGATGTTAACCTGCGTCTTTCTAAACAAGAGGATGAAGGAGAATTAATTGAAATTGCACAGAGATCCTTTGGAAATCATTTTGGGCGATTTCATGCGGATGAAAGCATCCTTCCCGGTCAGGCGACCAGGGTTTATGAGGAGTGGATTATATCATCCTTAAAAGGGTATGCGGATTATCTTATTGTGGCGGAAATAAATGCTGAAATTGCAGGTTATTCCATCTGGAAGAAGCCATCCTCAAATGAACTCAGGCATGGTCTGGGGATCGGGCATTTCAGCATTTGTGGAATTCACCCAGGTTACCAGGGCAAAGGGTTGTTTGGGCTCCTGACATGGGATGGAATGCGACTCTTGAGCGATCAAGTGGAGTGGATGGAAGGACCCACGCATGTCAACAATTATCCAGTGCAAAGGGGCTATGCAAAATTATCCTGGCAGATACAGGATGCCCGGCATACTTTTCATAAATGGTTCCAGCGCTAGTATCTGCATTCGAGAACGATTTTTGGCTGATGTGATCTTTCAAAGGATGGATAAGAAAGAAAATCTATGATCGACCTTCATAAGGAAAACAATTTTGGTGCATGACTTAAATACAGAGAAACCTGGGAAGGTCAGTTATGATCCTGTCTATTTTAAATACCTGGCCGCGATTGAAAAAGAGCATTTCTGGTTTCGCACGCGCAATACCGTGATCCGGGAGCTGGTTCGGCAGACTGTCATGAAATTTCAACCGGGATTCCGTGTCATGGAAATTGGTTGTGGAACGGGCAATGTGCTGGACGAGATCACTAATGTCTGCCAGGATGGCCTGGTGATTGGCGTCGATTTATTCCTGCAGGGCTTGAGGTTCGCCCGCGATCAAGTCACCAATCCGTTGGTACAGGCAGATCTATTTGCCATGCCTTTTCATGAAAAATTCAATATGATCTGTTTGTTTGATGTCATCGAACATCTCCCGAATGATGAAGAGGTCTTGAGAAAGATGATGCAAATGCTGACCCCCGGCGGTTATCTGTTCATCACGGTCCCTGCCCATCCTTCCCTTTGGAGTTATTTTGACGAAAGCGCCCATCATTGTCGACGTTATGAACTTGCAGAATTGCAGACAAAACTTGCTAACACCGGGTTCAAGATCGAGTTCCTGACACATTATATGAGTTTGAGTTTCCCCCTTGTATGGTTGTCTCGAAAACTTCATGCAGGCATTCGTAAACCTGGTACCCTATCCATGAAACGCGCCAATGAACTGACCATGGCGGAATTAAAGATAACACCTTTGGTCAACCCGCTTCTAACCTGGTTATATCGCAAAGAAACTGATCGATTAGCGAAGAGGTATGAACTTCCTTTTGGGACCTCACTCCTGGCGTTGGCCCAGAAACCAATGGATTGATATGCTCGAAAATTGAAATCAAGCAGGTAAAGAACCAAATTAATTTTTTCTTTGATATACACAAGTGTCATTATTAATGGAGAAAAAAAAGAATTATATTTAAGCCACTTGGTAATGTTCGAAATATTTTGTAGTATCAATGGATATTTAATTCAATTTTGGAGATCGATCTATTAAGGATTACCCATGACAATCCCTTTTAATCGTGCAGTTATGGTTGGAAATGAAATGGAATATATGACCCAGGCGATTGCCAACGGGCATATTTCCGGGGACGGTCCCTACACAAAAAAAGTGCACTCGCTCCTGGAGACCAGCCTTGGGGTCCCAAAAGTACTATTGACCACTTCTTGTACCCATGCACTTGAAATGATGGCGATCTTGTTGAATATCAATCCCGGGGATGAGGTCATCATCCCGGATTTTACTTTTGTTTCGACAGTCAATGCCTTTGTGCTGCGGGGTGCCAGGCCTGTTTTTATGGATATCCGGCCTGACACCCTCAACCTGGATGAAGGTCATTTGGAAGCCGCCATCTCATCCCGCACAAAAGCCATTGTACCGGTACATTATGCCGGTGTTGGTTGCGAGATGGATACCATCATGCAGATTGCCAACCACCACGCTATTCCGGTCCTGGAAGATAACGCCCACGGTTTATTCGGAAAATATAAGCATAAATTCCTGGGTTCTTTTGGTGTGATGGCATCCCAGAGTTTTCATGAGACCAAGAATTTCAGTTGTGGGGAAGGTGGAGCACTGATCATCAATGATCCGGGTTTTTTTGAGCGGGCAGAGATCATCCGGGAAAAAGGCACCAATCGTTCACGGTTTTTTCGCGGGCAGGTCGATAAATATACCTGGGTGGATATCGGCTCATCCTACTTGCCATCCGACATCCTGGCTGCTTTTCTTTATGCCCAACTGGAGCAGCACCAGAAAATACAGAAACACCGCCAGCAGGTCTGGGAGACCTACCAGGCTGGTTTGATCGATTGGGCTTCGCAGAATGGCGTCCGTCTCCCGGTGATCCCTGCGCATTGTGAACAGGCTTTTCATATGTATTACATGCTTTTGCCAGACCTGGAAACCCGCCAGCGTTTCTTGCAGCACTTGCGCCAGCATGATATCCTAGGCGTTTTCCATTACCTGCCCCTGCATCTATCCGATATGGGTAAAGAGTTTGGAGGCAAGGTTGGAGAATTCCCTGTTACAGAGCAGGTCAGCGATCAATTGGTGCGCCTGCCTTTCCATAATGGTCTGACTGGGTCGGAACAAGAACAGATCCTGGAATCCATTCACGCTTTCAAATCATAAATCCAGGAAGAAAAGTTGGGCATCATATTTCTCGCCAAATATTCATAATAAGATCCGACACATTTCCACCGGGTAATTAACCAGAATAACCAGCTTATTCCCAGGCGTGTTGGTATTCTGGTACTTCATACCCTTACCTTTAAATGAAGCGCTTCATTTTAAATCATCATAACCGAAAGACATCATAACCTTCGTTGCAATCCAGTTACTCCTTCGACCTGGTCGGACATTTCAACCAGAAAACAAGGATCCAGATCGATATGCTTTCGAGGATGAATATGGTATTTTTCGATTACAATAGGGTTTATGTCCTCAGATACTGAATTTAACATCTTCCGTCCTGAACCGCTGCTGATCATCCTGTCAGGTCCATCCGGTGTTGGTAAGGATACCATTCTGCAAAGGATGCAGGAACGCAAACTGCCATTTCATTTTGTGGTCACTGCCACCACTCGACCGATCCGACCGAATGAAGTACACGGCAAGGATTATTTCTTCGTCAGCCATGATGAATTTGCCCGCATGATCGAAGCCGATGAGCTGCTGGAATATGCCATTGTTTATAATGATTACAAGGGTATCCCCAAGCAGCAGGTACGCGAGGCGATGGTTTCCGGCAAGGATGTCATAATGCGCATAGATGTACAGGGTGCAGCCTCCATCCGCAAACTGGCACCCGAGGCGCTGCTGGTCTTTTTGACCACGGAGAATGAGGATGAACTGGTCAACCGCCTGAAGGAACGCAAGACCGAAACCCCCGAAGGTCTGAACTTGCGCATTGCCACTGCCCGCCAGGAATTGAAGCGGATTGATGAATTTGATTATATGGTCATCAATTCTGATTTTCAACTGGACGAGACGGTGGATATTCTCACGGCTATCATCCAGGCTGAGCACCACCGCATCAAACCCCGCAAAGTGAACCTGTAAATAAAATCCCATCTTAGATCACAAGATGGTGATCCGGCGGGCATTAATTCTTACAAGCATGCTCCCCTCACCATCCTTCTCCCGTTATTGTGATGATTGGATCATAAAAACGAATAAAGGTAACTCTATGAACCCTTTCCGACCTCCAACCGAAACTCCGCCCGAAACGCCTCCCCCGGGGAGTGTGCGGGTTGCCATGCCTGTTTCAATACCGTATGCCACCTATTCCCTGATCGCTGTGACCGTACTGGTTTATCTTTTGCAGGTCCTCAGCCAGAATCTTTATGGAATTGACCTCCCGGCTCAAATAGGCGTAAAGTTTGGCCCTTCCATCCGTGCAGGTCAGATCTGGCGCCTGCTGACGCCGCTCTTCTTGCATGGCTCGCTGTTGCACATCGGATTTAACATGTATGCCCTCTTCTCCTTTGGGCGTGGCATGGAATCCCGCTTTGGGTGGCTTCGTTTCCTGGCATTGTACTTCCTGGGTGGATTTGCCGGGAATGTGTTTTCATTTGTGCTCACCCCCGAACCTTCGTTGGGCGCCTCCACGGCAGTTTTTGGCCTCCTGGCAGCCGAGGGAGTCTTCCTGTTTCAAAACCGGGCATTGTTGCGCGACCAGGCCAGGCGTTCCATCTCGAACCTGGTCTACATGACAGGCATCAACCTGCTGATAGGCTTCAGTATTTCTGGTGTGGATAACTGGGGTCATGTTGGCGGCATGCTGGGTGGTTTGCTGTTTGCCTGGTTTGGAGCGCCTTCCTGGAAAGTGGAAGGCTTTTATCCCAACCTGCACATGGTGGATGAACGTAAAGGCAGCGGTCTCCTGGCTGGCAGCCTGGCTGTGCTGCTATTCTTCATCCCACTCGCCGCCATGGGTTTCATCTGGCCGGTGAAATAACCCTTCAATTATGCAGACCCTGAAAAAACCTTCAGGGTCTCGTAAAAACTACCAGGGGGGAATTTATGCCTTTCTCCCCCTGAACTTCAGGTGTGAGACAATTTCCTGTCATTTGATTTCCAACAATCGCAACAACTGGTCGATATTAATATCGGTCGGGATGCCATCCTTATGCCAGTGATAACTGCACCCGCAGTAATCCAGCAGAAGCCCCTGGGCGGGTACCCCCAGGCGCATCATCTCCCAGCCACCGGTGGCATTGGTCAACGGGCAGGACACTCCCACAAGTCCGATCGATTGCTTGCCGGGTGAATTGCTGTCCCCTGCCGCGAAGGTCTTTAACTCATCGGGGATCATGAAGACCTGGAAGCCGTGCTTTTCACCCAACCGGGTGAGCTGATTGACCCTGCAGCCGGGGGTACAGTTGGCGCAGCATGCGCCGTACGGTGTGGAGTTAGCCAGGCAGTCATCATCGCTCTTTGCCTTCATGCAGGGCGGCACGATCACGATCCTGGCAGTTGTCTTCAGAAAATCCGCACGTAGGCAGCGATTGAGGATCTCAGTACCGAACATGTTCAGGTGATATTCCACCCGCAGCCGGCCGGTGAATAGATTGTCCTCGCGCCAGCGGTAATTGGGATGGGTAGCGGACAGGAAGTTCTCAACGTTGGTGGTGAATTCGCCCAGCCTCTCCAGACTGGTTGTTTCGAACCAGCCTGCCAGGTCGATGGTTTTCTGCAGAGCAGATGTTGCCGTTCCGGGAGGCAGGCTGGCTAGGTGATCCCGCCATTTCGTCAGGCGTTTGACTTCCTCCGTAAATTCTCCGCTGGCAGTCAGCCATTCCAGCAGGATATCCAGGTGTTTGAGCGTGGGCATAACTTCCCCGTGATCCGTTTGTTTGGCGAAAGCCAACCATCCACCCAGCCAGCCGCGCAGCAGGTCAACGCCCGGTTTTAAGAATTGATTGCTTTTACGCAGGACTGCCAGCCAGGATAAAATTCGCCGCGCGCCAGACCTGGATCTCATGGCTGAGCCTGCATACACACGCCACAATACACCCAGGGTGAGCAGTTCAAAAACAACCTCATCCCGCTTGCGTGGGGAAATGTTCGCAGGGGATTCGTTCTGGGACAAAAAAACTGCCAGTAGGTCCGACACCTGACCAATGGCATGCCTCAAAACTTCAATGCTGAATGCAGAAATGGTCCGATAGTATTCGTCAGAGTTGGAATGGTTGGAGCGCAGCGAGTAGGTAAGTATTTCTGGCATAAGGGTTCAATGAATAATCCTAATTGTCCAATCATACCAGCCATGAATTAGGAAGGGTATAAAATTAACGAAGAGCCTTTTCAAAACTGCATGTCACTGTGGCACTGTTTCTTTTCATTTTTTGGATAATCCTGTCAGGATTATTCCTACCCATGCCGGGACATGAAGCGTTGCATGCGATGGAGCGCTTCCTCAATTTTTTCGTAGGCGGTGGCGTAGGAGCAGCGTACAAAACCCTCACCTCCGGCACCGAAGGCGTTACCCGGTACAACCGCCACATGCTCCTCAGCCAGCAATTTTTCAGCAAAGGTGTCATCATCCATGCCTGAGGCTGCGATATTCGGGAAGGCATAGAAAGCGCCGCGTGGTTCAAAGGTGGTCAGTCCCAGGTTATTCAACCCGCCTACGATCAATCGGCGGCGGCGATCATATTCGGCTGTCATCTCCAGCACATAGCGCTCACCGTTCAAAATTGCTTCCGTGGCGGCATCCTGGGCAGTGGTCGGTGCGGACATGATGGTGTACTGGTGGATGGTTACCAGGCCCTTGATGAGGTCAGCCGGACCAGCCGCGTAACCAATACGCCAGCCTGTCATGGCATAATCCTTTGAAAAACCACCCAGCAGGATGGTGTGTTTTTTGGCATAATCACTCAGGGTTGGGAAACATACATGCTTAAAATCATATACCAGGCGGTCATAGATCTCATCCGAAATGACCAACAGACCGTTACGTTCGGCAATGCGAGCCACTTCCAGCAGTACTTCGCGCCTGGCAACAGCCCCGGTGGGATTGTTGGGATATCCGATGAAGAGTGCTTTTGTGCGTGGAGTGATGGCGGCTTCCAGGCGTTGGGGGTCGAGCTGAAAATCATCTTCCACCCGGCTGGGGATCTCGATCGGCACGCCGCCTGCCAGCAAGACTTCAGCCTGGTAGGAGACAAAGCAAGGGGTTGGGATGATGACTTCATCGCCGGGATCAAGGATGGCGGTCATGGTCAGGTAAAGCGCTTCCGAGACACCCACCGTGGCGATCACCTGGCTGACCGGATCATACTCCACACCATACAGGCGCTTCAAGTTTCCGGCAATTGCCTGGCGTAATTCCAGCTTGCCGGCGTTGGATGTGTAATGGGTCTCGCCTGCACCCAGGGAACGGATGCCTGCCTCAAGGATGGGTTTGGGGGTGGTGAAATCAGGCTCACCGATGCCCAGCGAAATGACATCCTTCATGGTGGCGGCGATATCAAAGAATTTGCGAATGCCGGATGGTTTTAGATTGGCAACCCGTTTGGATAAGTACCGCTTATCAGAAAATTCTGGCATCAATACTCCTTATGGTTGATGGATGCGCCATTCGTCGTATAACTCACCATAGAATAATTCAAAGGTCTGGTTGTCAGATGTGCGCACGCGAAAGCATTTTGCTCCTGGAATGCGCCACCGCTCAACGATCTCCGTGATCACCAGGCGCTCGTTTTTCCAGGTCAGGGCAACCGGTTTCTCGGCATATTCAAATTCTGAGTGGCATTCAACAATCTCATTCATGCTTTTACAGATTCACACTGCAATCATCACCCAAATTAAGGCTGGCGGTTGATTCTTCAGCACCCCTCCCAAGAATGGAAACACGACAGCCGATAATGGAATGATCCAGTGCAGCTGATTCCACCGAAACACCTTCTTCGAGAATGCTGTTCTCAATATGACTGTCTGTGATCATGCAATCAGGACCGATGGAGACGTGCGGGCCGATCCTGGAGGTTGTCACCCGTGCGCTGGGGTGGATGAACACCGGGCGGATGATCTCCACATGCGTGCCGAGATGGGTGGCTGGATTCTCGCGGCCATGTTCCAACAGGTAACGGTTGGTTTCAAGTGTGGCTGAGATCGTGCCGGTATCCAGCCAGACGCTGACAGGTTGAACACGCATACGGAATTGGTTTTCAAGCATTACATTGATGGCATCTGCCAGGAAGTATTCACCTTTAAGTTGGATATCACGACGGAATTGCTCCTGGATGGCTGAAACCAGCGCTTCTCCCGACCGAAAGTAGTAACAACCAGGTAACGCCAGTTTGTTTTCCATGCTGTCGGGTTTTTCAACCAGTTTTGTGATGAAATTGTTGGCATCCACTTCTGCCACCCCGAATCGGCGGGGATCCGCAACGGATTTTACCCAGGCGATCCCATCCTGGATTTCATCCGCAAGGCTGGAAAAATCTGTTTCGATCAGGGTGTCAGAATAGATCATCAGCATGGGTCCCTGCAAATACTGCCGTGCCAGGAACAGGGCATCGGATTGACCGCGCATGACCTCTTGGATGACATAATGAACCTTCAGGTGTGGGTAATTGGCCTGCATGAAAGCCGGGATCTGCTCCTCTCCCAGGTTGGGGCTGAGAATGAATACATACTCAACCTTCATTGTCCCTGGCAGACTGTCCAAACTATCCAGCAGGTGATCGAGGGATGTTTTACCAGCCACGCTGATCAAAGGTTTGGGTTTGCTCCAGGTGTGAGGACGCATACGCGTACCCATCCCGGCCATTGGTATGACAACTTTTAGTGTTTCAGCCATGATCCTACCCTTTTTGTATTCTGATTTTTCTCACCGTCCAAAAGGTTCGTGCAAGCCTGATCGGATCAGTCTTACCTTCATTGGAAGCCTTTCTTTCAGGTCGCGGTTCGATCAGGTGCTAGCGATTCGTAAGGAGTGCGTAGATAAAATCCTTAATTAACCCTTAGGGTCATTTCTTCTCAAGCGAATCGATCGTATTTTCCAGCAAAGAAACAGCTTGCTGGACGGTATCAACATCGAAGGCGAAATTGCCGCCAGCCGTGGAGAATAACTCGGGCAGGCTTACTTTACCGCCCACTGACAGTGCCTGGCGGTAACTTGCCACCGCTTTGCTTTGATCCTGGATGGCATTCGCAAAGATCTGGGTCGCACCCAATTGTGCCATCCCATATTCTACATAATAGAAAGGAACCTGGTGTATGTGCAGCTTGCGGTGCCAGCCTGTCTTCAGTTCCTCTTCCAATCCGCTCCAATCCACACTCGGGATGAAGCGTTCCCAGAGTTCCATCCATTGGGCATCACAACTGGCTGGGTCTGCACCTGCTTTGGGGTTCTCGTACACCCAATGCTGAAAAGCATCCACCACAGCCATGAAGGGCCAGAATAAAATAATTCCTTCCATATGTTCAATACGTGCCCGGGCCGCGTCGGGATGGGTGTAGTAACCGCCATTGTCCCGCGTCAGGTAGGGTGCAGCTAGCAGTTCCATGCCCATCGAAGCCACTTCGGCAAACTCCATCGGGACATTCATCTGTTGTGCATAGGGCAACTGGCTGGATTCAAAGACGTGGAAAGCATGCCCGCTCTCGTGCAGCAGAGTCTGAACATCGTCATGCTGACCGACCGCGTTCATAAATACAAATGGTTTGCGGATGACACTCAGAGATGTGCAGTAAGCTCCCGGAGCTTTATTCTTGCGGTTATCCAGGTCCAATAATTTTTCTGCCTGCATCTGCTTGAAATATTTGCCGAGCTGAGAGTCAACATGATCAAAAATGCTGGCTGCTTTTTGCTGGAATTCGTCCATATTCTGGAAAGGCTTAAGCGGTATGGTTCCGGCTGCTTCAACGGGGCGACCGAACCAGCCATCCGAAAGATCCCAGGGGCGAAGTTTATTCACACCCAGTTTTTTGCGGTGACGTTCGTAGATGTGGTTTGCAGCCGGTACAACCACCTGTTCGATAGCCTGGTGAAAGGAGCGGCAATCCTGGGGGGTATAGTCGAAGCGCAGGTATTCCTGCCAGACATATTCACGATAACTCTTCTTTCCAGCATTGGCAGCCATAGTGGCCCGGTTTTTAATATATTTTCCCCACAGGTCATTGATCGATTGGCGGTCCGAGATCTGCCTCGCCAGGATGGCGTGCCAGATCCGCCCGCGTTTGGATCGGTCCGGGTCATGTAATTTTTGCTTGATCTGGGAAATGGTCAATTCCTGACCCTCCCATTCTACACTTTGCGCGCCGATGATCTTGTCATAATCCTTGTTAAGTTTCTGCTGTTCGGCTTGCAGCGCCAGGTTTTCTTCGCGGAAAAGTTCTGCCTCGGCGCGCATGTTCCGTAGTGGGATCTCAAACCCTGCCGGTTGCAGACCGCTTTCCAGGAGTTTCTCTTTCAGTTTCTGACCGGAGCTCATGGCAGCGGGAAAGACATTGTCCAGGAATTTTTTAAACATCTGGTCAGCCTTCTCATCGGCAGTGTTGACCGTGGTGGCCAGCGACAGGCGGCTGTACATCTCCGAGACCCGGTCAGACAGGGCTGTCCAATCCCGCAGCCATAAGTCCACATTGGATGAGCTTATCGGGCGGGATTCCAGTTCACTGGAAAAAGGTTTCAGGTCTGACCAGGTCAGCTTGATGATTTCTTGTGCTTTTGTGGGAAGAAGTTTAAAGTCCATTGTGATCCTTTCTTGGTATTATTTCTTTTCAATAATGGTTAATTTCGCCAGTGAAGCTCCCAGCCGTTTGAGACCGAAAATTTTGAAATTAACCGCCAGTATTTCATCCTCATCCTGTAATCGGCTTTCCAGGACGGTTCCTTCACCCCAGGTGTTATGGTTGACGCGCGTGCCAATGGGATATTGATGTTCATTAATGATAGCAGGTTTTGGTGAAAGGGGCAGCTTCCAGGCCATATCCATCCTGGCTCTGGCGCGCATGTTAAGGCTGCCGCGCCCTTGCCCGTTGAGCATTTCTGCTGGTATGTCATTCAGGAAACGTGATGGATAAGTATCTTCAGAATAGCCGCGTCCACCGCGGCGTGCGGCGCGCACCAGGTAAAGGCGGTCTTTGGCACGCGTGATACCCACATAGAACAAGCGGCGCTCCTCATCCATTTCTTCCGGTTCGTCAAATGAGCGTGTATGCGGCAGGATGCCGTCATCCAGCCCGACAATGAAAACAGCTCCAAACTCCAGGCCTTTGGCGGAATGCAGGGTCAACAGGGTGGCTATGTTCTGCCCTTCCACCAGGGTATCCTGGTCTGAGATGAGCGCCACCGTCTCGAGGAACTCACCCAGGCTGCGCTCTTCATATTCGGTTGTCAACCGGCGCAGTTCCTTTACGTTTTCCCACCGTTCAAGGGCTTCCTCGCTGCCATCGGCGATTATGAAATCCTCGTATTGGATGTCTTCCAGGATACGGTCAAAAAGCTCGGTAATAGTATATCTGTCCCTCAGGTTGATCCAGTAGCTCAACATGTTTCCAAACCCGCATAATTGTGAGGCGCTGCGTGCACTGAATTGTGACCAGAACGGAGACTTGTCTGCTTGGGTCAGGTCAAACAGGACACTGGCAGCCGGAACATTGGCTGTGCGGGCAGCCGTGAACAGGTTTTGGATGGTTTTTTCCCCGATGCCGCGCGTGGGTGCATTGATGATGCGCTCCAGGCTGATCTCGTCCACAGGGTTGTAAACCAGGCGCAGGTAGGCAATGATGTCTTTGACTTCACGCCGCCCATAGAAGCGTTGCGCTCCGACCAACCGGTAAGGCAGTCGCGCTTGCAGGAAAGCCTCTTCCAGGAGACGAGACTGGGCATTGGTGCGGTACATCACGGCACATTCGCTGGCATCGAACTGTTTGTTGGCGACCAGCTGCAGGATGGTATCCACCACAAAGGACGCTTCGCCATAATCATCGGCAGCTTCAAAGTAGATCAACCGTTCACCCTGGCCGCGCTCAGTGAATAATTGTTTGCGTCGGCGTTGTCCATTTCGATCGATGACTGCCATGGCTGCATCCAGGATGGCTTGCTTGGAACGGTAGTTCTGTTCCAGCAGGATGATCTGCGTATCAGGGTGATCTTTTTCAAAGCGCTGCACATTGTGGTAATCTGCGCCGCGCCAGCGATAGATGGACTGGTCCGGGTCACCTACCACGAAGATATTATGGTGAACAGAAGCCAGGTGCTTTAGCAGGCTGTATTGCGCCAGGTTGGTATCCTGGAACTCATCCACCAGGATGAATTTAAAACGCTGGGCATATTTTTCTCGCACCTCCGCTACTTCTGCCAGCAGGTGGGCTGTCAATAACAACAGGTCGTCAAAATCGACCGCATTTGAATTTTGCAGTGTGGACTGGTAGTGCTGGTAGATACGTTTAACCACTTCGTCCCGGTAGGTATTAAGGGGGTAATCCTCCGGCATTATCAGCTCGTTCTTGGCATTTGAGATGGTTGCATGGACACTGACAGGCCGGTAAAGCTTATCATTAATATCCAGGGAACGCATGGCAGCTTTGACCACGCGTAACTGGTCGTTATCGTCAAAGATCACGAAGTTGGAATTGATCTCAAGATGGTCGGCCTCCTTGCGCAGGATGCGGGCACACATGGCGTGGAAGGTCCCCAACCAGAGACCCTGTTGCGGTGCATCTTCACCGATCAGTTCGCTTACCCGGCTTCCCATTGAACGGGCGGCTTTATTGGTGAAGGTTACCGCCAATATCTGGTAGGGTCGTGCGCCCATATTACGGATCAGGTAAGCGATCCGCTGCGTTAGAACGCGCGTCTTCCCGGAGCCGGGACCGGCCAATACAAGCACAGGTCCAATTCCGGTCGTCACTGCCTGGCGTTGTTGCTCGTTAAGTTGATCCAGAAGATCCATAAGTAAATTTCGTGATTCTTTAACGGTATTGGAATTGCACCCCAATTTTTCAGGTGTTGATATTTAGGAAACAGCCTTCATTTCAGTTGCGAGGTGCAATGTGGGCAGCGTGTCGCTTGAACGGGGATGCTGGTAAAACAGAACGGGCAGTCTTTGCCGGTTGGCCCGCTTGTTGCTGGTGCAGGTTGTTTTTTCATCCGGTTGATGGCGCGGATCATCAGGAAGATCACAAAGGCTATCAGCACAAAATCAATAATGTTATTAATGAAGAGACCGTAATTGAGCGTTGGCGCTCCTGCAGCCTGGGCTTCTACCAGGGAAGGGTAAACCATCCCATCCAGGGGAAAATAAAGGTCGGAAAAATTAACACCATTGAGCAGCATGCCGATGGGTGGCATAATGATGTCAATAACCAGGGAACTTACAATTTTTCCAAAAGCCCCTCCAATGATAACGCCTACAGCCAGGTCGATCACGCTGCCCCGCATTGTGAATTCTTTGAATTCCTTCAACATGGCTTCTCTCCTTTTTAAAAAACAATGGGATGGTAACAAGCTTCATTGTACCGTCTGGGATAATGGCTGTCAACGCAGGCGCAAGTGCAGGTTGGTTTTTTTCGGCCGGTTATTGCCTCCATTGTTCCCGAAAGAGATGGTCATAACCTGGTATTTTTACTACACATCGGAAAGATTTTTTTTCTTCTTGAAATCATAGGTTTGTGATAAAATAATATGCAGGCTATTGACGATTTTTAGTTCTTGTGTTAATCTAATTAATAGCTTTCCTGGCACAATGGGCTCGTTGCCAGGAGTCCAATTCAGAGCCTATCCGATGTGAGGAACTGCTTTATAAAATTGAATATCTTTCGGATAGTTTTTCAAAAGAAGCAATTAATAAAGGAGGTGGTTCTTAAATAAAAAAGAGAATCTCATGTTCTTCGTTATTTGTATTTAACCCTATCCTGTAACATCTATTTGGAGGAGTAAGAAATGTTAAGTAAACGCTTATTAATGGTCGTTGGCGTCATTTTGGTTGCCAGCATGGTGCTGTCAGCCTGTGCACCGGCAGCCACACCCGCAGCTACAGAACCACCTGTGGTTACCCAACCCCCTGTGGTGACCGAAGCCCCCACCGCTGCCCCGACCGAACCCCCGGTTCCCCCCACCACCCGACACGGTGGCTGGCTGGATGAGATCGACTACTCCGTAGTTGATGCTCAATCTGCCATTACTCAGATCAGCGCTGGCGCAGTTGACCTGTTCAGCTACGGTCTGGCTTCGGACAAGCTGGCCGATATCAAGGCTGCTGGTTTATGCTACACACAATCGTATGGTACTTACTACGATATGATGTACAACCCGGCCGTCTTCACTGACACAACCGTGTTGAACCCCTTCTCGAACCGCAAGATCCGTGAAGCCACCAACTGGCTCATCGACCGCGACTATATCAACCAGGAATTCTATGCTGGCGGCGTTCTGCCCAAATTCTTCCCGCTGACCACCCAACTGGTGGATTACACCAACGTCATCGAAGTAGCCCGCGGTTTGGAAGCATATTACGCCTACAACTTCGATAAGGGCAAACAAGTCATTGTTGACGAGATGATCGCCATGGGTGCCACTGTCGGTACCGATGGCAAGTTCATGTTCAATGACGCCCCTGTCAACCTCATCTTCCTGATCCGTAACGATGGCGATGGCACCCGTCTCCTCATGGGTAACTACTTCGCCAACCAGATGGAAGCGGTCGGCTTCACCGTCGAACGTGTAGAAAAGAAATCCTCCGAGCTCGCTCCCTTGTGGATCGGTGATGATCCCAAAGCCGGCACGTGGCACTTATACACAGCCGGATGGGGTTCCAGTGGCTTGAACCGCGACGAGAAGAGCATCTTCCAGGAAATGTACCTGCCCAGCAGCGCCCAGGGCATCCCCCTGTTCCTGGACAACGCTGTTGACCCTGTCTTCCAGCAGGTTGGTGACGATCTTGCCAACGGCAACTTCCTGACCCTTCAGGAGCGCAAGGATCTGATGATCGAAGCCCTGCCGCTTGCCTTGCAGGACTCACTCCAGACCTGGATCGTCGATCTGCAAAACTACGTGCCTTACAACTGTGATCTTGAAGTCAGTGCCGATGTTGGTGCTGGTGTTGAGACCACTTTCATGGGTCCCTACAACCTGCGCTATGCAGGTGTTGAGGGTGGCCAGGTTAAGAACGGCTCCACCGATACCTTCTTCGCCGATCCCTGGAATCCAGTGGATGGCGCCAACTGGGTCGGAAACGCATGGATCCAGAATGGTACCAATAGCCGTGCCTTCATGCCCGATCCTTACACCGGTCTGGCTTGGCCGCTGCGTGCCACGGGTGCTGATGTTGTTATTCAGTCGGGTTTGCCCGTTGCAACCAATCTTGACTGGGTCAACCTGACCTTTGAAGACACCATCACCGTCCCCGCAGATGCCTGGGTTGACTGGGATGCTGAAACCCAGATGTTCATCACCGCTGGCGAGAAATTCCCCGATGGGCTGACCGCCAAGACAAAATCCGTTGTTTACTATCCTGCCGACCTGTACACAACTGTCAAGTGGCACGATGGTAGTTACATTTCCGCCGCAGACTTCGTCATGACCATGATTATGATTTTTGATCGCAGTAAAGAAGCCTCTGCCATCTATGACGAAGATACTGTTGGTAACTTCAAAGCCTTCCTGACCCACTTCAAGGGTGTCCAGATCCTCTCCACCGATCCTCTGACCATTGCTACCTGGGATGACAACTACTTTGCTGACGCAGAGCTGGATGTTTCCGGCTGGTGGCCGAATCTTGGTTATGGCGAAAATGCCTGGCAAACACTTGCTATTGGTAACATGGCTGATGCCGCCGGGGAACTCGCTTGGGGTACCGGAAAAGCTGATGCCAATGAAATTGAATGGATGAGCTTCATTGGTGGACCCAGCCTTGAGATCCTGACCGCCAAACTTGATCAGGCTATTGCTGAAAACACCATCCCATACGAACCCACCTTGGGTGCGTATCTTACAGCTGATGATGCCGCTGCCCGTTATGCCGGCCTCAAAGCCTGGTATGCCGCCCGTGGTCATTTCTGGGTTGGAACCGGTCCTTACTACCTGGATTCAGTCGACCTCAACGGTTTCACCGCTGTCGTCAAGAACAACCCGGATTTCCCCGACCTGGCTGACCGCTGGTCCAGGTTTGGCGTAGCCCCCATGGGTGAAGCCGCACTGGAAGGCCCCGCCCAGGTTAAGATTGGTGCAGAGACTGTCTTCACAGTTGCAATCACCAACAGAAACACTGGTGATCCGTACCCGACCGCTGATGTCAAAGAAGTCAAATTCTTACTCTACAACGACAAGGGCGAGACCGTGTATGTGGGTGCTGGCGTAGCTACTGCTGACGCTGGTGTATTCACCCTCACCATTCCTGCAGATATTGCTGCCACACTTGTTGCTGGCACCGGCAGTATCGAAGCGGCTGCGGTTCTTATCCCCGTTGCCATTCCAGCCTTCACATCGCTGGATTACGTGGTGGTTCCGTAAGCTTTTAGTTTGGTTTGAAAAAGAGGGGCAAGGGTAAAACCTTGCCCCTCCATTATTATATTAACAGTGAGAATGATATGACTTCTGAAACAACAGGCTCATCAGACTCTGAATCCACCCCGGGTGGAAAGAAAAGTTCAAAAAGCGCTGTCGTACGCGTGGCAAGATATTCCTTGCTCAGGCTCGTTTCGATGATGTTCACAGTGATCATTGGCGTTTACCTGACCATTCTCATCGCCAATATGGGTGGCTATGTCGATACCATCATGCGCAACGAGATCCGCGACAACATCACACAGGCGATTATTGCAAATCCTGTCTTTCGCAACTTGACCACTGAGGCCAAGGCAGACCTCATTCAAACAAAAATAGAAACCGAGATCGATCGCCGCGGTTTGAACAAGCCTTTTGTGGTCCGTTCGGTTGGATACCTGAAGAATGCACTCACTTTGAACCTGGGACGCGCCATCTATATGAAAAGTGACCAGGGTTCCAAGGAAGTACGCCTGATCCTGCTCGAACGCCTGCCTGCTACGCTACTTCTAACAGGCACTTCTTACCTGATATTATTCTTTGGAAGTGTTTATATTGCCCTTTCCTTGTCAAGAAAATATGGTAGTTTTTGGGACAAGGTCATCATCACTTTTTCTCCTACCTCGGCTGCGCCTCCCTGGTTCTATGGCATTTTCCTAATTCTTATTTTTGCTGCCATATTCAAGATATTACCCTTTGGCGGGTTGGTGAATTCACCCTCCCCGGACAACCCGCTGGACTACGGATTGAGTGTGCTCAAGCATCTTATCCTGCCAGCCAGTGCTGTTATTATCAGCTCAATGTTTCTCAGTATTTATAACTGGCGCACTTTTTTCCTGATCTATTCCAGTGAAGATTATGTGGAAATGGCCAAAGCCAAAGGTTTGACTGCACGCGATGTTGAGAGTCGCTATATTCTGCGACCCACCCTGCCAACCATTATCACCAACTTTGCCCTGCTGGTGATCACCTTGTGGACCGGTTTAACCATCACGGAAACAGTTTTCCTTTGGCCCGGTCTGGGCATCACCCTCTTCCGGGCCATCGGTTTTTACGACACTCCGGTCATTGTTGGCTCGACCATCATATATGCCTATTTGCTGGCAATAACAGTCTTCCTGCTTGATTTTGTTTATGCGCTGGTTGATCCACGCGTCAAGGTCAGTTCCGGTGGTGGAGGTTCAAAATGACCTCGCTTAAAAAATTCTTCAGTGAGCTTATCCGGTACCCATCTGCCATCCTGGGGATGTCAATTATCCTCTTCCTGTTGGGGGTTTCTGTTTATGCCCTGACCACCATTCCCTACAGTGAGGCCGTCCGGCTCTGGCGCGGCGGTGAGGATGTCTGGTATCAAAATCCGAAATACGCCCCTCCAGCCTGGTTTAATGCTTTTTCAGATAAAAAGAAACCTGTTTCGTTTTCAGTCAAAACAATCGATGGCAGTCTGCCAAAGACCACCACACCTAGCACGGATCCGGAAATATCCACGATTGATATAACCTACGCCTTTGATTATGCGTATGATGATTCTCCTCAAGAATTAATGATCTATTTTAAATCAGATATTATTGAGAAGTTATCATTTGTATCCATCACCTGGATCACTCCCGACGAGAGAACCATCCGTATCGCCGACATGGCATTAAGCAATAAACTGACCTACCGCTTCACCCAGGATGCGAAACTTCAAAAAAGACTTAAAGTAGAATCAGCCGATGTTATGCAAGCTCTCTTTGAAGACCCCGATTCACCGACACAAGCCATCCAAAAAGGCGAGTATCAACTGGTGATCACCGGTACAAGTTTTGAAAAAGCGGCAACCATCGATGCTGAATTTGTCCTGCATGGCGAACTTTATGGTGCAGCCGGGACGGATAAATATCGTCGTGATCTGCTCTTACCCTTGTTGTATGGCACACCCATCGCCCTGGCATTCGGTCTTTTGGCAGCCCTGGGAACTTCCGTTCTAACCATGATCATTGCTGCCGCTGGTTCCTGGTATGGGGGCTGGTTCGATGAATTGATCCAGCGTATCACCGAAGTCAACCTGGTTCTGCCCTTCCTGGCGATCTTGATCATGGTGGGTACATTTTACTCGCGCAGTTTATGGGTGATGTTGGGAGTCACCATTCTTCTGAGTATCTTCTCAGGTTCAATTAAAACTTACCGCTCCATTTTCATGCAATCCAAGGAATCCAGTTATATTGAGGCTGCCCGGGCTTATGGTGCATCCAGTGGGCGTATTATTTTTTCCTATCTGATCCCACGCATGATCCCGTTGTTGATCCCGGCCCTGGTTTCTTCTGTCCCATCCTTCGTATTTCTTGAAGCCTCACTGGCTCTCCTGGGGCTGGGTGACCCGGTCCTACCCACCTGGGGAAAAATATTCTATGATGCCTTCTATGATGGCGCCTTGTATCAAGCGCGCTATTACTGGATCCTTGAACCGGCCATCTTGTTAATGATCACGGGTTTCGGTTTTGCAATGCTTGGGTTCGCACTGGATCGGATCTTCAATCCAAGATTGAGGGATGTATAACCCCATGACACAAAACGAAAAACTTCTCCGTATTGAAAACCTGTATTTATATTTCAACACCCATGGTGGTGATGTCCAAGCTGTGGATAATGTGGATTTTAACCTGGATTACAACCGTGCAGTGGTCATCTTGGGGGAGTCCGGTTGCGGCAAAAGCTCCCTTGCAAAAGCGATTTTACGGCTTCTTCCACGTAATGTATCCAAATACAGTGGCAAGGTAATGCTGGAAGGTTCGGATACCATGGCCCTGGATGATGAAGAATACCGCATGAATGTGCGCTGGGTGGGTATGTCGATGGTTCCCCAGGCTGCCATGAATGCTCTCAACCCGGTCCTCAAAGTAGGCGACCAGGTGGCAGAACCAGCCATGATCCACCTGGGGGTATCCAAAGATAAAGCGCTAGTTCAGGCTAAAAGCATGTTCCAGCATGTCGGTGTACCGGAAGGTTTCATCAACCGCTATGCATTTGAATTGAGCGGTGGCATGCGCCAGCGGGTAGCTATTGCCATGGCACTGGTTACATCGCCCAATTTGATCATTTTAGATGAACCTACCTCTGCCCTGGATGTATTAACTCAGGCCAATATCTTTAATGTCCTCAAGCGCACCAAGAAGGAATTGGGCACCAGTTATATTTTGATCACGCATGACATTGCCACTTCCAGCGAGTTGGCCGATGATGTGGCTGTCATGTATGCCGGACAGATAGTGGAATATTCAGAAGCAGAACGTTTCTTCTCCAAACCCCTGCATCCATATTCCCAGGCACTCATGGCCAGTGTACCTACCTTGAAAGGCAAAAAGGTTCTCGACTTTATCGTCGGTCAACCTCCCAGCCTGATCAATCTGCCTCCCAGGTGCCGGTTTGCAGATCGATGTAAATTCCGCTTCGACAAATGCGATCAAGATCCGCCTACGCTCGAAGTGGAAGGTCACAAAGTGAAGTGCTGGTTGTATACGTGATCACAGGAGCATGCCATGTCTGTCGAAACTAAAGATTTAAGTGTTGAAAAAGTACAAAAAGACCATTCAGATGCCTTGCTATCCGTCCAGGAATTAAGGGTCTGGTTTGAACTGAGAAAATTCGGATTTGGCCACGCCGGTTATGTCCATGCCGTTGACGGAGTTTCATTTGATCTGAGGCATGGCGAGGCCATTGCAGTTGTGGGTGAAAGTGGATGTGGAAAGTCCAGCCTGATGAAAACCATCCTGGCTCTTCACATGCCCACCAAGGGTGAGATCGTTTTTAATGGCAAAAAACTCTCTGAGTTGGATACCAACGAAATGCAATGGTATCGCTCACAGGTTGGCTATGTTCAGCAGGACCCCTATGGAGCCCTGGCACCATTCATGAATATCAAGAAAATACTTGAAGAACCTCTGATCATTACCGGGGTGAAGAGTAAAGTGGAACGTGAACAGCGCGTCCGCAGTGTCATGGAAGAGGTCAAATTGTTCCCGGTTGAGGATTACTGGGATAAATACCCCCATATGCTCAGTGGCGGGCAGCAGCAGCGTGTGGTGATTGCACGCGCCATGATCCTGGAACCCAAATTGCTCGTGGCAGATGAACCTGTATCCATGCTGGATGCCTCCGTGCGTGTGGAGATCCTTAAATTGTTCCAGGGATTACAGGAAAAACATGATCTTTCGGTGATCTATATCACCCACGATCTTGCTACGGTGAGTTATTTTTCTTCACGCATCTTTGTGATGTATGCAGGACGGATAGCAGAAAAAGCCACTGTTGATGATTTATTGAACAATTCCCTGCATCCTTACACACATGCCCTGCTGCAGGGAACTTCCGATCCGGATCATGCCAATGCATTATCCTTTAAAGAGGTTCCTCCAGGTGAACCACCCAGCTTGATCATTCCTCCACCAGGATGCCGCTTCCATCCGCGCTGTGCCAGGGCAATTGCCGGTTTATGTTCAGTGGAAGAACCGCCGGAATATGAACCGGAAGCCAATCATTTCGTTTCGTGCTGGTTGTATAAGGAGTAATCTTATGTTGATGAACCTGCTGGGCGCAAAACCAAAATTAACCATATTTATTGGTTTCATTATGATGCTGCTGGGCGTGGTTTTCCCGTTCTTTATGGTGATAAAGATGATTCCATCAACCTTTTTCTTAAATTTCTTTTCCTATTTTCTCTCCTTGCTGGGGATGATCGTTGGAATAATTGGGTTCGCAATGGATTTCAAGGGAAGACATTAATACCTTATCCAGAAAAGAAAATATATTAATTCGGTCTGGCTCTTGCCAGGCCGTTTTTTTATGCAATCGGAACTACCATCAAAAGGAGTTCCGGTAGTTTGTTGGTATTCTCAGTATACTGATGGATAACCATCTTCCTGAATTGTTAATAAAAATAAATACCTCAGAAGGGAATCCCATAATAAAAAATTAGTTTCGGTCTTTAGAAAATTCCGGGACATGTGATAAAATTTACCCATTATGACATCCCGAAGAATTATGATCGTTGACGACCAATCTGAAGTCAGTCATCTGCTGAAATCTGCGCTGGACACACTCAATCAGGATATTAAGATAGTGGAAATGCGTTCGGGGGAAGAAGCCATACTGGACGCCACTCATAAAAAAGTTGATCTGCTGGTGGCTGATTACCGACTGTCGGGTATTTCCGGTCTCCAGCTGATGAAAAAAATCAGGGACCAGCATCCATCCGTTAAAATCATCTTAATGACGGGTATGTCGGATCCAAAAATACGCAAGGAAGTAGCTCAGGCTGGTGCAGATGCGTTCTTTATCAAGCCAATACCCATCGCCGATTTTCTGGATTCCGTTGAGCGTATCCTGGGTTTGGTTGAGACAATTTTACCGCTTGAGCCGATCTTGATGGATGTTAAGGAACAAGAGCGCCACGGACTTGCCTACCAATTTTCAGAATTACGCCAAAAAATGAAGGCACAGGCTGTGCTTCTGCTCAATGATCGCGGACGGATTTTAGCCTGTGCAGGGGAGCTGCCGGAAAAAAATCAGGAAGTTTCTCTGGTGGCATCCTTGATGGCAATTTACAGCGCGGCTCAAAAAGTGACCCGGGTCATTGGGCAACTTGGCAACTCAAGTTGGCATATTTTTAAAGGAGATGTCAACGACCTTATTTTTGCACCTCTGGATTCCACACATGCCATCCTCATGGTCGGGAATAAATTGGCTCATGAAGAGGTATTCCTAAATAATATTGGATATTTCACTAACGCACGTCAGGCGATTGAGGCTTCATTGCAAGAGTTGGATGGTCCGATCATCCCGTATATCAAAGATTCATCCATGGATACAGATGCTGAAATAGACCTGGTTAATTCGGAAGAAGACCTGACACCTCTCTTGATTAAATCCAAGCTGAAAATTAAAACAGATGAATTGGACGCGTTTTGGAGCGAAACCACCGAAGGGCAACCGGCAGTTCCCCTCCACGCGGATGGTTTATCGTATGATCAAGCCCGCCAATTGGGCCTGACGCCAGAGGATGAGCAGGTCTGAACATTGCCCAACCCTGCAGCTTATGTTACAATACGCACCGCGTTGGGGCGTGGTGCAATGGCAGCACACCGGCCTTTGAAGCCGTGGATCTTGGTTCGAATCCAGGCGCCCCAGCCTGTATTAAAGCACTTGATTCACACTTGACCTTGTGTTGCCCCACCGGCACCGCAAGGTTTTTTGTTCATTAGTTGTGCTTCACCTGCTCCAGGGAAGAGCAAAGAACCGATTGGCTGAATGGATAACATTGATCCCCCTGGTGACCCAATCACTCAGGTGAACTCCAGGATTACCTCTTCAGGGAGACGTTCATGAAAATAACTGCCGTTTTATTGGCTGCTGGACAGGGCGTACGAATGAAGTCCGACCTGCCTAAAGTCCTCCATCCTGTTGCCGGGCAGGCCATGATCTTGCATGCTTTACAGGCAGTCAACCAGGCATGTACTGAAAAACCAGTGGTTATTGTAGGATATGGATCAGATTCAGTTCGCACTACCGTAGCTGATCTGGCTGAGTGTGTCGTTCAGGAACAGCAGCTTGGCACCGGTCACGCTGTCCAGCAGGCAGAAAGTGTACTGGCTGGAAAGACCGATCTCATCCTGGTCACTTATGCAGATATGCCCTTGCTCCGTGCCGACACACTCAAAAAACTGGTTGAAACCCAGCAGAAGAATCCTGGTCCGCTCAGCCTGTTGACAGTAATTTCTGAAGATCCACGTGGTTTTGGGCGCATCCTTCGGAAATCGGATGGCAGTGTCCAGGCTGTTGTTGAAGAAGCAGTTGCTACGCCGGAGCAATTGGTGATTAAAGAATTGAATGTTGGTGCCTATTGTTTTTCTTCTGACTGGTTATGGCATACTCTCAAGCACATAAAATTGTCACCCAGGGGTGAGTATTACCTGACAGATACAATTGAAGTTGCAGTTCAGGCAGGCTTACCGGTGGTTCCGCTGCTGTTGGAAGACCTGATGGAAACCATTGGGGTAAATACCCGGGTACAATTGGCTGAAGCGGAAGCTGCCATGCGGGAGCGGATTAACCGTAAACATATGTTGGCCGGTGTGACCATGCTCGATCCGGGCAGCACTTATATAGAAGTCGGGGTAAGCATCGGGAAGGATACTGAGATCTGGCCAAATACCTGCCTTCGATCGGATACACATATCGGCGAGCGTTGTGTGATCGGACCGAATTCCATTATCCGGGACTCCCGAATTGGGAACGATTGCAGGGTGCTGGCTTCAGTCCTGGAGGGAGCGCTCCTGGAGGATAATGTTGATGTAGGACCATTTGCCCGCTTGCGAAAAGGTGCCCACCTGTGTAAAGGAGTACATATGGGGAATTTTGGCGAAGTCAAGGATTCCACCCTGGGTGAAGGTACCAAGATGGGGCATTTTTCTTATGTTGGGAATGCCAGCATAGCTTCAAATGTCAACATTGGTGCTGGAACGGTCACCTGTAATTTTGATGGCGAACACAAACACCATACCGATATTGGCGAAGATGTGTTCATTGGTAGTGATACCATGCTGGTTGCGCCATTAAAAATTGGCAAAAGATCACGTACAGGTGCGGGTTCAGTTGTGACCAAGGATGTCCCGGATGACACCCTGGTGGTGGGTATGCCAGCCAGGGCTATTAAAAGATTGGAGAAGAAGAAAGATGAATGAGTGGGGCTTTCTCATGTTTATTTTGTTATTAACTCTCGATCTTGCCATTGCGGCTACACGGGTGAGTCTATTTAATGCACGTCCACTGCGTTTGATGAATAGACCGGATACACAGCCGGATAAAGTGCATCGGGTGTTGGCATTGATCGAAAATCCACGTATGCGTGCCAATATACGCTTGAGCCAAACCTTTATCCGCTTTTTATTGGCTGTCATGTTATATCAGTGGGTCCATGGCTTTAACCCTGGAAGTGCAAGCACGCTTGTGATCATGGAAATTACCAGTCTGCTGGTATTAGGCATGCTGATGCTGATATCCGAATTCAGCCTTGAAAATTTGGTCATTCGCGATCCAGATGAGTGGGCTTTGCGAATGGTGAATTTCGGAAAGGTTGTTTTGTTCTTGTTGACGCCCATCACATTCTTACCCCAGTTGTTGTTGAAACCTGTTGAAGGTCATCATAACTATGCCCAATTTACCGAAGATGAGCTTAAAACCTGGGTCGAATCAGACGAAGAACCAGGCAGCCTCGAGCGGGAAGAAAAACAGATGATCTATTCCATCTTCCAATTTGGAGATACGCTGACACGTGAGATCATGGTGCCGCGCATTGACATCATGTCGTTGGATGTCAATACCTCCCAGGCAGGAGCCATACAGGTTTTCCTTTCTTCAGGGCATTCACGCTTGCCTGTCTATCAGGACACAATAGATAATGTGATCGGCTTGCTGTACGCCAAAGATCTACTCGGAGTATCCCATCAGCAGGATGGTGTCTTGGAATCATTGAATGACCTCTTAAGACCGGCTTATTTTGTACCCGAAACCAAGAAAGTGGATGAGCTTTTGGCAGAAATGCAGTCTCAGCGTATTCACATGGGTATTGTTGTGGACGAATACGGGGGCGTGGCCGGATTGGTAACACTGGAAGATATCGTCGAAGAGATCGTTGGTGAGATCCTGGATGAATATGATAATGCCAACGAAGAGGTTCTTTTTCAGGAATTGGACGATAACGAATATCTTTTCCAGGGTCGTATCAGCCTGGACGATTTTAATGAAGTGATGAATTCTCAATTACCGAAAGATGAGGCTGACACCTTGGCCGGGTATTTATATGATCAGATGGGACGCGTTCCGCAAGGCGGTGAAGGTATTGTGGCGGGTGGTCTTGCGTTTACGATCGACCTGGTTAGCGGCAGGCGCATCCGTCGTATACGTGTCAGCCGGGTTTCACCATCACAGGAGATTCCAGGTAATGCTAAACATAACTGATGAAGAACGCCAGGCTTTGATCGATCTGGCTATTGAAGCCCGACGACGTGCCTATGCACCTTATTCAAAGTATCAGGTTGGCGCGGCTCTGCGTACCTCCAGCGGGAAAATCTATACCGGGGTGAACATAGAAAATGCAGCCTATCCAACCAGCATATGTGCAGAACGGGTGGCGGTATTTAAGGCTGTTTCGGACGGTGAAACCAAATTTGAGATCATAGCTGTAGCCACCCCTAACGGAGGCACACCCTGTGGTTGCTGCCGCCAGGTACTGTCCGAGTTTGGATTAAATACGATTGTTTTAATTGCCGACGGACAAGGCAGGTTGGTGAACGAAACCAGTGTGGGCGAGTTATTGCCCGGTGCGTTCCGGCTTGAAGACCTGAAACCATCCGGGTAATTCCCCCTTTCAGCAGGTTCAAATCATGAAAGAACTGCGCTCTTTCCGTGTCGAAGCCGTCGTTTTAAGGCATTCAAATATCGGAGAGGCTGACCGTCTTCTGGTGCTATATACGCGCCAGAAGGGAAAAATTCGGGCTGTGGCAAAAGGTGCCCGCAAGATGCGTTCACGAAAAGCCGGGCATGTCGAACCTTTTATGCAGGTCAGTCTTCAACTTGCAACAGCGCATGGTCCATATATTGTTACGGATGCGGAAACGATCGAAGCTTTTCAGCCTGTTCGTGATGACCTGCTGCGTACCGGATATGCAGCTTATGCAGCCGAGCTGATAGACAGGTTCTCATATGAAGATGAAGGCGAGAATCCGGTCATCTTCCGTTTACTGACCGATACCCTCAGCCGCATCGCCCTGAACCCTGATCCTTGGTTGGGAGTGCGCTATTATGAAGTGCGCTTGCTCGATTCTCTCGGATTTCGTCCCCAATTATTTAAATGCAGCAACTGCCAGGTTGAGATCAAACCGCAGGATCAATACTTCTCACCATCTCAAGGAGGCGTGCTCTGTCCCAGGTGTGGTGCAGGTTTGCCGGGGGCATGGAGTATCTCGGAAACAGCGCTTAAATACTTCCGGCACATGCAGCGCAGCACCTATCCGTTGGCTGCACGTGCCAGGCTGGACCCGGTTGTTCAAAAAGAAATGGAAGCACTCATGCAGGCTTATTTCACCTATCTTCTTGAGCGCGAATTAAACACCCCGGGTTTTATCCGGCGCATTCGAGGGTAAGTTGTGGAAGGGGCATGAGTTGATGCACCATCCCGATAATTTGAATATATGAATGAATTATTAGAAAAAATCTCCACCTTTCCATTACCTTTTTGCGGTGCATTATTTAGATGATCAGACGGAGGGAGGTTTTTTTGCTACTATCGTTAAATCAATCTTATCAAGCTTTTCTTCAAGGGAATTATATTGTGTTGAATGATATCCCACACGATTTGTAATTTGACCTGATCATAACCATGAACGATCACGTTTCTTGTCCCGATGATGGACGCCCAAGGGATTTCTGGGTGTTTTTCTTGAAATTCATCTGATATTTTATGTGCTGCTTCACCCATGATAACGAGATTGAACATAATCGCATCCTGTACTTTAGGGTCTTCAAGAAAGGTATCATAGGATTGAACAGTATAGGATTCAATTGATGTGATTGCTCGCAACATATCTTGTATAAGCCTGGTTGTTTCTTTCATAGGGAAACTGCTTCTTTTTGGATAGCCATAATAAATTCTCGGTCTTTAACTTGCGGTAAAACCGACAAAGGCACAACATCCACCTCTACACCCAAAAGTTTTTCCGTCTCATATCCAAACCCAGCCACACCGAACAGAGAAGCACCTGCCTCCATTTCTACAAGAAAATCAACATCACTCTGAGGTTTTGAATCTCCGCGTGCCACGGAACCGAAAACATAGATCTTGGTGATCCCATATTTCCGGGCAATAATTAATAACTGTGGGGTTAATTTACGGAGATGATCAAATTTCATTGTTGCCTCCAATATTATTATACATGGACTTGGGCTTGATTGCTCGGTCATTTAAGGCTGATTTCAACCTTTTCCCCCATTTGATTAGCTGTATAACTGTAGACAGGTTGTGAATAACGGCCTTGCACCCCCCTCGATCGGTCAAATCATCGAGTGTAAAGTACCCGCCGCAGGTCCTGGCTGCTTTTCCTAGGAAGGGGTGAAACCCAACAAGACATCGCGTAGGTTGGGTAGAGCGAATCTTCAACCTGTCAATCGATTAAACGATTGAGCGAAACCCAACAAAACATCGCACAGGTTGTGAATAACGGACCTTGCACCACTCGATCGGTCAAATCATCGAGTGTAAAGTACCCGCCGCAGGTCCTGGCTGCTTTTCCTAGGAAGGGGTGAAACCCAACAATACACAAAAAAAATATAATTTTATTTCAGTCTCTTCCCCCAGTTGATCACCAGCAGCCAACCGGCAAACTTTACGATCGGGTGCAAAAAATGCCACACCAGGCGTTGGAACCAGCGCCAGTGAAAAGTATAAAGAAGATAATTAATGAGATACCGCATCATCAGGGTCTGCCCCAGGGAGGAACATAATATGCGCCTGCGATAACCCTGAAAGCCAAGATCATTCCTTTCCAGGGCGGATTTTATGGTTTCCGCAGCCAGCTTGCCATAACCCAGCGCCAGGCTGATGCCTTCTCCAAAAAGCGGGTCACTTCCGGCTGCATCCCCAGCCAGCAGGACCCCGGCAACTGAAAATTGGGCAAACGGGCTGAACCAGCGAATGGGATGTCCTTTCAGCTCGCAGTCTGCCAGGGCGTAACCGAAGCGCTGCATTTCTTCATCCAGTTGAGACTTAAGCGACGGGCGCGAACTGCTTGCCAGCAGATTGTTATCAAAGATACCCCAGCAGCGCATGGGCACACCTTTCACTTGGGTCGGAAAATCCCAGGTGTAACCGGCAATGCCATTGGGAACACAGAAGAAATCAAAATAAGCCGAACTGGATGCGTGGCTGGAAGATGGAATAGGCGTGGAAAGCACTTCAAGCAGTCGGGCACTGCGCAGCGGGTCATCCGGCAGGATGCAGCCGCGTACGATGCCATTTGAGCCATCTGCCCCCACCACCACCTGCGCCCGGAACTCACCAGCATCCGTCTCGACCTTGACAACACCATCATCAGGTCGGACAGAGCGAACACGGATATTTTCTCTAATTACAATCCCCTGCTGGCGTGCTTTTTGTGCCAGCCAGTTGTCGAATTCATCCCGCCTGATGATACGCAAAGCCGGGCGTTTTGGAGGACGCAGTTCCAAGCCCCGCCCTCCAAATTGCAGGCATGCGCTTTCAGCCCATGAACAAGGGATCTCGTTCAGGTCCAATCTCAGGCGCTCCAGGATGTTCTCGGCGTCAACCGTCAGGCCACCAGCACACAGCTTGGGGCGTGGATGCCGGGCTTTTTCGAGTATCAGAATATTTCCGACCAGGTGCGGGGCAAGCTTTGCCAGGTGCAGCGCAGTGGAGAGTCCCGCCGGTCCGGCGCCGATGATCAGGATGTCACATGGGACGAGCTTGGAAGATTCATTCATTGTTCGGTTATTACTTGCAAAATGAAACCTGGTTTGGTAAATTATTATCAATTCTTGGAATTATACATCCTTTGGATATGACCGTTTCTTTTCACAAAATTGGCTGCTCGTCTCAACTGATCCCCACCTCGAATGATCGGTACAAGTGGTTGAAATTCCAGAAAATTTATTATATAATATTAATTGCTATTCATAACAATGAATAACCTTATGGCAGCTTATCGGGGATAAGGTCATTTTATTGTTAATAGGAATTGTTCAAAATAAATCCAACGGTGGCAAAATACAAGGCAATAATTTGCGCTCTTTCAGTATTTATCATGCTTGCGGTACTACCTGCTTGCAACCTGGGGCAACCTGATCCCGCAGCTGAGATCACCAGCCTCCCTGTCCAGGGTGAAGAAGCGTCACCCCTCCAGACCAGGCTGAAATTGAACGCGTTACCCTTGCTGGGTCAGGTCGTCAGGCTCAGCTGCGAGGTGGAAAGCATCTATGATGCCCCGGGAACACTGGTCAGTCTGGAACTGCCGGAAGGAGTGGAAGTATTGGATGGGGACACCCGATGGCAGGGGGATCTGATCGCGGGAAAAGAAGTATCGTTCTCCGCTAGGGTCAGGTTCAACCAGGAGGGGAACACCACCCTGCGCTGTCGCGCCTACCGTCCGATCGACGCCACCAACGCCTGGGGAGGCCTGTCAGCACTTTTTTTGAACATAGGTCAATTCGAGAGTATGCAGGTCTTGGAACCATTACCCAATCAGGCAGAACCTGGCGAAATGGAAATTCCCGGGGACGGCACGCTCATCCCCGCAAGCACCACGCCAGTCCCCGGTCCTTAAGGAACGATGGAGAGCCTGTCATTGTAAGGATTCAAAGGAAATTATTAAAGATTTTAGATTTGTGAAAAAAAGTTGAAGTTTTCATTAAAAGCCAGGAGGTCTAGATGACGATTTCAATAGGATTCTGCAAGAAAGCAATAATCCACTTGATTCCAGCCCTGATCCTGCTGTTGGCTGTCAGCACGGCCACTTCAAGCCATCCTGCTCCTGCTAATGAGATCATCAGCAAAACGATTCTTGGCGACGAAGATGAATCACCCATCCAGACCACGCTTAAATTGGACGAGCTGCCTGTGCTGGGTCAGGTGGTCATGTTAAGCTGTACGGTGGAAAGCATCTATGATGCCCCCGGAACACAGGTCAGCCTGGAGCTGCCGGAAGGGGTTCAGGTTCTGGATGGGGTCACCCAATGGCAGGTGGATCTTCAAGCAGGAAAAGAAGTTACCTTCTCTGCCAGGGTCAGGTTCACCACGCAGGGCAACACCACACTGCGCTGCCGTGCTTACCGACCGATCGACGCCACCAACGCCTGGGGGGACTTGACAGCGCTCTTTCTGAACATCGCTCGATTTGGAAGCACGCAGGCTTTGGCAGCGCTTCCCAAGGGGGCAGATACCAATAACCAGCTGGCAATACCCGGTGATGGAATTCTCCTCCCGGAAAGTGTTTCAGCTGGCTCTGACCAGCTGGAAACTCCACAGGGTGCTATGGAGGCGATCCCGGATCTGGATTTGAACCAACGGGACCAGGATCAGGGGGTTATTGAACCGGAAGTGGCTGCCGGAAGTCTGATCGTGACTGGGACCTGGGGCTACCATGACCGGAACAATATCCAGGTGGGTGGTAGAGACATGCTGGTCGAGCTGGTGCGTGGGGATAACAATAACCATCTGGCCTGGTGCTGGGCAAACGACAATGGCTACTATTCCTGTCCCTCGGTAACCAATCCGGGCTCGGTGGGTGTCAAGACCCAAATGTGTACTTATGTCTCCTATGCACCATTCTCGGACAAACTGGTGGTGGTCAACCCGGACTGGGGTACCGAGCCAGAGATCGACAACAGCTATTGCATCATCCAGGCAAACGCCACCGTCTTCACGGACGGGACCCATAGTATTGGTGCCTGGTATCACGCCAACGGAGGTTCATTCGAAAAAGCCTTCTGGACCGAACGGGATATCATCGATGTTTTTGAGTATGTCTGGTACGCGACCGGCAGCGGGCAGGATCCCCAGGAAACCACCGGTTCCACCACCGTGGAATGGAACAGCAGCACACCCAATGGTGCCTCTTACACGCCCGGTGGCAATATCCACATGGGGGTGGACAACCCCAACACCAGCAAATCGGTCATCCATGAGTTTGGGCACAATATCATGCATACCGTCTATGATGGTTTAGAGCATGCCAACACCTGCCCCAACCCACATTACCTGGAAAGCTCAAGCGATACAATCTGTGCCTGGTCGGAAGGCTGGGCTAACGGTCTGGTGGCGATCGTCACCAATGATGGAGTACTACATTATTACTCGGGAGGAACAAAGAATATTGAAACACCCACCTGGGGTACAACCGACTGGGATGAAGGGGACGATGTTGAAGGCCGGGTCGTAGGCGTTCTTTGGGACCTGGTGGACAGCAACAATGAAGGTACCGATAAGACCTCCAACCAGTTTCCAAACCTCTGGGATACGCTCTACCATCAGAATGATGATACCTTGGCTCAGTACTGGTCGGCCTGGGCAGGGCGCGGTCACGATCAACCGAATATGTTGTTGACCTTGCTCCAGAATACGATCGATTACCGCGGTTGCAAAATCCTGACACGCACTCATACCGGCACTGGGAGTGATCCCACGGCTAACCCGACCCATTCAACAGGTTGCTCCACTGGGTCTTATAAATACAATGAAGCCATTTCCCTCACAGCCAGCCCGTCCACCGGATGGAAAGTGGCCAGTTGGAGCGGGACGAACAACAACGCCAGCACCTCGAACACAAATACCGTCACCATGCCAAACGCCGCCAGAACGGTGACGGTCAATTACATTCTCCAAACCTTCAACCTGGCTGTCAGCAAAGATGGCACGGGCAGCGGTACGGTCACCAGCAGTCCAAGTGGTATCAGCTGTGGATCGGATTGTTCCCAAACCTATAACTACAACACCACCGTCACCCTGACCGCGACGCCTTCCACCAGTTCCACCTTCACGGGCTGGAGTGGCAATTGTACCGGCACAGGTTCCTGTATTGTGACCATGACCGCAGCCAGGTCGGTTAAAGCCACCTTCACATTAAAAACTTATAGCCTGACGGTCAGTAAGGCAGGTAACGGTAGTGGCACGGTCACCAGCAACCCGGCTGGCATCAGCTGTGGATCAGATTGTTCTCAAACCTACAATTACAACACCAGCGTCACCCTGACTGCAGCAGCTTCCAGTGGTTCCACCTTCACAGGTTGGAGCGGAGCCTGTACAGGTACGGGTACTTGTACTGTCAGCATGACAGCTGCAAAATCAGTCACAGCCACCTTTACACTTAATTGTTATGCTTTGACGCGTACGCATACCGGCAACGGGGATGACCCGATCGCCAGTCCAACCAATTCGAGCGGTTGTGCCGGCGGGAGCTATCACGCCGGGGAGAGCATTGCTCTGACAGCCAACCCGGCCAGCGGTTGGACAGTGGACAGTTGGAGTGGGACGAACAACAACGCTTCCACTTCCAAGACCAATACCGTTACCATGCCGGCTGGAACGCGCACCGTCACTGTCAATTATGTCGAGATTCCTCTCACCTGCTACGCCCTGACCCGCACGCAAACCGGGAATGGAAGCGACCCGCTCGCCAGTCCAACCAATTCGAGCGGTTGCGCCAGCGGGAGCTATCATGCCGGGGAAAGCATCACCGTTTCTGCCACGCCAGACAGCGGCTGGAGCGTGGGCAGTTGGAGCGGCACCACCAGCAATGGCTCTACCTCCACCACCAACAACGTTCTCATGCCGGAGAGTGTTCATACTGTCACAGTCAACTATGTTGAGCTTCCACCGCCCTGTTACACCCTGACCCGCAATTACGAAGGATCAGGCAGCCAGCCCACCGCCAGCCCGACGAATTCAACAGGCTGTGCCTCCGGGCAATATACCGCCGGGCAGACCATCACCATGACTGCTTACCCTGCCCTGGGTTATCGCCTGGACCATTGGACAGGCACAAATGATTCATCCAGTAATATTCTCAATATGCCTACCAGTGCACACACGGTGACGGCAACCTATGTGCAGGATGTAAATCTCGATTATTGCAACACAACCTCGATCGCCATTAATAGTTCTGGTGCAGCCTCGCTCTACCCTTCTGACATAACCGTTGCTGGTTTGGGCACATCGATCACCGACGTCAATGTTCAGCTCCGCGGGCTGAGTCACACCTGGCCTGCGGATATCGACATGCTGCTGGTTGGTCCACAGGGTCAGAATCTGATCATCCAATCCGATGCGGGTGGCAGCACGACCATCAACGATCTCAACCTGACATTGGATGACAGTGCGGAGCAGAGTTTGGATTCCGTGGAATTAACCGGAGGATCGTTTCGCCCGACCAACTATTCGACAGGTGATACCTTTCCTGCCCCTGCTCCGGTACCATCCACAGCGAGCGCACTGGGCATCTTCGATGGAAAAGATCCTAATGGAACCTGGAGCCTGTATATCGTTGATGATGCCTCGGGAGATTCAGGCAGTCTGGCGCGAGGTTGGTGCCTTGACATAGCTGCATCGACACCTACCAAGCCTCCCCGCCCGACCAACTTGCAAGCCAGTGACGGGACATATGCCGACAGGGTGCAGTTGGATTGGGACGCCTCCAGCGGAGCCACTTCCTACAGAGTGTATCGTGCCGACAGCGAAGGTGGTACAAAGTCTCTTTTGGGAAGCCCGAAAACCAATTCCTTTGCGGATACCACCGCCACACCCGGTCAGACCTATTATTACTGGGTCAAGGCTTGCAATGCCTCCGGCTGCAGTTACTTCAGTGTACTCGACTCCGGTTGGCGAAAACTTGCTGCAACAGGCTTCATTTCCAGTTTCAACGGCTCCTCAGCCGGTTGGTGGAAGGTTAGAGGCGACTGGTCGCTTTATCAGGAAATTTACTACCGATCGACTGGTCTTGCCGATAATTTCGCCTCTGCCAAGCATCGCGGGAATTATTCTGACATGACCTATGAGGTCCGCATGAAACGCACCGGAACCTGTGTGGACTGCTCTGCTCGCCTCATCATCCGCGGGAATCCCACCAGCCTGACAGCGGGCAATTCCTGGAAACCTTCCTACTCATTCCAGTATACCAATTCCGGTTATTTCTCCGTTTTTGAAATTAAAAGTGATGGTTCGTCCGCGCCTTTGAAGGACTGGACCACCACTTCGGCCATCGTCAATAACGGTTGGAATACGCTCAAGGTCGTCGCTTCGGGTTCTTCCCTGAAATTCTACATCAACAACATGCTGGTCTGGAATGGGTCCGATCCCACCCTCACTACCGGGCAGGTCGGATTTGGCTTTTACCGGGATGCTGCCACCGGCATTCTATATGTCGACTGGGCGAAACTGACAACCTCAACTTCGAGTAAGGAGGGTCCTGAAGTCGTGGAGGCGGGAGTGGAAGTTCCTGGAGGCACGCTGGAGCGATCACCCTAGCTTACCAAGAACACTTCGGATCTTTGGTTGGGTTGAGGGGCTCCAGGGCATTTCCTGCTTGCTAATTCATAGCCCCGCGCAGTAACCGCCTTAGGTCCTGGCTGCTTTTCCCAGGATAGGGTGAAACCCAACGAAATGCTCAAATGCTGGGTTTCACTCTGTTGTCTGTCGATTTGTGCGACCCTGGATTCGCTCTATCCAACCTTCGGATCTTTGGTAGGTTGGGTTGAGCGACTCTTCAACCTGTCGATCGACCAAAAAGTTGAGCGAAACCCAACAATACACTCAGCAAGATAATTCTATTTCAGTCTCCACCCCCTGTTGATCAGCAGCAAACGGCAAGTTTTACCAGGGGGTGCAGCAATTCCCACATCAGGCGCTGGAACCAGCGCCAGCAAAAGGCAAAGCAGATTTTTGTGAAAACCAGAACTAGTTATTGAAATTGGATAAAATTTATTATATAATTTTATTACACTTGCAGATTTTTTGTAGATCTTCTTTGTTTTCAAGTGGGGAATAGCAGTGTAATTTATGACGCATTGGGCATGTTTTAATTGTAATTAAGGTATTGATTCCAGATAAAGGGTTTTAGCAATTAGAAAGACTCAATGAAACTTAAACACAAGTCTTTGATGATCATCTCTACCTTACTCATTTCTCTCACAATTCTTATGACAAATTGTGTCGCCTGGAACCAGGAATTGCAAGGCACCGGGTTGTTGGAAGACAAGCGCTATCAAGTTCTGTTAATAGATCCTGTATTCTTACCCGACTACCAATCTATTTTACAAATTGCTGGCGAGAATGGATATTGGATCAGGATCGGTCACGAACCGCAGGTGGAATACTATCTGGGTACTGAGCTTTGTAAAACATGTGATTATCAATATGAAAAAGATTTCTTCTTGGGGAACAGAATTTACGTTGACACAATTGAGTCAACCTATGCCATCTATAGCATATCGGATACAGCTGGGATCCAGGCACTTGGCAATTCAAAGGACCTTGAACTCTATTTTGAACCTGGAATTGATCTTGATCAACAGAGTGCTGAGGGATTGGTCAATAATTTCCTGAGAACATTTGAATTTCTCCAGGAAGATGACATTGATGTGCAAATGGATTTTATCGAGCTGCCAACCAATCAGATCCAGGTCGGGAGGGAAGGATGAAAAGGATAAACAGGTTTATTAACAATTACGGGAAAAAAATCGGGTTCATCATTCTATCAACGCTGTTGTTGACAATTTTTATCACTGGCAGCATCGCCAGTGCGGAGGATTCAAACGACCCACCCTTGCTGGACCCGGTTGAGATCGTTTCAGATGGTCTCTATTCTCCGGATGAAGCTCAGCTGCCGGAATTGGAACTCCCGGATGAATTTACAATGCAGGATGTCCCCTTCGATCCAAATTCCCGGGGATCGGCTCAGGATAATTTTTCCACGGGTGAGACCGGGGCGCTGCATTTCAGGTCTGGCGATGTCCTCCTTGTAGCAGGTTTGGATGCTGAATTGGAGACCCAGTATCAGCAAGCCATGGCTGCACCTTCCGGGAAACCTCAAACCGTTTATATCGTGGTTCAATACAGTGGGGATCCTACCCCCACCCAGGTCGCAGAGTTGGATTCCTGGGGATACCGGGAACTGGATTACATCCCCGAACAGGCCTTCATTGTGAGCGTTCCGATCGACAAGCTCGACATCCTGGCAAGACAGCCTTACATCCATGCCGTCGTTCCCATGCGACCCGAATGGAAATATGACTCTGCTCAAATCGACCCATATCGATTCGCAGATAGGGATACAACCTTCAAGGTCAGGTTGGTCGCCTTCGAACCCCTCGATCCTGAAACCAACAGCCTCTTGGTCCGCATTGCAGGCTCTCTGAACTACGATGCGGTTTTAACCCCGCCGCAGGTCCAGGCTTATCTCAACAACCCTCTCATTAAGTGGATCGAACCTCAAGTTGAACCCACGCTGGGTCTTGGCACATCCGTGGATGTCATGCAAATCGATGATGTTTGGTCTTATGGACTGGATGGGACTGGCGTCAGCGTGGGGGTCATCGATACTGGCATCAATGATACCCACGCGCACTTCGCTGATACGACCCTGGTCTTTGGCAAGGATTGGGTTGACAACGACAATAACCCTATCGATTGCGCTGGTCATGGCACCCATGTGGCTGGCACGATCGGGGGTAGCAGCACTTTTAACAACCAGACTCTGGCGGGTGTTGCCCCGGAAGCAATCCTGGTCATCGAGCGGATCTTCGATTGTAATTCTATTTGGAAAGGTGGGGCTTTTGCTGCCATGTTTGACGAGGTGGCGAACCGCGGTGCTGATGTTATCAGTAATAGTTGGGGATCTGATACAGACGGAAATTATAACAGTGGTGCAAGCGATACCGATACATGGGCTCGAGATAATGAACTGGTTACGCTTGTTTTTTGCAACGGCAATGCGCCTTATTACAGTGACATGTGGTCACCAGGCATTACAAAGAATGTCATTTCAGTAGGAGCCACCCAGGATGGCTCACCTGAGACCCCGAACGGTGGACCTCCCACCCTGGCTTCAGCTGCCAATATTGATCTTGTCGCTCCCCTTAATGATCTCGGGTTACCGGATGATGGGCGCAAAAAACCCGACATCAATGCCCCCGGTCGTTGGATCACCTCTCCCAATCTCGGTACCAGTTACACAACCTGGGAAGGCTGCAGCATGGCTACTCCGCATATTTCCGGTCTGATTGCGTTATATCTGGATGCTCTCCCCAACTCACGTTCAGATCGAGTGAAAGCTGCCCTGCTCAATAGCGCTGTCTACCTTGGCATCAAGCCCGACCAGACGACCTTTCCGCAAGGTTATGGCCGCGCCAATGCCCTCGATTTCATCTATAAGATGCCTGGAGAGGCGGTGGATAGCCGCTATGTTGGTGAAGTAAGCGAATCTCAAGAGCAATATGCGAATATTACTGTACCCAGCGGGGCAAAGTACATAAAGGTCACTATGACCTACCTTGATAAGGCCGGCAGCACAAATGCCAATCCTACGCTGGTCAATAATTTGGACCTGAGATTGGAATCGCCTTCCGGGACCAGCTACAATTCCAATTCAGCCATAAACACTGTTGAGCAAATGAGGCGAAATGACCCTGCAGCTGGAACTTGGAAGGTCTACGTAAAAGGCACGGACATTCCAGGGACGGATGTTAAGCAGAAATATGCCTTTCAGGTTTCCGTGGTGACCGAATCGCCTTCTATATCGGTAACCAAACCAGCCAGCCTCACCGTGACCAAGAACCAGAATTTTTCCGTGGACATTAAGAGGCAGGCTGCAGATTGGTTTGGTTATGGCATCTATTCAACGGTTGAATCGCTGAACTCCAGTGTTTCGCTTGTCGCGGGGCAGAGATCTGCCGATGTTGTTGGAGATATGTTCTCACAATCGAACACCTGGAGTCCGGTATTTGTTGCATCTTCTTGTGGACCATTCAATGATGTGATTCGCATAAAATCTGGAGGAACGTATTCCACCACTTTAACATCCTATGTCGATGTATTAGTCAAACCCGCCAATTTCAGTAAAAACAGCCCTTCCAATGGAGCCGTCAACCAACCAACCAGCCTGACCCTCACATGGGGTGTCAGTTCATGTGCAACAAAATATGGCTATTGCATCGATACCACCAATGACAACAATTGCACCACCTGGTATGACAATGGCTCATCAACCGGTAAGACTTTCACCAATCTTACCCCTGGCACCACTTATTACTGGCATGTTCTTGCGCAGAATGACAACGGTCAAACGAAATCCAATGGCAGCAGTACCGCCTTCTGGTCCTTCACAACGGCTGCTGCTCAACCTTGCTATACTCTGACTCGTAGTCATACTGGTAGCGGGAGCGACCCAACTGCCAGCCCAGGCAACTCATCCGGTTGTGCTGCTGGCAATTATCATTCTGGTGAGCTAATTAACCTGACAGCCAGTCCGGCCTCTGGCTGGAAAGTGGGCAGCTGGAACGGGACGAACAACAACACCAGCACTTCCACGACCAATACCGTCACCATGCCAGCGGGGACCCGCACTGTGACGGTTAATTACCTGCAGGAGAACCAGACGAAGTTGTTCCGCTCCCAGGCAGCCTATGATGGCTATATCCTCGAATCCAGCGAATTTAGTAACAAGGGAGGCTTGATCGATCCGACCAACACCATTTTTGTTGTGGGTGATAGCTCTACCGATAAACAATACCGGTCTATTCTGTCATTCAATACAGCTGGATTACCCGATAACGCTGTCATCACCAAAGTGACCCTCAAACTCAGAAGGCAGGGAGTGGTTGGCAGCAATCCTTTCTTCACCCACGGGAATCTGTTGGTGGATATCCGTATAGGAAGGTTTGGAAGTAGTGCTGCATTGCAGAGCAGTGACTTTCAGGCGGTCGCCTCCAGGAATAATATCGGGGTTATCCCAAAAACACCGCTTAGTGGTTGGTATATCAAGGAATGGACGAGTGGCATCTTCCCTTATATCAACAAAGTTGGCCTGACTCAACTACGCCTGCGTTTTACGAAAGATGATAACGATGACCTGGGAGCAGATTACATGAGTTTTTTCAGTGCAGATGCAAGCCTGTCATCAAGACCGCAACTTATCATTGAGTATTCTGTTCCATAAGAGATAATAACAGACCTAAAAAGAAGAAAATTCTAACTCCCCTTCACTAACAGTATGGAGGGGAGTTGGAGATTTTATGATGAGTGGAGTTGCCTTAAATGAGGCTGTCATTATGTGGGTAAATCATGCCACTAGTCTGTATCGGGTTGAAAATGATGCAGTGCGGGAACCCTCAGGGTCTTTCTTACCCGCTCAATGCAGAATTTCTCCCAATAAGAAGACCAACCCGACCACAATGCGGACGAGAAACCAGGCCGCACCCAGCAGGATACCCACCCAGGCTAAAAGCTTGCCTTTCTCAGCGCCTTCTTTTTTCTTGATCTCCACCAGCGCTAAGATACCCGTTATCACCGCAGCTCCGCTGAATACATTCCGCACAGGCACCGTTAGGTCCATGATTGATGGCAGTAAAGGGTTAATATTCCCGGTTGCGGTTCCATATGCCTTCCCAAACAATACATAATATAGCCCAAGACTGAGCAGGGCGAGAATCCCGCAAATAAAACTGATCAGTGCCAGACGGTTTGTTTTGACAGAGTTTTCCATTGATAATTCTCCCGGGTTTGTGCTATGGCTAACAAAAGAATGTGTTGATATTATACTTGAGACCAGTAAATCCCATTGGGCTAGTGCAGAGTCGATCTCATCACTGCGGATCATGAATGTTCACTTGGCAGATAATTTCATAAAATTCTGGTTGTCATTCAGGGGATGATCTGCTTGATAATGAGTGGAACCTTGCAAGCCTCTTTTGTATGGCTTTACGGTATAATCTTTCAAACACTACAAGATCACATTAACACCTGGATAGTCCATGACCGAACCTCTCAATTTTCAATCCATCATCCTTAAATTACAGGAATTCTGGGCCGCACATGGCTGCCTGATCTGGCAGCCCTATTACACCCAGGTTGGTGCTGGCACCATGAACCCCGCCACTTTTTTGCGTGTGCTCGGACCCGAACCCTGGCATGTGGCTTATGTCGAGCCTTCGGTGCGTCCGGACGATGGGCGCTATGGGGAGAACCCCAACCGTTTCCAGCAGCATACCCAGTTTCAGGTCATCTTGAAACCGGATCCAGGCAACCCGGTCGAACTTTTCATACAGTCACTCCAGGCCTTGGGCATTGACCCCCGCCAGCACGACATCCGCCTGGTGGAAGACAACTGGGAGCAGCCAGCCATCTCGGCCTGGGGGCTGGGTTGGGAGATCTGGCTGGATGGACAGGAGATCACCCAATTCACCTATTTCCAGCAGGTCGGCGGTCAAACCCTGGACCCGGTTGCTGTCGAGATCACGTATGGTCTCGAACGGATCCTGATCGCCCTGCGCGATGCTCCATCCATCTGGGATGAACCCTGGAATGATACCGTCACCTATGGGGAGGTGCGTCACCAAGAGGAATATGAGCACAGCAAGTATTACTTTGAGATCGGAGATGTTTCCCGCTTGCGCCAGATGTATGACCTGTTTGAAGCCGAAGCCAATGCCTGCCTGGAGCAGGGTCTGCTTATCCCGGCTCATGATTATGTCCTCAAATGCTCGCATACCTTCAATGTTCTCGATACGCGCGGTGCCATTGGCGTGACCGAACGCCAGGCTTTTTTTGGACGTATACGCAGCATGGCTCGCCGCGTGGCGGAAGCTTACCTGCTTCAACGCCAGGAGTTGGAATACCCGCTCATAAAAGAGACTGCTGGCAGGATGCCTGTGGAAACCATTACCCCGCAGCTGGATGAGGTTGTGACCGGTCCCCGGGCTTTCCTGCTGGAGATTGGTGTCGAGGAACTGCCCGCTGGCGACCTGGATTCAGCCCTGGCCCAGTTACGCCTTCGTGTCCCGGCCCTGCTGGCAGATTTGCATCTCGAACATGGTGCTGTAAAAATATCCGGCACACCACGCCGCCTGGTCGTGTCCATCACGGATCTGGCAGATCGCCAAACCGATATCGAAGAAGAAGTCAAGGGGCCGCCAGCCGAACGGGCTTTTGACTCTTCCGGCAAACCCACCAAGGCTGCCGAAGGTTTTGCACGCGGCAAAGGGCTGGATGTCAAAGACTTGCAGGTGCAGGAAATTGATGGAGGCCGCTACGTGGTGGCGTTGGTCAGGCAGGCTGGTCGTCCCACTCCACAAGTCCTTCTTGAAGCTCTGCCCGGATTGATCGCCAGCCTCAAGTTCGAGAAATCCATGCGTTGGCTGCCGACCTCCCCCATCACTGGCGATGCCGGCAGCGTAACGTTTGCACGCCCGCTGCGCTGGTTGGTGGCATTACTGGGTGAAACAGTGATCCCGTTTGCATATGCGGGACTTGTGGCGGGCAACCTGTCATTTGGGATACGTCCTTACGGCTCTCCACCCATATCGATCAACTCTGCCCAGGATTATGCCCAAGCCATGCAGCAAAACGATATCCTGCTGGAAGTGGAAGACCGCCGGAAATTGATCGAGATTGAAACCCGGGAATTGGCAGCCTCGGTTGGCGGCAAAGCCCTCATCACGCCGGATCTTCTGGCTGAAGTTGCCAACCTGGTGGAAAAACCCCTGCCATTTTTAGGCAATTTTGAATCTGAATATTTGACCTTACCCAAAGAAGTCCTTATCTCGGTCATGAAGAAACACCAGCGCTATTTCCCTGTGGAAAAGGATGGAAAATTACTGCCTTATTTCGTGGTGGTACGCAATGGTGACAGGCAGGGTTTGGACCTGGTGCGCTCCGGGAATGAGCATGTGGTTCGGGCGCGTTTCGCGGATGCGAATTTCTTTGTACGTGAAGACCTTAAACACACTTTGGAAGATTTTCGGCCGAAATTGGCAACCCTCATCTTTCAAAAAAAGCTTGGTTCCATGCTGGATAAGGCTGATCGAATTGAAAAACTTGTAGCTTACTTGGATCCCAGGTTGGGATTAAATGCAGACGAAGCCATCTTTGCCCAACGTGCCGCCCACTTGTGTAAGGCAGACCTGGCGACCCGCATGGTGGTGGAGATGACCTCCCTGCAGGGTATTATGGGAGCAGAGTATGCCCGTAGAAATGGCGAGCATCCTGCCGTATCGCAAGCCATCGCCGGGCAGTACCGGACTGTGCCAGACAGCCTGGCAGGCTTGGCTGTTGCCCTGGCGGATCGTCTGGATTCGCTGACCGGTCTCTTTGCAGCTGGTCTTCTGCCCAGTGCCACCAAGGATCCATTTGGGTTGCGCCGTGCAGCTCTGGGTGTTGTCCAGCCGCTCATCGACTATAGGCTCTCGCTCAACCTGAGGGATGCGATCCAGGCCGCGGCAGACACGCAGCCTGTTCCGGTCACCTCTGCCATCTGTGACCAAGTATTGGAATTTATCATCGGGCGTCAGCGCGTATTATTGTTGGATTCTGGTTTCCGTCATGATGTGGTCGATGCAGTGCTGGTTGATCAGGGTCATGATCCAAGCCTGGCAAAGAGAGCCATCCAGCAGCTTGGTGCCTGGATTGGACGTGAAGATTGGAGCACCATCCTGCCAGGTTATGCCCGTTGTGCGCGCATCACACGCGATCAAAAGACGAACTTTGAGCTCAAACCAGAGATCTGTGTTGAACCAGCCGAAAAAGAGTTGCTGTCTGGGCTGCAAACTGCCGGGCAGATGGAACGCAGCATCGGCAGTGTCGATGATTTCCTGAACGCCTTCCTACCCATGTTGCCGCTGGTTGATAGGTTTTTCGAATCGGTTATGGTCATGGTCGAAGATAAGACCATTCGTGAAAATCGTCTGGCCTTGCTGCAACGAATTGTCCACCTGGCGGATGGTGTCGCCGATCTTTCCAGGCTGGAAGGTTTTTAAGGATGGATCGGCCATAAGAGAAATTTAAAATATACAGATCAACTTTACCGGTTGGGTTTCCTGCGTAGCACCCCTGCGGCAGGAAAGCAATATACTGCTATTTGCATTAAAAGAAAAAAAGAACAGAGTTGCATTTTAGCGACTCTGTTCTTTTTATGTTCCGGAATTTTTTATTATGGTTTGGTCACGACGAAATTGTCAAACAGGAAATCCACACCACCTTCATCGAAGGTGCCGACCTGCAAGCCAACATTTCCGCTGGTGAATGAATTATCATATACATAAGCTACCTGGTTGCCATTGGCATACAGGGTCAGATCACCATTGTTGCAGTCGAAGCGGATATGGTTGGTGGCGGACCCGGGTTTGATGCCATCAACAGCAAGCATCTTTTCGGACGAGATGTACTCTGCGTTGCTGTCCAGTCTTTTCATGATGACGGCATAACCATCACTGCTGACAAGACCAACATAGAAGTTGTCAAGATCCTGGTAGTTGCAGATGATCCCGAAATCATTATCATCCGGTCCTGCCACCTTTTGAACATCCACTTCAATACTGACCGGACCGGAGAAATATTCAGAAGGATTAGCCCAGATATCATACTGTGTTTCGGATAACCACATGCGGTATCCACCATTTGCGTAATCCGTGATCTTATAATCTTCGGTTATCTGGTCCCAGCCGCTGTTGGAGTTGGAAAAATCGTCCGAGAAGAGTGTGTCATTTTGAACCGGCGGGCTGGTGGTCGGGTCTACAGTAGGTGATAGCAGGCTGCAGGCCATCGTAGCTGCGACCAACACGCCAACAATTAATAATGCTTTTTTCATTAGTTCCTCCTGATTGGATTATATATATGTGATTTTGCCAAGTATACATCTTTATTATCATGAATGCAAATTGATTGGATCTTCGTAAAAACCAGGCTTAACTTACTTCATGTGAAAATATTATGAAATTATTTGGGTTGGTTATAAGATACACCAATAATTGGGCTTAAAAATCATCTTCTCGTGGCAGCCTCGCTTTTTGAATGAGGAACTCGGAAGGAAGGTTGGATTAAGGACTCTATCCCAAATGCATGGGCATGATGACGTGTAGAAAATCATCTGAGCCCACCGGGCGGATGACTCCTGGAGAGTTGGCTGCACTGGTTTCAAGCGCAACATTGGGGGTTCTTACTACCTCCAGTACTTCACGCAAGAAGCGTACATTAAAGGCGATCAACAACCCGCTTCCATCAATTGTGGCGGAAACCACGGTTTCATTGGACCCGGTTTCCTCCGCCTGGGCCGAGATTTCCACCGAGCCGGGTTCCTGGTCTCCACTGGATTTAATATTGAAACGGGCTACATTGGAGCCCTCGCGCGCGAAGATCTCAGCCTGTTTGCAAGCCTTCAGCAGCGATTGGGTTGATAGAATGGTGCGGGATTTGTAAGAGTGCGGGATGATCTGCTGGAAATCCGGGAAAACACCATCGATCAATTGTGCCACAAGTTCGGTATCCTTCACCCGGAATACCACCTGCCCTCTGCCTTTGGGCAAAACCATGGAGATCATTTCACCACCCTCCGCGGCGATGCGTGCCAATTCATTCAAAGCACGAGCCGGGATGATGGCGGAAAGTGGTTGTGGAACAGGAGAAGATAGAGTGGCATGACGCACCGATAGCCGGAACCCATCTGCAGCAGCCATCGTCAGTTTATCCTCCTCAACATTCATTAATACCCCCATCAGCACAGGTCGGGCTTCGTCTGAAGAAGCTGCAAAAGCCACCTGTTGGATGATCTCCTTGAAGTCTGCCACATTGATCTGGAAAGCTGAATCCATTTCTGGAACCGGCATGGGTGGAAATTCCTGGGAATCGATACACTTGATGTCAGTGATGGAAGCTCCGGCGCGTACGTTCAGGCTTTGCGTGGCAGTGTTCAAATTCAGACTGACCTGCTCGGCGGGAAGAGTCCCCACCAGGTCCACAAAGGTGCGGGATGGCACAGTTGTAGAGCCTTCCTCCTCGATCTTTGCGCCGATCCAGCAGGTGATACCCAGCTCCAGGTTGGTTGCAGAAAGGCGCAGGCGACCTTCATCGGTGGCAACCAGTACATTTGAGAGTACAGGCAGCGTGCTGCGCGGTGAGACCGCTCGCGATACAATGCTTAATCCATGTGCCAGGGTTTCTTGCAATACAGTAACTTTCATGGCTTCGATCCTCTCATCTAGAATTATGGCAGATCTCTTTCAAGGATGACATTCGATCGTACCTTATCATTAATTCGGGGAAGATGGGGGGTTCGTAAGTGGGAACAGCCCACTTACGAACCCCCTCCCCCCGTTCTTGATAAGAAACATTCAATCATCATAAAGTATATCCTGAAAAATAAAAAAGTGAAAAGGCAATTTCCGCAAATTTATAAAAGTGACCAGAAAAAAATCATAATGAATTAAAGGTTTAATTATTGGCAGGTGAACCTCGATAAAATGTGTCATTTGCCTGGTTTTTGCATCCAATGGTTGTATTGATGTTCTCTTTTCAATAGCTTATAGTAGGTAAAATACCAACCATCTGACTCATTTTATTGAGAAGGTGAATTGGTTTGATATAATCATCTAAATAAATTGGATAGAGATAAGGAGATTTGGATTAATGGCATATACACAAGCAATAGTTCCCGAACATGGAGCCAGGATAGGCATCAAGGATGGAAAACTGCAAGTCCCCAACAACCCCATCATCCCATTTGTGGAAGGTGACGGTACTGGTCGTGATATCTGGCGGGCTTCGAGGAAGGTTTTCGATGCAGCAGTTCAAAAAGCCTATGGCGGCAAACGCCAGGTGCATTGGATGGAAGTATACGCAGGAGAGAAGTCCTTTAAACAATTTAACTCTTGGCTGCCCGATGAAACCGTGGAAGCCTTTCGAGAATTCCTGGTTGGTATCAAAGGACCTTTAACCACGCCTATCAGCGGTGGATTCCGTTCGTTGAATGTGGCTTTACGGAAATTGTTGGATCTATACGTTTGTTTGCGTCCGGTCCGTTATTACAATGGAGTCCCTTCACCTGTCAAACATCCCGAAGATGTGGATATGGTCATTTTCCGTGAAAATACCGAGGATATCTATACCGGCATTGAATTTCAATTCGGGACGGAAGATAACAAGAAATTTATGGAATTATTCAAGCAGACTTTCCCCAAAGAATATGCCAAGATGCGCTTTCCAAACAGCTCCGCTATTGGTTTAAAACCGGTCTCACGGGAAGGTACCGAACGGTTGGTGCGGGCTGCCATCCAGTGGTCGCTGGACAATAAACGCAAGAGTGTGAATTTTGTTCACAAAGGGAATATCATGAAATTCACAGAAGGTGCGTTCAAGGATTGGGGTTATGCCCTGGCCAGGCGTGAATTTCGTGCCCAGATCGTCACCGAACGTGAAACCTGGATTTTAGGAAATAAACAGCAGGAACCAACCCTGAGCGTGGAAGATAACGCCAGGATGATCGATCCTGGTTTTGATATGATGTCACCGAATCAGCAGAATGATATCAAAAAGGAAGTGGAAGAAGCTCTCCAGTTGTGGGATACCCACAGTGACGGCAAGTGGAAATCCATGCTCCTGGTCAAAGATTCGATTGCAGATGTTTCCTTGCAGTTCACCATCATCCGTCCGAAGGATTATGATGTGATCGCCACTTTGAACCTGAATGGCGATTATTTATCGGATGCTCTGGCAGCCCAGGTGGGTGGTATTGGTATTGCACCGGGAGCCAACATTAATTATATTACCGGTCACGCTATTTTTGAAGCGACCCATGGGACCGCTCCGAAGTACGCTGATCTGGACAAAGTAAATCCCGGATCGGTCATCCTCTCGGGCGAGATGTTGTTCCGCTATTTGGGATGGAATGAGGTTGCCGATTTGATCGTCAAGGGTATGGAAGGGGCTATTGTTGCCAAAACCGTCACATACGATTTCGAGCGCTTGATGGAAAGCGCCACACTTCTTAAATGTTCCGAGTTTGGAGATGCCATCATCGATAAGATGGATTAAAGAATTTATATCGAAGGTAACACAGGGGTGGAGATGTGTATGTCTGCCAGATAACATAAAAAGGAGTGGTTTAAAGCCGCTCCTTTTTTATTGTTGATATTAAATATGGTTCAACGTACTTTCTTGAAGCGTACCATGATCAGATTCTTTGAACAATCATCATAAGTGGTCAAATTTATCTTTTCAGTCAGAGGCAAGTTCTGTTGGTCCACCAACTGGATCCAAAGTGAGTCAGTGGATGCAATGGTTTTATCAGCCAGCACAAACTCAAATCCAGCCTGTCCATAATTTGGAGCTGTGCCTGTCAGACTGAAGTATTCGATGAATTTACCCCCCAGCGTACCACTGATGTGAATGGTCAGGTACAATACTGGGCTGTTATTCATATCTACGGCTTGTCCGGCGACCCCCATCCAATTGCAGCCTGCATCCGGGTGATAATAGTCACTGCCAACATGGGTCAGGGTTGCCTCGAAGGGTGGTCCTGAACCTGCCTCCAGTGTAGCTGTTGTGGTAGATCCTATGATGAAGGGGGTAAAGGATGGGATCAGTGTCCAGGTCGGGAGTGGTGTATCTGTTGGGCTGGGCTGAATGGTATTCGTGGCAGTATAGGTAGCCGGGAGTGGCAGAGGTGTTATGGTGGCTGTCGGATAGATCAACATGGTTGGCATGGGTGCAGGTGGAAATGGATTCAGAGCACTATGTGGGTTAAAGTATATAATCCCAAAGAAAACCACCAGTCCAAGGATAGCCAGGACGACCAGGATCGATAAACCGTTCCAGATCCTATCAGATCTATTGGGTTTTGTTTGAAAATTATACATGGCAACTACTCCCGTTCAATTGCTTGTTCGTGTTAAGGGTGTTTATCCTCGGTGATATTGATTAAGGAGTCACTGTAATATCGCTATTTTGACGTTTTTCGACCAGCCAGTTTTCAATTGCCAGGGTTTGCAGGGTCAGCAGGGCATCTGGAGATAGGATATGATCAGGTTCCCTTGCCAGCACCATCAGTATCGAAAATCCTGCCTGGGTTTCTATTACATTGCTGTATTGACCAGGCTGTAAGGAAAATGCAGCTTCTTCGATCTGCACATCCGCTAAATAATTGCGTGGGAACCATCCCAGCTCACCTTTTGTGACCGGGTCATATTTTGCTGCCAGAGTGAAAAAATCCGCACCGGAGTTCAATTCATTCCAGACCACCTGGATCGTATCAGAATGATAGAGCAGGATTTGCTGGACATGAACCTGTTCTGCAGTTGTGCTTACCTTGGATATGATCTGATCACGCATCCATGCAGCTGCAATTTGTCTGCGCAGAGATTGCCGCAGGGATTCATCCGTGTAGCCATGCTCCGCCTCCCAATCTGTCAGTGCCTGCATCCCGCCGATCTGTGCCACCAGGTTGTCAATTCGTGTTTGCAGCATTGCATCATCAACAACAAATCCAGCCGATTCTGCACCCTGCTCCAATAACACTTGCCCGATTAGATCATCTATTACACGCTGGGTGGCTTCTTCAAGTGGAACCGTGTTTCCAAGTGCACTTTGTGCAGCCTGAAAACGGGCTAATTCAGCCTCGAATTCTTCCAGGGTGATACCGCTGCCATTGATTTGTAGGGCCATTGGCACAGTGGTGATCGTTGCTGTTGGAGGTGGGGAAATCGGGGATGTCGTGAAAGTAGTGGGGGCAGCTGGCTGGCAGGCAGCCAGACTTGCAACAGCCATTACCAATAGCACAATCAAAAACTTGTTTACAATCGATCGCTGAAGAATAGGTTGCGAGTATAAGGGAAGCTCTTTTTCCCACCCTGACACAATATTCTCTTGAGATGGTCTTTTGCAAAAAAATCTGGAGATTAAGGTTGCCATTGGGATGATTATACCTGAATTAAAAATCCAGGGCGCAGCATGTGCTGCGCCCTGGAAAGAGATGCATTTTGGTTTAGTAATCCATTCCGCCGCCGGGGGGCATTGGCATTGGTTTTTCTTTTTCAGGAATGTCAGTGACTAGGCATTCGGTGGTCAGGATCATGGCAGCGATGGAGGCTGCATTTTCAAGAGCGCCACGTACTACCTTCAAGGGGTCAATAATGCCAGCCTTGAGCATGTCTACATATTCACCGGTTAGTACATTGTAGCCAAGGTTCTTGTTATTTTGTTCCTTGGAAAGACGTCGCACGGTCTCGATGATGACTGCACCATCCTGGCCGGCATTCTCAGCCAGTTTGCGAATGGGGGCTTCCAAAGCACGACGGACGATGGAGACACCGATGGATTCTTCGTCGCCAGACATTTTAACTTTGTCCAGGGCGGGGATGGCATTGATGAATGTGATCTCACCACCAGGCACGATACCTTCTTCAATAGCCGCACGTGTGGCTGAGAGGGCATCCTCAACACGGTGCTTCTTCTCTTTTAATTCGGTCTCGGTTGCAGCACCAACACGGATGATGGCAACACCACCGGACAATTTAGCCAGGCGTTCCTGCAGTTTTTCCTTGTCGTAATCGCTGGTGCTCTTGTCGATTTCAACGCGGATCTGGTCGATGCGGCCTTTGATGGCTTTGCTATTGCCCTTGCCACTCACGATGGTGGTATTGTCTTTATCGGCAACCACTTTCTCGGCGCGACCCAGATCTTCCAGGGTGGTGGTCTCAAGCTTGCGGCCAGTCTCTTCGGAGATGACCTGTCCACCGGTCAGGGTGGCAATATCCTGCATCATGGCCTTGCGGCGGTCACCAAAACCTGGGGCTTTGATAGCCAGTACATTGAGCATTCCGCGCAGTTTGTTTAACACAAGGGTGGCCAGGGCTTCGCCGTCAATATCTTCGGCGATGATGACCAATTCACGTTTGCCAAGCTGGACGAGTTTCTCAAGCACGGGCACAATATCCTGGGCTGCAGAGATCTTCTTGTCATAGATCAGGATATAGGGTTCGGGGATTGAAGCTTCCATGTGCTCTGAATCCGTGATGAAGTAAGGTGAAATATAGCCGCGATCGAACTGCATGCCTTCCACATACTCGGTTTCGAATTGCATGGATTTGGATTCTTCCACGGTGATGACGCCGTCTTTTCCGACTTTGTCCATCACATCGGCGATCAGGTTACCAATTTCAACATCAGCAGCAGAGTTGGTGGCTACAGATGCGATTTCTTCTTTGGTCTCAATTTTCTGGGACATCTTGCGCAAAGACTCGACGATTGTATCGGTTGCCTTTTCAATGCCCAGTTTTAAGCGCATTGGGTTGGAACCGGCGGCTAGATTTTTAAGGCCTTCGGTAACGATCGCATGCGCAAGCACGGTTGAGGTGGTGGTGCCGTCACCAGCAATATCGTTGGTCTTTGTGGCGGCTTCTTTAATGAGCTGTGCACCCATATTTTCAAATGGATCTTCGAGTTCGATTTCTTTGGCTACGGTCACGCCATCGTGAGTGATGGTGGGGGAGCCGAATTTGCGATCCAGGGCTACATTGCGACCCTTGGGGCCAAGAGTGGTTCCTACTGCATTGGCGACGATATCAATACCGTTCTTGAGCCGCCTACGGGCATCTTCTGAAAAAACAAGTTGTTTTGCTGCCATAGTTCTATTCCTCCGTTACAGGTTTATGATTATTTTTCTAAAACAATGGCCAGCAGATCGCTTTCACGCAGCACGAGCAGCTTCTTGCCGTCCAATTTCATTTCGGTCCCAGAATACTTGGCAAACAGGACCTTGTCGCCAACTTTCACATCCATGGGGATGTGATCGCCATCCTCGTCCCGGTCACCGGGTCCAACGGATATAACCAGCCCCTGCTGGGGTTTTTCTTTTGCGGTCTCGGGTACAAAGATCCCACCAGCGGTTACATCTTCTTGCTCGAGGGGTTCAACCACGACTCGATTGCCGAGGGGTTTTAATTTTATTGCCATATTCGCCTCCTGGAAAATGATCTTGAATTTTTTTAGCACTCACACGGTGTGAGTGCTAATTACTATGATACTTGTCTTCAAGTGCTTAGTCAAGGTATGTTTGAAGATATTAATAAATTTTTAATACATAAAGGGGTTCAAGTTCGGGAATAGCTGAAATTACTTGTATCTTATCCGTTCTTACCTCCCCGAAGATTGCCAAGTTGCCGGGTGGTTATTGTCAGGGTTTGGGAGTAGGTATGGGTGTTGAAGTTCCCAGGGGGACCGGGGTTTGGAGGATATCTTGTTCCAGGGATTGGCAGATCTGTTCGCCTGAGCTGACAATACCCATGATGTCTGCATCGGCAGCAAACGAGGCGCGTACCTCGCTTAATACTTTCACTGCTTCTGGGCAGTAATTTCGTTGTGGAATGCTCAAGGCTGCCAGCACAGAACCATAAGTATAGTAGTAAACCACGGTTGTGTTGGAAAGCGGCAATGCTTCAATGTCAGCGCTCAGATCGGTTGCCCCACATTCCTGTCCAAAACGTGCCTGGCAGGATTCTGCTGCCGTGCATCCGCTCACTGCGCACTTCAGCGCAGGTATGGAGCCTTCATAATTGCGTGACTTAAAATAGATGACTCCCAATTGACCATGGATATCTGCGTTGGATGGGTCAAAGGAGAGCGCTTTCTTGATATTTAAAGCTGCTGCAAAAAAATCACCTTTTTGCGAATAAGTTTTGGCAATGGCAATATAAGGGATGGGATCCAGGATCTGCAGTTGGGTATTCAGTCGGGCTGCTTTGGCAAAATACTCCAGAGCCTGGTCATACAAACCATCTCTTTCCAGTGTGATGGTGCTGTCGAATGCCAGGCGGCGGTAATTTGCACCGACCGATATGTACAAAAAAGTGAGATTGGGGGTGATCTCTATGGCTTTTTGATACTCTTCAATAGCCTGGTTGTAATAACTGGTGGATTCGAGCACATAGGCGTAAACCCGGTGGACATCCATGAGTTCAGGTCCACGCTCGATTGCCTGCAGGATGACTTTCTCAGCCTGGCTCCATTTTTGCTGATCGATCATGATCTCGGCATAATAGGCCATCCCAAGAACATTTTGACCATCCAATTGCAAAGCTCGTGTAGCTTCCAGTTCTGCTTCGTTTAAAAGAGTCTTGGTATCCTGCCCTGCCAGGCTGGTCGCACTCCATAACCAATCCAAAACAAAGGCACGCGTGGCATGCACCATGCTGTCGTCTGGAGCCAGGATAACAGCTTTATCGATCGAATCAAGCGCCATTCTTAAACGCTCTATCCGTTGTGCATCTGTTGTTAAAAGGTTGGAGGAGTAAGCCTGGATACGGGCAAGTTTGACCCAAACTTCGACGTCGTTTGGGTTGGAGGTGGTTGCTTCCGAATAAGCACTGATAGCCTTATCGAGCTGCCCGGCAGAAAATAAGGCATCTCCCTCCATGCTATAAGATGAAATGCTGCGCGTGGGTGTGGGTGAAGGTTGAAAAGGACGTTGGATAGCACCGATATCCACCTTGTTGATCAACCAGATCCCAACCAGGATCAGGCATACCCATAAGAATATTCTGTAAAGGTTGTTGTTCCGTTTCTGATAAAACAGGGGTCGTCTGGATCTGACGATCATGGGGTTGGGGTGGTTTGTGGTGTTAAGATCACTGCCGGGGTTGGAGAAGGTGTCAACAGGCTGATGGCACAGATCCTCAGGGCTTCATTGGCATTGTAAATTGCATCCGCATCATTGAAAACTTTATCCAGTATGGCCTGTGCCACTGGGATCACCTCGCTGCAGCGATTGGAATTAGCCAGAACAAGCGCATAGGAATAATAATATTGTGTGATGTATAGGTCATCCCCGGTCAGGATCACTGGTTCGATCACCTGGCCATCCTCTGTGCTGCCGCCATTGATAGCCAGCGAAAATTGGGTGATGGCAGTCGGCCATTCAAAGTTACGATAGAGCATCAATCCCAGGTTACCGATCATATAAGCATCTGTGGGAGCGTTGCTGACAGCCAGTTCTGCTGATTGAATTGCTTTTGCGAAATCTCCTATGGTTGCATAGGCGCGTGAAGTATACAGGTCCGGGATGGGGTCGGATGGATTGAGCGTATTGGCCAGTGTATATTCATCGATGGCGTTTCCGATCGCTCCCAACACCTTGTAGGTGCGTCCCAGGGCCAGGTGGAATTCAGGGATGTTCGGGTTGATGTTGATTGCCGCCAGGTAAGCCTGTACAGCCTGTTCACGGTTATCGGTTATCTCCAGGATAAAACCGCGTGCATAGTTGGCTTCCATCGAGTTGGGGGTTAACGCAGTAGCTACCCGGGATTCTTCGATGGCAAGGTCGATCGCACCAAATGGTCCCGTGTTGGCCAGGTACATTTCTCCCAGCAGTTCGGCGTAATAAGCGTGAGCCTGACCATTATTGGGATCAATTTCAATGGCTTTCTTGAGTGCCACCTCGGCTAGCGCGGGATCTCCCAGCCTGGTCAATGCCCAGCCGCGTATGGCATAGGCCATGGAACTGTTGGTGGACAGCAGCAACGCATTTTCTGCATTTTCCAGGGCTTCCTCATACTGCCCGGCAAAGATCTGGACACGTGCCAGGGACAGGTAGGCAACCGGATTGTCGGGTTGAACGTTGATGGCTTCCTGGTAAACCGCAATGGCTGGAATTAATTTTCCGTCGTTAAACAAATCTTCCGCCTCGCTCAGGTAAGACTCAGGCAGGCGCGTGGCTGTCGGAGTAGCTACAAAAGGTGTTGGCATGCTGGGAACCACCACCTGGTTAAAATAGACCGCGATGGCGATCAGGATAAGCAGGAACAGGATGCGGAAGGGATGGATCTGCTTGCGCTTCTTGGTCATGCTCCATTTTGAACCTTTAAGATACATGACTTCATCTTACCATCTGCGCTCCAAGAGCGTCAAGGACGGGGTGGTAGGCTTTAAAATAGATAAAAGGTGGAAAAAAATAGAAATATTTTTAGTAATTACTCAGGTTGACCAAATCTCTTTAGGAGTAACAAGTAGATTGTGAATTTCATTGTCATCCTGAACGAAGTGAAGGATCCCCTGGTAGTATGGGAGACCCTCACCTGCACTGAATATTGGCGAGAGTGTCGGTCGCACACTTACCCTTGCATGCAAGTACCAGAGTGGAATGCTTCCTCACACCATCCCGGTGTCCTTGCGGCAATTCGCTCCGCATGGTTTAGCGGAGGAGTGTGAAAAGCCTGAGAAGTTACAAATCTCACTTCTGGAGAGTGTGGAGAAGGATGTTGTTGAATAAAAAGAGTCCCACCAAAATGTTGGCGGGACTCTTGATGGAAACGATTGAGGTCTTCCGGATCAAATTCCTTCCTTGATATCTTTTTGAGCCAGGGAAAGAAAATCCGCCATCGACATGGGACCGGGATTGTCCCCACTGCGCAGTCGCAGGGCGACCTGCCCGGCTTCTGCTTCCTGGTCTCCGATCACCAGCATGTAGGGGATCTTCTGTTTCTGGGCATCGCGGATCTTGGAATTCATGCGTTCGGTGCGTCCATCCACTTCAACCCGCAGTCCGGCAGCTTTCAACTTCGCTGCCACTTGTTCGGAGTATTCCAAATGCCGGTCTGCGATCGGAATGATCACAACCTGCTGGGGAGCCAGCCAGACCGGGAAGGAGCCTGCAAAATGCTCGATGATGACACCCATGAACCGCTCGGTGGTGCCTGTCACAGCCCGGTGGATTACCACGGGGATGTGCTCTTCACCATCTTCAGCGATGTAAATGCAGCCCAGGCGCGCCGGCTGGATGAAATCCACCTGGATGGTGGAAAGCTGCCATTCACGCCCAAGCACGTCCCGTGCCAGGAAATCGGCTTTGGGTCCGTAGAAGGCGGCTTCACCGCTGGCTTCAAAGTATTCCACATCATTGGCATCCAAAGAGGCGCGCAGGGCATTCTCGGCCTTGTTCCATTTCTCGTCATCCTGGACATATTTCCCGCCCTCACCGCGCAGAGACAGGCGCACCTTGTAATCAACAAAGCGGTAACGTTCGAGCACTTCCTGGATCAATTTAAGCGCCAAGGTGAACTCCTGCTGGATCTGGTCTTCTGTGCAAAAGATATGGCAGTCATCCTGGGTCAGGGCGCGTACACGCGTCAGTCCGGTTAATTCACCGGTTTTTTCATAGCGGTAGAGCGTGGCAAATTCAGCAAAGCGCATGGGTAGCTCGCGGTAGGAATGGCGACCCATTTCATTGTAGAGGATCATGTGGCTGGGACAGTTCATCGGTTTCAGGCGGAAACTTACATTTTCATCCACCATGGGCGGGAACATCGACTCCACATAGTTGTCAAAGTGACCGGAGCGTTTGTACAGATCTTCTTTGACCAGGTGACCTGTCCAGACGTGGGAATAGCCATAACGGGTTTGCACATCCCGTACATAGTTCTCCATCAGGTGGCGCAGCATCTCCCCATTGGGGGTAAAGAGCGGCAAACCGGGACCAACGTCGTCGGAAAAATGAAAGAGACCCAGTTCCTTGCCCAGGCGGCGGTGATCGCGTTTCTTGGCTTCCTCCAACTGCCACAGGTACTCTTCCAGTTCACTTGGGGTATGCCAGGCGGTTCCATAAATGCGTTGCAGCATGGGTTTCTTTTCATCGCCGCGCCAGTATGCGCCTGCCACAGACATCAGCTTGACAGCCGCCGGGTTGATCTTTCCCGTGTTTTCCACGTGTGGTCCCCGGCACAGGTCAACAAAATTATCGTGGGTATAGATGGAAATATCCGGCTTCTCCTGCAGTGGGTTGCCATATTCATCGAATCCGCCCTCTTCCAGGCCTGCGATCAATTCCAGTTTGTAAGGCTGTTGCGCAAAAATCTGGCGTGCCTCCTCCGCTGATAAGACCTTCTTTTCAAAAACATGCCTGCCAGCCATGATCTGTCGCATCCGTTTTTCCAGGGCTTTCAGGTCATCCGGAGTTAATGGCCGTTCCAGGTCAAAATCATAATAAAAACCATTCTCGATCGGTGGACCGATGGTGTATTTTGCCTCGGGGAACATTTCAAGCACGGCTTGTGCCATCACGTGGGCTGCTGAGTGACGGATGCGGTACAGGTCACTGTCTTCATATCTTTCCTGGATCTTTTCGGCCATTTCTGCCTCCTTTAAAATAATAACTCCCGTCCGTTTCCGGGACGGGAGCGCTAATGCGATCACGTGGTTCCACCCGGATTTGTCTCTGAATTACTGCCGAAACAATTCGGCGTTCAGGACATCTCCTTGGGGCTGCTAACGGGGCCAACCGTTCCTCTTACTTACCGCAGGGTGTTCAGATTCATGCTCACGGGGGGTTTTCAATGCTGGCTGCTCAAGCTGGCTCTCAGTCTCTGGCCTGTGCTCTTCCTGTCAGCAGCCGCTGCACTTACTCGTCCCGGTCATTGCTATCGTATTTTGATACGGTCATTATAGTCTGCTTTTCAGGTCTGTCAAGCGAAATTATTACATTCAATTTTCTCCTCACCATTATTGCATCCCCAACTTGACGTCCGGGCGGGATGTCTCTATACTATAGGAAGATATTCCCCTGTTACCGAATGATTCTTCCAAGGAGAAATTGATGGATCCCCCAACCCACCCGTCCGAATGTCTATGACCTGAAGTCGGTCAAATTACCCTACCTGTCAGGCGCAGCATTGAAACTGTTCGTTAAATTGGTCGAAGGTCCCCTGCGCGGCCTTTTGATCCCCAGCCTGTTCAAGAGCAGCGGCATCACCTGGATGCGTGCCCAAAAATTCAACGAAGCTCCCACCTCCCAACCGCTCACTTACACGGGTAACCTGGCGCGAAAAGACCAGGCTGTACCGGAGCGGGAATGGCCTTCCAGACCGGCTTCCCTTGCCCCGGGCTTCCACTTTGCCAGTGTGCTGGATTATGCCCGTGCCTACCGGGAAGGCAGTCTGACGCCCCTCGATGTAGCCCATCGTGTCCTGGATGCCATCGAAGCCAGCAACGCTTCCCAGCCTGCCTTGCGTGCCATCATCGCCGTGGATCGCGAGGCTGTGCTCGAGCAGGCTCACCAGGCAGCCGAGCGCATAAAAGCGCATAAGTCAATTAGTGTTTTTGATGGTGTTCCGGTGGCAGTTAAAGATGAAATGGACATGCGCCCCTATCCAACCACCGTCGGTACCCGCTTCCTGGGAAAAACCCCTTGCGCACAGGATGCCACCGCTGTGGCACGCATGCGTGCCGCCGGCGCCCTGCTGATCGGGAAGGCCAACATGCACGAAATTGGCATCGGTGTGACCGGATTGAATCCAAATACCGGCACCACGCGCAACCCTTATGATCCGAATCATTTCACCGGGGGTAGTTCAAGCGGACCTGGCACTGCCGTGGCCGCGGGTCTTTGCCCGGTTGCCATTGGGGCGGATGGCGGTGGCTCCATTCGAATTCCGGCTTCCTTCTGCGGAACGGTCGGGTTGAAACCCACCTTTGGGCGTATCAGTGAACATGGTGCATTTCCACTGTGCTGGAGTGTGGCGCATCTCGGTCCGCTGGCTGCCAGTGCTACGGATGCCGCCCTGGCATACGCCGTCATGGCTGGTCCGGATCTAAAAGATCCGAATTCATTGCACCAGCCCACCCCCACCCTGAAAGGCTGGGACAAATTGAATATGCGGAACCTGCGCCTGGGTATCTTCTGGCCCTGGTTCCGGCATGCCAGTGATGAGGTGGTTTCTGCCTGCGAAGCCATATTGAAGGAATTTGAAAAAATGGGTGCCAGTTTGGTGGAGGTTTCCATTCCAGACATGGAAGCTGCCCGGGTGGCTCACTCCATCACCATCTTGAGTGAAATGTACCAGTCCTTGAGTGCTACTTATGCTGAGCACCACCAGGAGCATGGACTGGATGTTCGTACCAACCTGGCGCTGGCAGGTGCCTTGTCCGCCAGTGACTACGTTCAGGCCCAAAGGGTACGCACCAGGCTTATCGCTGGGTTGAATGCCGCCATGGAGAATGTGGATATGATCCTGACCCCCTCCACCGGTCTGGTTGCCCCGGCCATCCCCAAAGATGCCCTCCCGCATGGCAACTCCGATCTGACCACGGTGATCGAGATCATGCGCTTTGCCACCCCGGCCAACCTGACCGGGCAGCCAGCCATCTCTTTTCCGGTTGGTTACAATCTGCAAGGGCTTCCAATTGGCATGCAGGCCATTGGTCACGCCTGGCGGGAAGCGGATCTGCTTGGTCTTGCCCTGGTCGCCGAGGGGCTTGTGGAACGCCAAAAACCTGTAGTGTTTTACGATTTATTGCAGGCATAAACTTGCCGGGTAGGTTGGGTAGAGCGGCTGGTGCACAACACCTGCTCCATCGTTCAAGACAGCGAAACCCAACATAACCCTCAAGATTTTGTATTTAGGATTGGGTTGATGGGCTTTCGGGTAGGTTGGGTAGAGCGGCTCGTACACACCACCTGCTCTATCGTTCAAGACAGCGAAACCCAACAAAACCCTCAAGATTTTGTATTTAGGATTGGGTTGATGGGCTTTCGGGTAGGTTGGGTAGAGCGGCTTGTACACACCACCTGCTCCATCGTTCAAGACAGCGAAACCCAACAAAACCCAACCAAACCTGAATTGAGTTGGAACCTATAGTTTCTCCGTGATAAAAAAAGGATTAAAAGATGGCGCGTAAACCAATAAACTTTGAAAACTTCACCTTTAGACCCATGGCAAACTGGGAAGGTCAGGGCATGCTGCTTACCAGCGGTGACTGGCAGACCGGTCAATACAATGCCATGACTGTCGGTTGGGGCAGCCTGGGTGTCATGTGGGGACTCCCTTTCGTGCAGGTGGTTGTCCGCCCGGTGCGCTATACCTACCAGTTCATGGAAAAGTACGACACCTTTACGGTTTGTGCTTTTTCAGAGACCTATGCTCCTGCTCTGCATTTGCTTGGCAACAAATCCGGTCGGGATGGAGACAAGATCAGTGAGTCGGGTTTAACCCCGATCGCCTCCACAAAGGTGGCAGCACCGGGTTATCAGCAGGCAGCCTTGATCATGGAATGCCGCAAGTTGTTCTGGGAGGATATGGATAAGAACAAATTCCTGGACGCGCGCCTGGAGAAGAAATATCCAGCCAAAGATTATCACCGCATGTATTTTGGAGAGATCCTTTCCATTTATGGTGAAGACCTTTTCCATGTCTGAGTTTGATTCCAACGCTTAAGATAAATATTCCCGATTTTGGAGAAAGCAAAACAAATGGAAAAAGACCGCCCAATTTTTATAACCGGAGCAAGCACCGGCATTGGCAATCACCTGGCAGGATATCTGGCGGACCGGGGTCATACCGTTTATGCAACTGCCCGCAAGGATGCCGACCTGGCTGAATTACACAAGATAAAGAATGTGGTTCCCATTCAATTGGATGTCCGCCAGCCGCACCAGGTCCAGGCAGCCTGCCGGAGGATTGAACAGGCTGGAAAGGGACTGTATGGCTTGGTGAACAATGCCGGTATCGGTGAACTGGGACCATTGTCCTCCTGGACAGACGAGGAATTGCTCAAAATATTTGATGTCAATGTCTTTGGCGTGCATCGTATGACCAATGCATTTGTTGGTATTCTGGTCAAGTCCGGCGGACGCATCGTGAACATTGGCTCACAGGGTGGCATGATCACCATGAAGTATTATGGTCCCTACACCATGACCAAGCACGCGCTCGAGGCTTACACGGTCGCATTGGATCAGGAATTGCAGCCGTATGGCGTGCGCGTCAGTATCGTTCAACCCGGAGGGATCGTTTCCAATATAGGGGACAACTCTTTCCCCGGTACACTGGCGCATTTTCAAAACGCCCGCCAGCCGTTCAAAGAAGAAGCCGACCGGGTGCTGGCAGGATTTACTCAACCTGAAATCGATCAAGAGGCACAGGCAGATCAACCGGAATCCGCCACCAATCGTAAACCATCTTCTCCCGCTATCGTTTCTGAGGCGGTATACGATGCCTTGTTCTCGGAAAAACCAAAATTACGCTATCTTGTGGGAACAAAATGGGAAGGTGACCGGGTCATCCATGCACTGATCGAAAAGCTGCTGGATGAGAACGATAACCCCATGCACAATTACTCGCTTCAGGAATTGATCACCATTTTGGAGGGACACATAACCGACAGGCAGTCCCGGGCATAGACCGGTTCAGTTGTCTTAGGGCTTCCGCTTAACCTTAACTCGCATCACAAACCGTTTCACTCCCCCGAACTTGAACTTGTAAGCCTCGTCACCGCGCATGAAATCAAACTCGCTGCGCATATTTTCATTAGCCCATTGCAGCAGGTGTCCCAGTAATACCCAACCGGGAGAAAGTTCCAGGTAAAGTGGATCCAGCCCCGAGTTGTATACCCATATTTTCCCGTTGTGATCAAAGTTAAAATAACCTGCAGCTTTTTGTCCGTCCACTTCAAGGAATGCCAGTTGCAGACAGCCGCATCGCCTGGCAGCCCGTGCGGTAGTTGCCATTTGCAGGCGCATGGCTGGACTTAAGAATTCAGCTTTATCCGGGTCATTCTCCATGAGCTTGATAAAAGCCTGAATATCCTCCTCCAGGCGGGAATCATCGGAAAGGATATACCAGCTTACCGGCAACGTATGTTCGACTGCCCTGCGCATCTTGCGTCGGATCTCATGGCGCTGTTTTTTATCGATACCAGCCAGGTAACTTTCAAAATCCCCGCTCAAGGCAACCGAAACAACCGGGCGAAACGGTTCCTGCTCATATTTCCAGCCATGTTTTTCTGCTGCGCTTTGCAAGGCATTCAGGCTTGCTGAAACCTCGGGCAGGTTGACCCAATCCAGTTGGTGCCATGATTCTGGCGACTCTTCAGACAGGAAGTCGAGTAAACCCGTCACAAATTCTGCCAGGTCCTGTTCCCGCACGATCACATCCAGATAGTCGGAAATCTCGATACTTCCCAAGAGCATCAATACCGGTTCGCCATTTGCGTTGACAGTCCGGAATAAGGGTGCGATGCCGGTTAATCGTCCATCCCGGTAGCCGGCTACCACGGCAAGTTCGGCATTTTCCCATTCTCCCCCGCCGCGTGTCTCCCACCAGCCGCTGAGATACTCATGCCGCAAAAAGGGGACATTGGTAATGCTTTCCGCTAGAAGTGAATTCCACGCATCTGCCAGGTCTTCCATTTCAGTGATTGTTTTGATAAACCTGAATTTCATTGATCATCCTGCGTTTCTCTACGAATTTTGTTACTGCTCAAACCTTTATATTTTTCCTTGAAAAATTTTATGTATGATAGCATGAACATTATAAGAATTATGCAATTACTCGCGTCAGAGACCCCATTTGGGTCTTGGACTGGTTGGTTCCAATTATTTTATGGCTGCCCTGATCACCTGACACTTCCTGATCTCTTGCAAGAATAGTACTGGGATGAAGATTGGAGATTTCTTCGCCCATATATCCTGAGATCGCCCTCTTTCTCAAATCATTCTATGAGTTGAGTGTCCTGGAGGGGAGAAAATAGGGGTTCCATGACCGTCTAATACCCTGATTTTGCCATTACCCAATGAATTGGGTTTTAACGTATAATGAGGACATGACAGTTGATATTGACCTCAACTTCCTTCCATTTCATCGGATTAAGGGGAAGGATCGGCCTTCACTTCCCGGGTTGATGACAGTTGCTCCACCCCAGCGGGCTGCCCGCGGCAGGGAAGGGGATCATCTGTTCATTTATCTTACCTTGGCGGGTAACAAACCTTTCTCTTTGGATGAGTATACCAAAATCATCTCGCAAATGACCGGGAGTTTTTATGCAACTTCCGGTTCTCTGACAGCAGCTTTACGTACCACGGCCGATCTGCTCAATCAAACCTTGCTCAACCGCAACCTGAGCACAACCGGTCAGGGTCATTATATTGTCGGGCGATTGGTCCTGGGTGTCCTGCGCGGCAGTCGACTTGTGGTAGTTCAAAGCGGCCCAACCCACATTTTCTGTGTTGGAAAAAAGGAAGTGGAGCACCTCCACGACCCGGAGATCTCCGGGCGTGGCTTGGGTTTCAGTCAAACCACGACCTTGTATTATTCTCAACTAATGCTTAACCCAGGCGATCAGCTTGTGGTATGTGCCCAACTTCCGGATGGATGGGACACTGCCCTCATGAACGAGCGAGGTGGAACTTCTATGGAGGCTCTCTATCGTAAACTCCAGGCCATCTCAAATGAAAATATTAATGCCATCATCGTTCAAGTGCAGGCAGGCAAAGGTTTATTAAAGACGTTAAGTGCTGACCGTCAACCTCCTTCAGCAACACTCCAGGAAACACCTGTCTCTTCACCGGAACCTCTCCCTGGAGAGAAACCGGGCATGGAAGATACATATGCTCAAGAACGACAAAGCACGCAAAATCTTGATATGCCACCGGAACCGGTTTCCAGTGCTCTGGATGAGTTTGAGAATTCACACGTATCAGATCCAGTTGATCAAGCTGTAGAACCTGTTGTGGAAAACTCCACTATTTCTTCTCGCCTTCCCATGGGGTCGAGCCTGGAAGAAACACCTATCGTTGCAGATCTGCCTGGATCACAATTGGATGGGTCAGCTGCAGTATCACCGGAATTTCGGGAATATGGTCAGAGCCGGTTATTCGATAAGAATAACACCAATGAGATCCCGGAGATAAAACGCCTGGAATCTTCCCGGCGGACTGCTTTATTAGGCAAACTTTTGGTCGCATTACAGAGTGTTCGCAAGTTTGGTAGCTCTTTAAGCACTGCTTTCCCAATCATGCTCAAGAAGCTGCTGCCTGGTGCACCGGGTGACCCCTCACCGATAATGCCGAGGTCGAGCATGGCATTTATAGCAGTTATTGTTCCCCTTGCAATGGTGGTTATTGCCAGTACGGTCTATATCAAGTTCGGACAATCTGCACAATATGATGAAAACTATAAACAAGCGATCAACGAAGCCGTAGGTGCAATTGGGCAAAGTGACGTTGCAATCGTTCGCAGAGCCTGGGAAAGCACGCTCTACTATTTGGACCGGGCAGATGCCTACCAGATCACCCAGGAATCCAATAACTTGCGCCAACAGGCACAAAGCGCTTTGGACGCGATGGACCAGATAATCCGCCTGGATTTCCGTCCGGCGATCATCGGTGGCTTGGCAAAAACAATTCAAATTGGCAGAATGGCTGCCAGCGAAACAGACCTGTATATGCTGAACGTTCCTCAAGGCAATGTTATCCGGGCTTTCATGACCAGTCAGGGTTATGAAGTGGATGGAAATTTTATTTGTGGACCGGGTAACTATGCCTCCATGGATGATGATTCCAACTTGACCTATGAGGTCGGCGGCATATTGGATATGGTCGCTTTACCTCGCTTGAATGGCTTTGGAGCCACCCTGATGGGATTGGACGCTACTGGAACCTTGTTGTTCTGCAGTCCCAACAATGAACCAAAGGCATGGAGACTGGAAGAACCCGACATCCGCTGGAAAAACCTGGTCGCCTTCTCTGTCGCTGATCAGGTTAATTCCTTGTATGTTCTCGACCCGGCCGGTAATGCCATCTGGGAATTTAGCCAGGATGAGAACGGCCAGTATACACAAGCCCCGGAGTTGTTTTTTTCCGGGGGTTTCGTACCTCAGAATTTATCGCAGGCGATCGATATCTCAATTTCGCAAACCGACATTTACTTGCTGTTTGATGATGGGCATGTCACTCATTGCACACCGGGGTTTGTGGATGGAAGTGGAGAAACAGTGATACCTATCCGCTGTAATGATCCCGAGGTGATGACAGATACACGTAGCGGATACCATAGCGGAGTAGTTCTTTCGGATGCGAAATTCTCGGAATTCACTTTCATATCTTCTTCCGACCCATCATTATATATGTTGGCACCCTCAATCGCTGCCATCTTTCGTTTCAGCCCGCGCCCCGAAACCCTTTTCTTGCAAAATCAGTTCCGGGCTGCTGTGAACCAGGAAAAAACCCTGTTCACCTCACCCATTTCTGCCATGGCGATCAGTCCAAATCGATATATCTTTCTGAGTGCTGGCAGCCAGGTCTATTTGGCAATGGATGTCCCCTGAGCTATTTGCTGATTCTGTAAATCGACCATTCTGGGTTCTTCTCCCTGGTTAATCCACAACCCGAGCGGGGAAGACAAAGGGAAAATTTTTATACATCAATTAGATCATTTATAAACTCGTTAAATGGAAATTAATCAATTTCTTAATTCATCCTCGCCTCGAGTGCGTTGGCTTTTAGCCATCGGTACCTGGTTTCTCATGATTCTGGCAGCATTGATATCAGTTAAATTTGCTGGTCCATCTTTTGGTGCTGGTGCACTTCTGATCATTCCATCTATTTTCATCTCATGGATGATGGGGATGTGGCCGGGTGCCTTGCTGTCCGTTGGTGGTATTTTTGTCTTTTTCACGCTTCAAATTTTATTGGGGATGGATAGTCTTACCCGGATTCAACAATCGGGAATATTGGCAGGATCGCTGATAACTATTTTTGTCTCGGGGGTGATAGGGAAATTTAGCGAAATAACCCGTATGCAAAAAAGTGTAGTCCCCGATCGTGATCAGGCTGCAGATCAACGCCAGTCCCAAACCATTTTTTTGACCTTGTTAAATGGAATTGTTCAGGCCTCTTTGGAAGCCAAGGATATGTCTGGGATATTGAAAATTTTAGTCACCCAGACCGGGAAACTGTTTGCAGCAGATGATTGCATTATCACTTTCTGGGATGAAGAAGAAAAACTTACCATTCCAATGGCAGCCCATGGCTCAAGCAGTGAAATTTATAACTCGATCGTAGCCAAACCAGGCGAACTTACCCTGACTTCTTCCGTCCTGGAAGTTGGTCATGCTTTGGTGATTGAAAACTCTAAGGATTCACCATTTGTGGATCCTGATGTGGCTGCTCCATTCCCAGATATAATTTGCTCTCTCGTCCTGCCTCTGATCTCTGATTCAAGGAAACTTGGAGCCATCATTCTAAGTTTTCATTCCCCGCGTCAATTTTCAACTGATGAAATCACATGGGGTGAAATTGCCGCACGCCAGGTCTCACTGGCTTTGACCAAGATTTTACTGTTGGAAGAAGCTCAAAATCGAATTCATGAGTTGACCGGTCTGTATCAGATAACCCAGGCACTCCAGTCTCCGAATATTTCCAAAAATATATTTGGGCAGCTTACGGAAACGATGGCAAACCTGGTGGACGCACAGGTTTGCATGATTTGTTTGCATGATCTTGAGTCAAAAGAAATGATTGCCCAGGTTTCTGCCTTTGGATTGGAAGATGACCAGGTCGGATCCTTTCATTATTCAAGCCAACAGGGTGTCAAGGCATGGAATTTTTCTAAGAATGGAATTTATTGCTGCAATTCAATTGACGATATTCAACCTGTGTTCCAAAAATTTGCCCATGCTCTTGAACTTGGATCGGTCATGGCAGCTCCTATGTGGAGTCCATCTCACGATCTGTTTGGAATGGTAGTCGCGATCAATAAACCTGCTGGGTTCGATCAGGATGATGTTCGTTTGCTGGGTGTTTTTGCAGCCCAGGCTTCGTTTGTGATACAGAACATTCAACTATTTGATTCCGAGCGCCGCCGCAATGAAGAATTATCAGTATTAAATGCTATTTCCTCATTAGCGAACAGCGCTCTTAACGAAGATGAATTGATAGAGTTTGTTACACGTTTGATAGGAGCGAAGCTCTATCCGGATAATTTTGGGATTCTACTGCTGGATGAGGCAAAGAAAGAACTGAAATTGCATTCCTCTTACAGGTTGGGTTTGGAGGAAAAACCGATCAGTATTCCAGTTGGTCAAGGCATTTCCGGGAATGTGATACTCACTGGAAAACCCAGGCGCGTGAGTGATGTCAGCCAGGCAGCAGATTACCTGAATGTCGATTTGACCATCTGCTCCGAATTGTGTGTACCTCTTAAAATTGATGACAGGGTTCTCGGGGTCGCGAATGCTGAGAGCACCAAGCAGAATGCCTTTACCCAACGGGACGAAGACCTGCTTAGCATCATTGCCGGGCAGTTGGCATCTGCCATTGAGCGTTTGCGCACGGTCCAGGCACAATTGAAACAGACTGCAGATTTGGCGCGTTCCAATGCAATGATCAAGGTGTTGGCGCAAGTGGGTTCGCGCGCTTCGATTGCTGTCAACCCTGAAGGCGTAATGCAAACCCTGGGAAATGAATTATCCAAGTTGGATTTGTTTTGCGTGATTGCCCTTCCAGAAGAGGATGGCAGGAATATGCGCATAGCATATACTTCCATTCCCGGGCGGATTGTCAATGTAATTGAACGGGCATCCGGTAAGAAGATCGTGGAGTTTATCTTTCCTCTTGAACGCTTGTGGCAGAATTCAGAGGAATCCATGGAACCTTTGCTTCTAAAAGATCCCGCTGAATTGATCGCTGACATCTTTGTCGATTTTCCCAGGAAAAGTATTCTAAAAATTCTGGCTCCTATTGGTGTGACCTCCAAAATGCCGATCTGTCGCCTGCCATTGGTCGTGGATGGTGAATTTAAGGGAGTATTCTGGTTATGGGGTGAGGACCTGCGCACGAGCGACATGCCCACCATGTCCATTTTTGGCAGCCAGGTGGCGATCGCTTTGCAAAATGCGCACTTGATGAACAAAGTGAGAAATATGGCCATCACCGATGCCCTTACAGGTATCTTCAACCGCGGCTATTTCTTTGATTTGGCTGAACATGAATTTAGTCAGGCTCGACGCTATGATCTGCCTCTCTCTGTCGCGATACTGGATATTGATCATTTCAAGAAATTCAATGACATTTATGGGCATATTGTCGGCGATCAGGTTTTGGTTAAAGTTGCCCATGTATTACAGAGTAATTTGCGCGAGCATGATACTCTGGGGCGTTATGGAGGCGAAGAGTTTTCGATCCTAATGCCGGTTACAGATCTGGCAGCAGCTCATAAAGTTGCCCTGCGTTTAAGAAAATGTGTCGCTGATTCCAGCGTTGCCACCAATACCGGTCCGGTCGGTGTTAAGATCAGCATTGGTGTATCCCAGTTGACAGAGGATATACCCACCCTATTGAACCTTGTCAATCGCGCCGATCAGGCAATGTACATCGCCAAGACCACCGGGGGAGATTGCGTGGCAACGAAATAATGCGGATCGACCCTTCAGTTTTTTGTTAAATCACCTTGTATGGATCATCCCACAGGCAGCAAACGGCTTCGCCTGGTATTTATCCTTTAAAGATCAATGAACAACATGTCAGAGCACCTTCAGCTTTTCCGAGCTCGGAAGCATCCACCAGCATCAATTTCAGACCGGCTGCTTCCAGTCGTTGGCTGGTTTCCGGAAAACCGGGTTGATAGAGCAATGACTCGCCGACCTGCACAGCATTTGCGCCATACATTTCGGTTGGATGCACTTCGATCACCCGGTAACCTGCGAACTCAGCCTTATCGATCCAGGCTGGATTGATTAAAAGGGTATTCTCTGCCACTTGAGTGATCGCTGATTTTAGGTGCAGGCAGCCGCTGACGATCATTCCTTTAACCTGGTATCCGAACGGTTTGAGGATGATTTGCATTTGTTGGATGGCAGATGTATTACTGCGGGTCGAAATACCCACATGGATTGTCTTCCCGGTTAAAAGGATATCTCCACCATCCAGGCAGCCAGGTGCCTGGATGGAAACAAGATCGCGGTAGGGATTGAGAGCCAGGGAAATACTTTTCACTTCAGGTCTGCGTGAGATTGCCCCTGGACGGGTAAGGATGGCTATTTCATCCAGGACCAGGGCAGCATCTTCTACAAATACCGAATCGGGCAGATCCGGTTCAGCTGGAAGTGAGATGATCTCAACTCCCAACGATTGAAGTGTTTGCTCATAACGGGCATGTTGCGCAACAGCTGTTTCCAGGTTGATGGGCTGGCGTTCCAGGTGAGTTAATTCACACCTTGCAATAGCCGGACTGACTTTTCGGGTAATGGCAATCAGCATATCGAGTCCCAATTATAAATTTATTGGATATAAGAAAATCTTTTTAAGATAACTTTTCGTTATTTAAAAACGCAGGTGTTTTACGGTCAGGCCATCGTCAATGATTTCCTGCAGCGAGTCGATTCCAATTCGCAGGTGCAGGTCAGCATAATTCCGGGTAACCTTCTGATCACTTTTAGCCGTCTTGATACCCTCCGGAACCATAGGTTGGTCTGAGACCAGCAGCAGGGCTCCAGAAGGGATCCGGTTGGCAAAGCCTGTCATGAATATGGTGGCAGTTTCCATGTCCACAGCCATTACACGTATGCGCTTCAGATACGCCTTAAATTCTTCATCATGCTCCCAGACACGCCGGTTTGTGGAATAGACCGTACCGGTCCAATAATCCCGTTGAGCATTCCGGATGGTGGTGGAGACAGCTTTTTGCAGGTTAAAGGCCGGCAAGGCGGGGACTTCCGCTGGAAAGTAATCGTTGGATGTTCCTTCACCCCGGATGGCAGCGATCGGCAGGATCAGGTCACCCAGCTGGTTCTTGGACTTTAATCCCCCGCATTTTCCCAGGAACAAGGCTGCTTTGGGTCTTATGGCAGACAACAGGTCCATGATCGTGGCGGCGTTGGCGCTGCCCATGCCAAAATTGATCATGGTAATGCCTTTGGCTGTGGCATTTGGCATTGGTTTTTTCTGCCCACGTATGGGTACATTATGCCATTCGGAAAAAATGCTCAGATAATTCCGGAAATTTACCAGCAGGATGTATTGGCCAAAATCTTTCAAAGGTGTACCCGTATAGCGTGGCAGCCAGTCAGAGACAATTTCATCTTTTGTGATCATTTTCCTGCTCCTTGAAAAATTTATGGTTTTTTTTACAGGTTTTCATTAAAGATGTATTCTAATCTATTTGCTCAATCCCTTATCTTTTTTATCCCAAACCTGGTAAAGACCCAGCCTGCCGCCCTGCCCATCACAGTGGAAAGATTCACAGACATTAAAACCGGCAGCTTCAGCCAGCCTGGAGAGTTCTTCTTCATCAAAATGGTGTACATAACGCAGCCCGTGGCCTCCGCGTTTCCAATCCAGTAGATAGTCTCCGCGATCGACATCCCGGGCTTGTAAACCGGCTTCCTGCCAGGGTTGGATGCGGTTTCTCAGCCGGGGGCTGTTCAGAAATTGCCAGTTGGAATGGATGAATTTGCCTTCCTTCTTCAACAACCTGGCAATTTTCGTAAGGATCTGAAGACGCAGTTGTTCGGAAGGGATGTGATGCAGGGTGGCAAAAGAAAATACCATCTGGTAATTATCTGCTGGCAGGTCTGTATCCCAATTTGCTCTGGTCAGGTCTGCCTGGATAAAATTGACAGGGAAGATGTCTGCTTGCTGCCCTGCAGCAGCCAGGAGAGGCAGGCTGAAATCCAGCCCGGTATAACTACCCCTATGACCAAGAATGGCAAGCTGGCGTGCAAGCGCACCATTACCGCAGCCCAGATCCAGAATATCTTCATGACCATCCAATCGATTGATGATCATACCGGTTCCAGGTTGTATGCGGGCACGCGTGGCCGAAAATTCAGCTCCAAAATTCTGGTAGAATTGTTTGTTAATATCCAACAATCGCCTGACAGTGACTTCCTGCATGGTTTGATTATACCCACCCTCTGGGTAGTATTGTTGGCAGTTTTGGTGGATAGAGGTGGTGCTGAGAGAATTGGTCAGCTTGGTGAATAGCTCTCGAACCCAAATATATTAACGGTTTGCTCCCCGATTAAATTAGAAGATTCAATTATTGACCTTAAGCCTGCTGGAAAGCACCATGAATTGGAAATTACTGGGGTTGCATCCTGTGTTCTGGAACTCGTTGGCTTTTGGTGGTAAATCGTGGATGAAAATGAACCAAAATTTCAGGGATTTTCAGGATGCTCCTTGGTAGCTGAAAAAAGATGACGAAGAAAATTAACTGGACAAAAAATCAAGACCTGGCTCCCGAAAGAATGGGCATTGCAAAGCTCATTCTGGAAGACATGCGTATGGGCATGAAGGTTATGGATGCAATCCGTCATCACCCGAGCCAGGATGGCCACGTCAGCAAAGCTGATCTGGTAGCTGCTTATAATCAACTGGTGGAAAGTGGGGAATGGTTGCCTGATCCGGTTTTGCAGGCACGTATCCGTATGAAGCCTGTTCGCACCCTCTCGGGAGTGACAACCGTTACTGTTCTCACCAAGCCTTATCCCTGTCCGGCGCATTGTATATTTTGTCCGGACGATGCCCGTATGCCCAAGAGTTACCTGCCTGATGAGCCTGGTGCAATGCGTGCGGTTGAACACAATTTCGATCCCTATGACCAGGTTCAATCCCGCCTGGAATCTTTGGAAGCTGTTGGTCATCCCACCGATAAAGTGGAGTTGCTTATCCTGGGTGGCACCTGGTCAGCCTACCGCAGGGATTATCAGGAATGGTTTATTCTGCGATGTCTGGATGCCTTGAATGGAGCATCCGTCAGCACTTTGAAGGAAGCTCATACCCTCAATGAAACTGCCACACACCGCAATGTTGGGCTGGTCATCGAAACCCGCCCAGATGAGATCTCGATCAATGAGATCACCTGGTTGCGCCATCTGGGTGTTACCAAGATCCAGATGGGAGCTCAAAGCCTGGATGATCATATTCTGGAGCTAAATCAACGTGGACACACGGTTGCAGAAACCGGGCGCGCGGTCGCACTGCTCCGGGCGGCTGGATTTAAGATCGTTCTGCACTATATGCCGAACCTGCTTGGGGCTACTCTGGAATCAGATCGGGTGGATTTCAAGCGATTATGGACGGATCTTTGCCCGGATGAGATAAAGATCTATCCCTGCCAGTTGTTGGAAAATGCACCTTTATATACCTTCTGGCAGCGAGGAGAATACCATCCTTACAGTCAGGAACAATTGGTTTCACTGTTGGCAGATATCAAACCGGATATTCCACGATACTGTCGTGTCAACCGCATTATTCGGGATATCCCCTCGACGCATGTGGTGGCAGGTAACAAACGCACCAGCTTGCGCCAGGATGTACAGGCTGAAATGCTCCGGCGAGGTACTCATTGCGAATGTATCCGCTGTCGTGAGGTCCGTGGACATAATGTGGTCATGGCAGATCTGGAATTGCGTGACCAGGTTTACTCAGCAGGCGGGGCACAGGAACATTTCCTGTCTTTCATCACACCGGACGATAAAATTGCCGGTTTTATCCGTCTTTCCTTGCCCGGAATTAATTCTCCTGTTTCTGGCTTGTCAGATCTGGATGAGGCTGCCATTATCCGCGAGGTACATGTTTACGGTCAATCCTTGCCAGTAGGTCAGGATGCCGATGGTGCCACCCAGCATAGCGGCTTGGGGACACACTTATTGGATGAAGCTGATCTCATCGCTCGAAAACATGGATTCAAGCGCATTGCTGTGATCGCTGCCATAGGTACTCGCAGATATTATCTGGATCGTGGTTTTAAACGTGGAGAGAGTTATCTCATCAAGACATTAACCTGACCTATCAAACGGGTTTTTGTCCGGTCATTATAAATAATTGTTGCTCTGAAAAGAAAGTGATCGATGCCTACTCTTGTACAGTTGTTCTGGCTTTTTATAAAAGTGAACTTGCTGACAACCTCCGGACCAGCTTCGGTGGGGCTTTTGTATAAAGAATCCGTTGGTATTTTGATGACCAATGCAGATTTTGTCCAGGCTGTCAGTTTTTCAAGTATCCTACCGGGCAGCGATGCTCTGCAATTAGCCATGTTCATCGGCTACTCGGTTGGGGGAATTTTGGGAGCATTGGTAGCCTTGCTGGGTTCCATTCTACCTCCCACGTTGCTCATGCTGGGTGTTGTTTCCATCCTGAACCGTTTGCGGCGTGAAGCCTGGGTAACCCGTTTTGTGTCCGGACTTACACCGGCAGTATCGATCTTGATGGTTTTTGTAGCCTGGCAGATTTTTAATAGTAGTAACAATGGCTCAATTGCCTGGCAGACACTCTTGATTGCAGTCGGCAGCCTGGTGGTGTTGCTGTTGGAAGCACCTGTTCCACTGGTATTGTTTGCAGCAGGTTTGTTGGGAGTATTTATTTTCTGATGAAATCAATTAAATTAACCCTCTGGCTTAAACTGTTCTGGATGTTTCTTAAGATCAACCTTCTTTCCACATCCGGTCCTTCTTCAATTGGGCTTTTATATAAAGAGTCAGTTGGAACGATCATGACAGAAAAACAATTTGTTGAGGCCGTTGGTTTTTCCCATCTTTTGCCTGGTAGCGAAGCACTTAAATTGGCAATGTTTGTTGGGTTTGCAGCAGGCGGCATCCCGGGTACGCTGGTTGCTTTGTTGGGGTCAATTTTACCCCCCACGGTCATGATGTTGGGAGTGGTAACCTTGTTGCAACGTTTCAAAGGCGAAGCATGGATGCAGGGTTTTGTAATGGGATTAAGCCCGGCAGTTGCTGTGGTAATTCTGGTAGTAGCCTGGAATTTATTCAGAAGCGAGAAAAGCATCCCAAGACAAATCCTCTTGATCGCTGTTTTGAGCTTTCTTGCATTTTTATTGGCTGTCCCTTCTCCTATCGTCCTGGTGGGTGCGGGTATATTGGGAGTTATATTGATCCGATGAAAACTAAAACGAATCATCTCATATTAGTAACCAATGGACATCCGGAAACGCGGCCAGCACTTGAATATGGCATCTGGTTGGCACAAATGCTGGAAATTTCGGTACAGGTTTTGGGTGTGTGTGAATCAGATGATAAGAACCACCCGGTTAATGCTCTAGTGGAAGAGATGCTTCCCTCCATAAGAGCAGCTGGAATTCCTTTCCAGGTGGAATATCTCACTGGTCAAGCCGAGGAAATGGTCCACGGATCCGTTCACGAGGCGAATACGATGATAGTTATTGGTCCCCTGGGAAGACCTCCCTTACGCCGGTTTTTTATGGGGCGCACATTTCGGTATTTTATGGAAGATCTGAGTGTACCCATCTTATATGTCCCCAAATCCCGTTTGCCGGTCAGGAAAATATTGGTTTGTATGGGTGGCTTGGATTATGCCATTGGTGTATTCCATGAAGCCCTGGCAATCGCTGTTTCATTGCATGCTTCCTTGACATTTTTACATGTGGTTGAACCGATCACATTGGATTACCCCCTTGCTCATGAAGTGGAAGATCATTGGCAGGAATTGTTATCAACAAATACCCCTCAGGGAAACACCCTTCGGCAAGTGTTGAAAGAATCACAGGAATTAGAGATCCAATCAGCTGTCAGAGTGCGTCATGGGCATATTGTTCCGGAAATATTGGATGAAATTGAAGTGGAGAAGTATGATCTGGTTTGCATGGGGTCAATGTATAGCACCCACAGCTTGCGTCATTTTACCCTTCCAAATATTACTGCCGAAATTGCAGAAATTGCAGGATGCCCGATCCTGACAGTCCGCACACGGCTGGAAGACTAGATTAGGTTGACGATTCCCATTCCGCAACCACCTTTCGGATGAAGGCTTTTATTTCAGGATCCGGGATTGCATCAATTCCCTCGTATTTGTCCAAACCAATATACACCCAAACCCCTCCCGTGGGAGATTCCATTAGACGTATGCCTTGATTCGCCAGGGGTGAATCTGCCAGCCGGCTTTGCAGAATCATATTAATTTGGAAAACGATGCTTTCAGCTGACGGTATTGGTAAGTTCTGCGGGGGAATAGATGATTGGGGTGGAATAATTGCTGAAGCAGCTGAATATTGGTTGTTTATTTTCTCTGGTTGAGACTTTGCCTGCGGGGAAGTAGGAGTGGGGGTAGTGGTTTCCAACCAGGGGCGTAACTCGACCAGAAGATTGACCAACAAGCGTCTTTTTTCCGGAGTAAGCTCATCCTTGTTGGAAATGGTTTGACCCTCCAGTTCCATTGTCAGTGAATTGGATGAATTGCGGTTGAGACTGAGCAGGTTGGGCAGCTTGAGGGGTAAAGGTGGGGGTCCTGAAAATTCTTTTTCTTCGGATCGGGTTGTTTTTTTATCTTTGTATTTTTGTTTGATGGCAGCTTCCACCAGGCCGAGAATATACCCAATTAAAAATATGGCAATACTGATTCCTATCGTTTTTAGATCCCATTCCATTTTATCCATCCTTTGTATCGAGTTTTACAGGAAATATGGATTGTTAAAGTGAGTCAGGCTACCTTTCGTTGGAGCAACCTTTCTATAAGGATTGGCAATTTGGGCATATGTGAGTGCCGCGTTGCCCGACGATCATTTTTTCGATCCTGGTTTCACATACCGGGCAGGTTTCTCCTTCCCTGCCGTAAACCCGAAAATAATTTTGAAAATCACCACCACGGTAGACCCAGTCAATACTGGCGCCATTTCGATGGATGCCTTCAAGCAATACGTCCCGGATTGCTTGCCAGAGGTTTGCTGCTTGATGTTCTGTCAGACGATCAGAGAGCTTGCAGGGATGCAAACCAGCCATATGTAATGCCTCGTCAGTGTAGATATTTCCCATCCCGGCCAGGAAAGTCTGGTCAAGCAAGAGCGGCTTGAGCTGTCTATGGCGATTGTGCAGTCTGTCAAAAAGTATCTTGGGGGTGAACTCATCTTCCAATGGTTCTGGTCCGAGCATTCCTAATACCTTGTTTGGGTCATCTATCAGCCAGATCCGGCCGAACTTGCGTGTATCGTTGAAGATCAGGGAAAGATCCCCGCTCAAACCCAGGATCAGGCGGTCATGTATCTCCGGGATCCGGGACACTTCTCCTGTAAACAGATCTCCGCTCATCCGCAAATGGATCAATAGTTGATCCTGTGAAAGATACAGGCGCAGATATTTGCCGCGTCTTGATATGCTTTCGATCGTTTGTCCGCCTAACCGTTGTCGGAATTCTGAAGGTGCAGGAGTTGCCAGGCTGCGCGCCCAGCGTAGATCCACTGCCATGATCTCTCTGCCAACCAGGATCGGTGATAGCCTTCTTGCAATGGTTTCCACTTCAGGTAACTCAGGCATAGGGTAGGTTGGAAAAAATAAGAAAGATACTCATGGGCGATGACTTGGGGAAAAATTTGGGTGGGGTTGTATTTTCACTCCACTCTCTTCCATCGGTAATCAGGGTATCTAGAGTTTGCATCGGATTGCCGGGTTATGGACACATCCAGGCAGTGAATGGAATCAATTCGCTACTGGATTGAAAACGAAGGTCAGCTCAATTGTTGGGCAAGATAATTCTGTATACCCATCTGTTTGATCTGGTCCATCTGGGCTTCGATCCAATCAATGTGCTCTTCTTCCTCTTCAAGGATCTCCTCCAGTAATTCCCGGGTACCATTGTCTCCCAGGTCAACAGCCAGTTTGATGGCCTCGTTATAAGCTTTTATTGCACCTTCTTCAGCAGCCCAGTCATTTTTATGCTGGGATTCCACATCCTGTCCGATATTGATCTTGTTCAGATTGCTGACAACCGGTTGACCTTCCAAAAAAAGGATGCGCGCAATATGCTTTTCAGCGTGCTTCATTTCATCAATGGCACGTTTTTCGATCACACCGGAGAGTTGGGCATATCCCCAATTGTCGCACATTTCAGCCTGGACCATGTACTGACTGATGGCGGTTAATTCATCTGCGAGCAGGTAATTCAATTTTTCAATAAGTCTGACGTTACCTTTCATTTCCATTCTCCTTTATTGTTGGGTGATAAAATTATTCATTGAACATTTCACCAACGCTGCGGCCTTCATGAGCCCGTAAGATGACCTCTCCCAGCAGCGGTGCGATCGATAATACGGTCAAACGTTCTCCAAGCAATGTGCAATTTTCAGCTGAAATGGGGATTGAATCGGTTGTGATGAATTCGGTGACTGGCAATGCTGCCAATCGTTCGGCTGCATTTAATGAAAAAACCGGGTGAATAAAAGCAATGTAGATTCGGCGTGCTCCACCTGCTTTAAGCAGTTTTACAGCCTGTTCAATGGACCCACCCGTATCTATTTCATCATCAACCAGGAAAACATCCCGATTTTTTACCTCACCTATGATGGTTAGAGCTTCAGCCTTGGCATTATTGGCAACACGACGTTTTTCAATGAATGCTATTGGGGCATTAATACCGGCAGCAAAGTTGCGGCCTTTCTTGGCATACCCTAGGTCAACAGTTACCACAACCGGATCTTTTAAATATTGGCGCAGGTTTTTATTGACATAATCGATCATAAGATGGGCGGAAGTCAGCACATCTCCCGGTATGGAGAAGAATCCCTGGATCTGTCCCGAATGCGGATCGAGTGTCATATACCTGTCTGCTCCTGCCACTTCGATCATATCTGCCACCAGGCGTCCTGTGATCGGTACCCGTGGCTGGTCCTTTCGGTCTGAACGGGCATAACACAAATAAGGAATAACTGCCGTAATTCGTGCAGCAGAATCCAGGCGCAGGGTCTGCAGAAGGATCAGGAGTTCCATCAGGTTACGCTGGACCGGCGCAGACGTGGTCTGGATGACGTATACATCCTGTCCGCGTACACTGCCATGGAGCTTGGTAAATATATTGTCATTGGGGAACAGGATTATATCCCGACCGCACAGGCTGGTTTTAAGATAATCAGCAATTTTTTGAGAAAGATCGGGGGAAGCCGTGCCTGCAAAAAGTTTGATCTCACCATACATCTTAAGTTCATGTGAATGTATCGACATCACACCTCCATTGATTGTTTTGCATCCCACTCGGATCGCAGGGTACTCATAAGAAGCTCATCACCATACCTGCCATGCTTGTATTTTGCCTGCCGCAGGCGTCCTTCCAGCATAAAACCGGCTTTCTCGTAAGCGTGCAATGCCCTGGGATTATCATCGTATACCACCAGTGATATGCGGTTGAGATTGAGACTTTCAAAACCGTATTTCAATAAGAGTTGCATGGTTTCGGTACCGTAGCCTTTGTTCCACAGGGACTTGTCTCCGATGAAGATACCAACTTCAGCACTGCGATTGATCTGTGAGATGTTATGAAAACCACAGTCGCCGATCATGCGCCAGTTATCACCATCCTGGATCTCGATTGCAAGTGGATGTTCACTCGCAGGGAGATTGGCCAGGTTTTCAAACCAACGCATTTCCTCTGCATAACTGAGAGGCTGGAAAAACATCAATCCCTCGGTTACTTCAGGATCATTCAACCACTCTACAAATAAAGGCAGGTCTTCCTTTTCAACTCCACGCAAGCGGATTCGTTTGCCAAATATCATCTCAGCCTCCCATTTATTAAAGTTTCTACCGCTTCCCAGGGGGATAGCTTGCGCTCCAGGATGTGACCCAGCACCTTGTCATACAATTCTGCTGGCAGATTGGAGCGAAATTGTTGGGTCAGGGTATCCTGGATGAGAGCATCCAGTTCGCTCTCCAGGCGTGAACGTTCTCGCAGGCTCCAATCTCCGCTGCTTTCAAGGTAGCTGGCATGTCGGAAAATACTTTCAGCCAATTCCGGAATTCCCGTTCCATCGGTGGCAATGGTTTTTTGGATGGGGGGGATCCAAAGATGGTTCGTAGAACCTTGTACATCGCTTGCTGCTTCCACGATTTCAAAATTGCCATGGTGTCGAAAGAGACGTTGGGTCGGATGAGCCATCCCCAGCATACCGCGCAGGGCATGCTCGATATTTTCCAAACCTGGGCGGTCGGCTTTATTGATTACCAGGATGTCAGCAATTTCCAGAATTCCAGCTTTGATCGCTTGAATATCATCACCCATGCCAGGTGCATCCACCACCAGGGTGGTATGAGCCAACCGGGCGATGTCCACTTCCGCCTGTCCTGCACCGACAGTTTCAATGAGAATGATATCGAATCCAGCTGCATCAAATACCTGGACCATCGCGGATGTGGCATGGGCTAACCCACCCAGCGTACCTCGTGAAGCCATGGAACGGATGAATACCCCGTTGTCCCCAGCCAGATTGCGCATGCGCACCCGGTCTCCGAGCACAGCACCACCGGTAAAAGGGCTGGTGGGATCAACCGCTATGATCGCTATCGTTTTATTGTTATGGCTGCGGATGTGCAGCGCTAGTTGGTTGACCAGGGATGATTTTCCAACACCCGGTGCGCCGGTCACACCCACCAGGTGCGCTTTGCCGGTATGCTGAAATAATTCGTTAAGGGCGAAACGTCCATCTTGTGTGCCGTTTTCCACCTGGGTTAACAAGCGTGAGAGCGCCAGGCGGTCACCAGTGAGTAGGGCTTCAACCAAATTCATCATTAATGAAATACTTTTATATTAGCATCTCAGGCAGCCGGTTCTGACAGTATGGCTGCGCGCATTTCACGCACAATATCATCAGTGGAAGTGCCGGGACCATAAATGCCAGTTATGCCCATGGCTTTCAATTCAGGCACATCTTCATCCGGGATGATGCCTCCCAGGAAGATCTTGACATTGCTCTGCCCATTTAATTTGAGCAGCTCAAGGATGCGTGGTGCCAGGGCCATATGTGCACCCGATAGGATCGATAATCCGATTGCATCCACGTCTTCCTGCAGGGCAGCTTCTGCGATCATTTCAGGTGTCTGCCGCAAGCCGGTATAGATGACCTCCATTCCGGCGTCCCGTAGGGCTCGCGCAACCACCTTCGCACCGCGATCGTGGCCATCCAGGCCAGGTTTGGCGACTAAAACACGGATCTTTTTTTCGGTCATATTTTCCTCGGTTTAGCGGATATTAATTTCATTATACTATAAGCGTTCGGGAGGAGATGCCCGGCATTTTTGGAAAATCTACCGATCCAAAGAAAAAAATTTAAAGATCCGCTTTACCTCATTTTTAGGGGTAAAAGTCTGTTTTTAATACCCTCATTGCACTACTTGACCTCACGCTCCTGTAGATATAAAATGGTTTAATTGTGCTATACTGATATTTAAGCGTATAGGCGAATCGATGCAAATAAAAACCAACCCGGAAATGCGCTCTTCTTGGCCCGTTTGGGCAGATTTTTTACGCCAACGCGGCTTAATTGGTATCGCAGCCTGGATCTTGGAAGCAGCCGGTCCGTTGACTATCCTGGGGGCTCAGGCTCTGCATTTTGGAGAACCCTTCCTTCGTCCGGCATTACCTGGTCGGCAAATTCAAGAATTGGCTAAAGTATTGGAAGAATCCGATGAAGGGCGTGCTTTTATTTCTTATTTGCGAGAGAAAGGGACCACATGATTGGGTCAACGATGATCGCTCTTGCCATTGTGGCTGGCAGTGCAGGTTTGCTGATCGGTTTTACCATCTTCAAGCGCAAATCTCCTCCGAAATTTAGAGAGATACCTGCAGTTACCCGGCTGCAAAAAGCAGTAGCCTGGGCAGTTGAGGATGGCAACCGTTTGCATGTCTCGCTAGGGCGTGGCAATCTGACATCCACTCAGGGGGCTGCAGGATTGGCTGGTTTGAGTGCCCTGAAAAACCTGGCTGATCTGACCTCCACCAGTGACCGAACCCCAATTGCTACTTCCGGAGAACCCGGCTTGACGGTGCTCTCGCAGGATGTTATGCAGACTTCCTACCAGAAAGCCACTGGAGGCGGTCACTTTGATACCTCCGCAGCCCGCCTGAGCGGATTAACCCCCTTTTCTTATGCTTCAGGCACGCTGCCAATGATGCGCGATGAACATATCTCAGCCAATATCCTGCTTGGAAGCTTTGGGGTGGAAGCTGGTTTAATGACCGATGCAGCAGACCGACAGAAGAGCTTTTTATTGGCTGCCAGTGATAATTTGCCTGCGCAGGCGGTCTTATATGCCAGCGCCCAGGAACCCTTGATAGGTGAAGAACTTTACGCAGTCAGTGAATATATTAACCATTCTCCCATGCACGCAGCCAGCCTGAGTGTGCAGGATATTCTGCGCTGGATTCTGATCATAAGTATGCTGCTGGGTGCGATACTGAAACTGGGGGGGTTCTTGTGAAAGGGATAATCTCCACTTTGGTTGCCATCCTGGTCGGTTTGATTGTCCTGGCAGGCTATTTCTTTCAAATACCCATCCTGTCGGACCTGCGCAGCTTGATATTGGATTGGGCTGTCACCCTGGCTTCCCTTATGGTTTTCATCGGTGTGCTTAACCTTCTATCCGTCAACACCAATCGAATTAAGAACAAAGAAAAGGGCGGATTCTACAGCCTGGTTCTGATCACTTCCTTGCTGGTAACTCTTATTATTGGATTAATTTTTAAACCCGGGCATCCAGCCATGAACTTCATTTTTTATTCAGTTCAACTTCCAGTGGAACAAAGCTTGATGTCCCTCCTGGCTGTTACCCTGTTAATTGCCAGTATCAACTTGTTACGCAGGCAACCCAACTTGTTTTCAGTGATATTTCTTGGGACAACCTTGCTTATACTTCTTGGCACAGCGCCTTTACCGTTTGGTAAATTACCCTTCATCGGTGATATTTTGCGGCCATTTATTGCCCAGGTTTTGGCAGCTTCCGGTGCCCGGGGTATTCTCATTGGCGTTGCCCTGGCTACACTGACCACCGGATTGCGGGTGTTGTTTGGTGCAGACCGTCCTTATGGGAGTAAATAATGGCAGAAATCCGCTGTCAGATGTGTGGGGAATCTGTTTCTGATGAGCTGGATAGATGTCCGTTTTGCCAGGCTCGCCTTATGCCATTGAATATTTCTTCACCTGGCGACGATGAATATTTGCCTCCGGGGGAAGAGCTGGATGGAAACGACACCTCAGATCTGGAGATGGCTGGTTATGCGGATCCTTCAACACACGAAGATGAATCATTCCAGGTTCACGAGCCCTCTTCCAGGCAGGAATCCTCCGAAATGAGATCTTCACTGCCTGCCTGGTTGCGTAAATTGCGAGGTCAGCCCAAGGATAAGACCCCTGATATTGATCCCTTGGCCCAGAAAGGGTCTCTGGATGAGGTCCAAAAAATCCATGGACCTGCAAAGACCCCTGAGAATCTTGATACCACGGAAGATAAATTAACATTTGATCCTGTTGATGAAGAATTAGATTGGTTGTCAGATTTGGAACAGACTACCGATGCAGAGGATGAAATCCCTTCATCGTTATCCAACAGTGAAGGTTTGGAAGGGAAAAAACTGTCATCCGTCCGATCAAACGATGAAAACCAACCAGAAGTGGATAGCGATTGGCTGGACAGCTTACGTGGAGATTCTTCTGATCAGGAACTGGAACCACACCAGGAGCAGGAAGAAACACCAACGGAAGGACTTGTTGTTGAAGAAGGAATCCCGGATTGGATGAAAAAACTTCAAGCAGAAGTTGATTCCCAGGCTGCCGATTCCCAAACAGGGGATGAAAACCAGGTTGAAAAAGAAAATGAGGTTACACCTGATTGGTTGAACCGCCTGCAGGCTGAAACGCAATCAAATGCAATCTCATCTGAAGGTGCCGCTTCAAACTCTGTTGATGAAACACCTGATTGGTTGGATAAAATGAGTGTCGAGATCCCTGAAGCCTCTGAAGCGACATCTCCGGGTGAATTCGAAATTCCGGATTGGTTTCGTAATTTGCAGTCCGAAACGCAGGCTTTTGCTGAAGATAATCCCTTCCCTGAATCTGGAGATCAAGAAAAAATCGAAGAAAGCCAGTCATCAGAATCCGAATCCCCGGATTGGATGAAGGAATTGCAGGAAACCCCTCAGGATTCTGGGGAGCAAGGCGATCCTGAATCTGAATTACCTGATTGGCTCAGGGATGTCGACACTGATGCTTCGGATTCGGTTGAAGTGGCTGCCTTACCTGCTTCTAAATCACCTGACAGGTTCCAGGCGATGGGGTCCGAACTCCAGGATGCAACAGAAGCTGACAGCGCAGCTGATGAAGACGCAGAGTTGGCAGATATTCAATCTGACCAGACTCTTACCGAATCTGATTTCATGGATGAATTGATGCCTGTCGATGGCGAATCCTCTATATCGATGGATATGAATACAGACAGTGATTCCATTGATCAAGAAGCAGACGAATTATCCATACCAGATCTTGATCAACAACCATCTGGTTCGGAGTTGATGCCTGATTGGTTGACAAATATTGATAAAACCGATACCAGTTCAAGTGGAACTCCCGACCAGAACTTGGAAGAGAGTCTCAGCGGGATTGAATCAGAAACCATGCAGTCTGATGAAAATCCCGAATGGTTAAAATCACTGGATACAGAGGATGCAGATTCCCTGTCGGATGAAGAAGAACTGGAAATCGAACCTGCTGCCGATGAATTATTACCCGCAGAAATTCCCACTTGGGTTCAAGCTATGCGACCTGTTGAATCTATGGTTGCTGACGTGGATAGTTCAGACAAAATCCTGGAACAAATAACAGAAAAGGCTGGACCCTTGGCTGGGTTGTCCGGTGTTTTGCCTGCCACTCCTGGTTTGGGAAAATTGCGCAAACCGCTTAATTATTCGATCAAATTGCGGGTATCTGATGATCAAAGTTCACTAGCAGATCAATTGGAACACATGCTGGGTTTTGAGACCCAGGCTAAATCATCTTCTGTGCCGGAAAAGAAACTACCCCGGCGGATTTTGCGCTGGTTGGTGGCGTCTTTGGTGTTCCTGGTAGTGGCTTATCCAGTTTTCAGCACCAAACAGATCATACCTCTACCTTTGAACTATCCACCTGAGTTGACGGCAGCCCATGAAATTTTAATTGGATTACCTCCAGCTTCTCCGGTTCTCTTGGTTTTTGATTACGAACCTGCCTATTCAGGAGAGCTTGAAGTAACTGCCGCACCAATGGTGGATTACCTGTTTTTTAAGAATGCGCACGTGGTGATTCTTTCTACCTCTCCCACCGGGTCTACCCTTGCAGAGCATTTCTTAAATGCTACCCAGAGTCAGCATAATTTACAAAGCGGTCTGCAATATACGAATTTGGGATATCTGGTTGGAGGAGCTTCTGGTGTGCTGAGTTTTGTGGAAAATCCCTCTCAGACCATTCCTCGGGCAATTGACGGCAGCCTGCCCTGGCAAACATTATTATTGCTGGATATTCATACCCTGGCAGATTTTAAAGCGGTGATCGTTCTCACTGATAATTCTGATACCGCCAGGATCTGGGTCGAACAGACCGGTTCGAAGTTGGGCGAGACCCCCTTGTTGATGGCGATCAGTGCCCAGGCAGAACCCATGATCCGTCCCTATTATGATTCGAAGCAGATCAAAGGATTGGTGACGGGTTTGGCAGGAGGAAAAGCCTACGAGCAGGCTCTTCAGCTTTCGGGTCTGGGACAGAAATATTGGGATTCTTTCGGCTCCGGATTATTTATTGCCGAGTTGATCATCCTCTTGGGAGCTCTCTGGAGTATCATTTCTAACCGAAAGAACCGCAAGTCTGCACTTAAGAGAGAGGCTTGAATATGCTTTCCAATTCTGCTATAGACCTGATCACTGGATTAATCAGCTTTCTTTTTACTCTGATGATCTTTAGTTACCTGATTGGAGATAACCCTCTTTTCAGATTGGTCATCTATATTTTTGTAGGTGTCTCTGCCGGGTATGCTGCATCGGTTGCCTGGCAGCATGTCCTGTGGCCAAAACTGTTCGAACCTCTCTTGTATGGGAACATGCAGCAACGTTTGCTACTTGTAGTTCCAGCCTTGCTGGGGCTCTTGTTGTTTGCAAAACTATCACCACGTTCGGCGCGGTTGGGAAACCCGGCAATGGCTTTCCTGGTGGGGGTGGCAGCTGCTGTAGCTATTGGTGGTGCAGTTTTCGGAACGATTATCCCACAAACAATGGCTTCGATCGATTTCTTCGATTCCTCAATTGGTGGCAGCCAGTTGGAACATCTGTTTGAAGGCATCATCTTTTTAATGGGAACGATAAGTACGCTGATCTATTTTCATTTCAGCGGTCACACAACCTCCAATGGATTTCAACGTAGCAAGCTGGTTTCTGGATTGGCTTGGATTGGGAAGATCTTTATTGCTGTAACCTTCGGTGTACTGTTCGCTGGGGCATATGCTGCCGCCATGACCGCGCTGACCGAACGAATGTTTTCTTTATGGGCTTTTCTTTCTTCTTTCTTTTAGGTTCTTATGCCTTCATCGTTAATTGACGCAGATTCTGTACTTGCAGTGGACGTGGGTTCATGCACCACGCGGGCCATGCTCTTTGATGTAGTGGAAGGTGGCTATAGATTTATTGCCGTTGGTCAAGCGCCAACCTCTGCCATGGCACCGGTCAAAGATGTGGGGGAGGGTGTTGTCCGCGCAATTGAGAATTTGCAGGAAACCACAGGACGGTTATTCTTGGATTCAAATCGAAGCCTGATCATCCCAACCAAGGATGGCGTCGGGATTGACAGTTTTGTGGCTACCATCTCGGCCGGACCTGCCATTAAAACTGTAATTGTAGGTTTATTGGATGAGGTCTCGCTTCAGAGTGTCAACCGACTGGCATGTTCAACTTATGCAAATGTTGTGGATAACATTGGCGTGAATGATCCCCGAAAACCAGAAGAACAAATCGATAGTATATTGCACCTGGAACCGGATCTCATCCTAATTGCCGGCGGTACAAACGACGGTGCAATTAAATCAGTGCAAAAGAAAATCGATATCATTGGTCTTGCTTGTTTCCTCATGTCGGCTGAAAACCGTCCCACGGTGTTGTTTGTTGGAAATCAGGCTGTGGCAAAAGATGTTACTGAATCTTTGTCGTCATTGACCTCCTCATTGAATATCAGCCCCAATATTCGCCCTTCATTGGACGTGGAAGATATTCAGCCTGCATCATATAAGTTGGCAAATACATTTATGCAAATACGCAGGAACAAATTGGGAGGCGTCGAGAAGCTTGCTTCCTGGGCAAATGGGAACCTGCTACCCACCGCCTATGCTCAGGGGCGAATGATCCGTTTTATGAGTCAAACGTATAAATCAAAAGGCATTCTGGGGGTGGATGTTGGTGCATCTGCCACCACAATTGCATCAGGTTTTCAGGGCGAACTCGCACTGGGAGTCTATCCTCAATTTGGATTGGGTGAAAACTTATCTGATCTGCTTCGTTATACCAGCCTGGATGATATTTTGCGCTGGCTGCCATTGGATATTCCAGCGAACAACGTGCGTGATTACCTCTATCAAAAATCTGTTTATCCCGATAGCATACCGGTCACAATAGAGGATATGGCAATTGAACAAGCTATCACCCGACAGGTTTTACGCCTGGCAATTGAGACGGCAAATAAAGAAATTCCTGCCAATTTTCAGCGACCTTCATCCGGAGGATTCCCATATTTTGAACCGATACTTGTGTCAGGCAGCGCCATCACCAACGCTGCTACCATCGGACAAGGATTGCTGATGATCCTGGATGGAATCCAGCCGGTTGGAACAACTACAATAGTTTTGGATCAAAATCATCTCCTACCAGGGATGGGTGCAGCAGCAGGGATAAACCCGATCCTGCCAGTGCAAATTATCGAATCGGGTGCATTCATGGGTCTTGCAAGTTTGGTCGCTCCAATTTCCAATGTTCGGCTTGGAACTCCCATTCTTCGCGGCCGCCTTGTAACTAAAGAAGGAACCGAAACAAAATTTGAGATCAATCAAGGCACTCTGGATGTGTTGCCCTTACTCGGTGGACAATCTGGTCAACTATTTCTTGAACCTCTTCATCGCTCGGATGTTGGTTTTGGTCCCGGTCATTCTGGGGAAGTTCAAGTCAGTGGCACTCAGATAGGAGTGGTCATCGATGCTCGCGGACGTCCGATCCAGCTTTCCAAAGAAAATGGACGCAGATTTGAAATGAATAAAAAATGGATCTGGACCCTTGGAGGCTAGATAAAAGATGCTGGCTCCCGTAATTCACATTCTGCCAATGACAACCATCCTGCGCCAACGACTGTTGCCATCCGTTGGACGGGTCTTGGTTCGTTTGAACCAAAAAGTAGCTCCTCTGGATGTGGTTGCAGAAACCAATCTTGGTAAGGAGCACATCTTGGTGGATATTGCTTGCTTGTTGGGGATATCCCCTGATAAGGCGGATCAATTGATCCGTTGCAGGGTCGGCGAACGTCTGACATCGAAACAGTTAATAGCACAACTTCCGGGGTTGATCTCGCATTCTGTCTCCTCACCAAAAGATGGGCGTGTGGTGGCTGTGGGAGGCGGGCAGGTGTTATTGAAGATTGGGGATCCTGTTTTTGAACTGCGTGCAGGACTTCCAGGAACCATTACCAGGGTGATTCCTGAGCGAGGAGTGGATATTACAGCTCATGGTACTCTGATCCAGGGAATTTGGGGTAATAACCGTGTGGATATGGGTTTAATGTTGCCTGTACCGCAATTAAATTCACCTCGAGATGTTCTGGAAGCCGATAAGTTGGATATCAGTTTGCGAGGTTCCATCCTGATAGCTGGTCACTGTAGCGATCCTCATGCTTTACAAGTAGCCGATGAACTGCCATTGCGTGGATTGATTCTGGGTAGCATATCTCCGGAATTATTGCCAATTGCTGAAAATCTACATTTTCCGATCATGGTAACAGATGGGTTTGGACATCACCCAATGAATGCTGTCGCATTTAAATTATTAATTTCCAATACCAAGCAGGAAGTAGCTCTCAACAGTACCTCTTACGATCGCTATACGGGTAGTCGTCCGGAAATATTTATTCCCTTGCCTGCAGCACAACCACCACAACTGGCACAGGATTCGGTTGAGTTTTCCAACGGTCAACAAGTTCGCATCCGTCGAAACCCAAATATGTTTGAAGTAGGTACGTTGACGAATCTGAGGTCTGGTTTATCTGAATTTCCAAGCGGATTATATCTTCCGGCGGCAGATGTTCTTCTTGAAAGCGGTCAGAAAGTGGTTGTTCCGCTGGTTAATCTGGAAATACTTGGATGATATAATTGAACAAGGAGGATCTTATGTTTGAACAAGGTGATGATTTCAATATGGATACGGATGCACCACAGCCACCTGCGCAATCTAATCGGACTTTTATAATCGTAGCTGGGGCTTTGGCTGGAATTGTCCTTTTATCAATTATCGGCATGGCTTTATATGCATTGGTATATCTCCCACAGCAAAAAGCTGCTCAATCTGCTCAACAGGCTACTATTGAAGCTCAAAATGCCATGATTGCCCAGGCCATGACATCTACGATGCAGGCATATGCAACCGGTACTCAGGCCTCTCTCGCTGTTGCTACAACCTTGGTGCCTAATCTTCCACAAGCCAGTCCAACTCCCCTCCTGGCGGTTCCTTCCCAAACCCAGAGTCAGGTAGATAGCGCCATGACTGCCACCTGGTCTGCTTTGAACACAAAAGATGCCTTGGGTTCACTAACTCCAACAGCCACTGGAGGTCTGCCACAGAGCGGTTTTGCTGATGATGTTGGTCTGCCTGGATTGGTGATTATGGCATTTGCCCTCATAGTGGTGATCCTCCTGGCCAGGCGAATGCGCACAGTGCCAACACAATAAACTTTTGGTCGATTAAATCTGCATCCCGCAATTGCATCAAGGATGGACGAAATCCCTGTTTGCAGTTTGCGGGATGTTTTCTATTTGATCACTGATTTAAGGCACATTTCTGTAAGCCTGTCGCTCATTTTGATGAATGGTCTGAATGAAAAATAAAGATAAAATTGAACCTCCCTGCCATTATGCAAGTATTGAGATATTTCGTTGGATGAAGAATGGATGATCGCTTTCTTGAACCCGGAAAATCTATTGATTCGCTGGAATCTGAACCTTTTTCATCTTGCGGATTGCCCTGCGTTGGACCAGACTTACACCCACAATGACTACGATCATACCTGTGAATTGGATCGATGTTAGGTGTTCGTTGAGAAAAAACCATCCCATGATCGCGGTTCCAATGGGAGCCAGGTTCAACAAAATATTCATCTCAAAAGCTGTTAAGACTTGTAACGAATGATTGTAGAGTACATATGCCAGGGAGGTATTTATGGCTGCCAACCAGATCACAAGCCCCCAGGTTTGGATGGATGCGTGTGGCCACCCTTCGATCGGAATGGCGATAAGCAGTAATAACCCGCCGCCAATCGCCAGGGGGTATGCCGTTAGAGATAAGGTGTCCACAGTTTGTGTCCGGGCGGTGTTACGTCCAAGTATCCCAAATAGGGTGAAGCATAATAGCGCCACGCACATAAGAATGACCCCTATGGGTTCGCCCGGTTGTAATCCCTTTGAGAAGAACATGCCTGTCCCTACCATCGTGATGAAGATCCCAATGGTCTGTTTGCGATTTGGAATTTCCTTCAACCAGATCATCCCTCCAATAAATATCAGCAGGGCATTCAGCCCCATCAGGAAGGATACTGTGGTGGCAGGCAAGTAGAGCAATGACCAGAACATTGCGCTGTTGGCTAGAGTGTAGGAACTGAAGCCAATAATCAAAAGCTGTAACCAGACCGACCGCGAAAAACTCAGGCGTCTTTTGGATTTCGAAATAAAAGGCAGCAGGATCAAAAAACCAATAAAATAACGCAACCCGCCAATGGTCAGCGGTCCAAGATCTTTGAGAGCCAGCTTTACAAATATGAATGAGGACGCCCAGATGATATTAATGAATATGGCTTCAGCTATAGCCAGGCGGTGAGATGGTGTGGATGACATACGATCAGTTAATATACAGTTAAGCAGAATTACACTACAGTTTTTGCAACGATTTCACCGTAAGATAACAGGTCCATGACCATTTGAGGTGTGCGGCCTTCTGCATACACCCTTAATACCGGTTCGGTCCCCGATGGGCGGATCAACAACCAGGAATCATCTGCAAGTATATACTTCACACCATCCAAGCTGCTTACATCTGTGATCTTTTCACCACCGATTTCTGCCGGTACCTGTTTGGTGAGAAATTGTGACATGGCAACTTTGGAGACTGGGTGGCTGAGGCGAATATCTTTGCGTTCATATACGACCGGTCCGACCTCTGCCATAAGATTTTTTACCATTTCATAAAGCGTGCTTTGGTAAGCTGCGATCATCTCGACCAACAGTAATCCCATCAAAGGTCCATCTCCCTCTGGAATATGTCCTTTGAATGAGATCCCCCCTGATTCTTCTCCACCGATCAGTACATCTTCACTCATCATGTAGTCCGCAATGTGGTTAAACCCAACTGGTGTTTCGTATAATTTTAAGCCATAGTTCTTTGCCAGGCGATCGATCATGCGGGTGGTGGAAACTGTGCGTACCACCGCGCCGCTCATACCGCGCTTTTCCACCAGGTATTTCAAAGCCAGAGCCATGATCTTATGCGGGTCGATGAAGTTTCCGCGTTCGTCCATGGCACCGATCCGGTCTGCGTCACCATCGGTAGCCAATCCAAAATCCCCCATGCCTGTGCTGATTGCGCCTGCCAGCGGTCCCAGGTAACGGGCGATTGGTTCGGGGTGGACGCCTCCAAACCCGGGGTTCATCTCGCCGCGTATCTCGTTGATCTCGCAGCCGGTTCCATGCAGGAAGGTCTTGATGACACCTCGTCCCGATCCATACATCGAGTCAACAATAAAACGCTGCGGATTTTCTGCTATCACATCACAATTGATCAGTGTATGCAAATGCGTGAAATAGGCTTCCAATGGATTAAAGCGTTGGATCAGACCAGCAACACGAGCCTGGTCATATTCCATCAGGTTGGGGCCGCGGGCACGCTCCTCGTTGTCCGAAATATAAACTTCCACACGCCGGCATTGTTCTGGCAGGGCAGAATTTCCAAGCATGGATTTTAGTTTGATGCCGTTGTAGCGTGGTGCATTATGCGAAGCTGTGATCATCACACCTGCCATCGAATTGCTGTGGCGTACTGCAAACGAAATGACGGGTGTGGGAGCATCTGCCCGTGCCAGGAAAACCGTAATACCATTGGCAGCCAGCACACGCGCCACTTCCACGGCATAGCGGTCCGAAAGGAAACGTGTATCATAACCGACGACCATCCTGCGTAAGTTGGGTTGAGTTGCACCATCGACTTGTTTGACCCAATTCTCCGATACAACAGCATCCGCAATAGCCTGGGTGACCACCCGCAGATTATTAAATGTAAAAGTATCCGATATGACAGCACGCCAGCCATCTGTTCCAAAATGGATTGTCATTTTATGGTTTGCTCCAAAATATAATTTTCCAATATTGAATGGGAGTTATCTCCATTGTGTAAAGAACATACAATAGAGAAGGTATTACCAGCCAGCTTCAGGTGTGGCAGTCACGACCAGGCTCTGAATGATCCAGCCTTCATCTCCATCAGAAGTACGAATGTGTAACCAGGTGATGCCATCCAGAATTTGGATTTCTGAGAGAACTTCCACCAGGTAACCGTTTGGTAGACGGGCAATAATGGTATCACTGCCTGGGCTGGCTCTCACATTAGCACCTGTTTCAGAAAAAATCAGGGCATATACAGGCGTGGCTTCAGGAGTGAGTGTACTGGTGGGAATTATTGTGGCTGGAATTTTCAGTGTAGGTGTCGGGGATGGCTCCGGGGTACTGGGTTGACTGGTTTCGGTAGTTGACAGATTGACCAGACTGGTTTGGGTAACAGTTGGGGTGTTCTGACTGGCAGGAGTACCTTGGTAAACGGATAAACCATCCAGGATAAAATTGGCTGTTCCGCTCAGCCATAAGAATCCTCCCAGGGCCAGCAAGCCAATGATCAGACTCAAGAGACATCCCGAAAACCGTCGCGGGCGGAATCCAAACACCGCCAGTGTCAGCAAACCCACCAGGGTGGCCAGCGCCAGGTGCACGCAAAAAACCAGCATCCCATTAGGCCAAAAATCGGAAATACCGCTTCCCAACCCAAAACCGGCTACGCTCAGAGGTAGAAATAACTCATATGTTAACATCACGCTTGGAAGAATGGGGTGCTTTTCCGAACGTATGAAAGATGTGACCAACAGTATTGTTCCCAGGACTAGTACCAGGATATTTGCCCACCACAAGTGGGAGTGGAAAATGGCTTGGAAGAATGACTGCGGAGGAAAAACCTTGGCTGCGGTGCCTGCCATCAGGCTGCTTCCAAATATCAATCCGGCACTGATGGTAAATCCCACCAGGGTCTGCAAGAAGAATCGGCCTGAACCTGTCACAGTGGCCAGGATGATACCTACCCACGGTGCCATTAACGGAGCAAGCAGGATACCCACCAGCAGGATGCTTTGTGAATCGAATAAATAACCGGTGCCGAGAACTGCGCCACCTAGAAGTGAAAATAAGAAGAATTCGAAAGAGGGGAACGCTCGCCGCGCCAGGTTCTCAAGTACAGCAGCTCGGGCATCATTGCTCGCAGGGAGTAGAGATCGTCTGGCTCTGCGTCGGCGGGCAGGTGGCAATTGAGAAGGTGTTTCAGAAGGGTAAGGATCCTGATCTATGTTCATTTGCGTAAGTCCCCTTTAATGCGCATAGGTTTCTCGAGTAATTCCAGTGCGCTGAATACATCAAGCATTACCAGGTCTGCAGCCAGCATGGCTTCCACGGCTGTGCCTTCGGGAGAAAATACACAGATACCTAATGCGGCTGCCTTGAGCATCTCTGTATCATTTGCGCCTTGCCCAAGTGCCACCACGTAGTTTGCACCCAGGTTGCGAACGTAATCCGCCTTCTGTCCGGCTTCATTACCTGGTGTGACACGTACAGCTTTAAGATTAAGTAGCTGATCAATGGAGGACTGCCCTCCATGGGTATCTGCAGTCAACAGGTGGATAGTCAGGACCCCACGCAATGACGCCATCTTTTCCGCTAGTCCGGGGATCAATACGCCATCCACTGCCAGGGTGCCATTTACATCGCATACCAGGTGGTTCAGTTGCAGGTTCCCACGCCCCGGAATATTGATCTCAAGCATGGGTTTATTATACTTTAACAATCCAGACTTGACAGAGTGCCATCTTTGTTCGGTTTGCAGAGTAATTTCAATGTTTGATCTCGAATATCTCTCCAGCACTTGTTCCCTGAACTTCAGGGAAATAGGTCTGCCAGGCATGTGCGGGGAGGACCCGAAACTCACCAGCCTGTGTTGGAATGATGGTGTAAGTCAGTTCATAGCTGCCGGCAGGCAGGAAATTGGCTGACCATTGAATGTGGTCATCAAATATACGTGCTGAGTCAAAATACCACCAACCCCAGCCGCGCCCATAGGGGTATTCGCTATCAAAATTGACGGAAACATCCATTCCGCTCCCCTCGCCTTGTTGACTTGTCTTAAGACTGGTATCCAAAATTTCAGTACCCGCTGGTATAAAGTCCTCGAGCATCAGGTAATAAATATCATTCGGCAAGGTCAGGCTGAGATGCACAGTTAGCCTTCCTCCCTGGGTGAGTTGAATTGAATGCACGGGTTGACAGTTCTTTTTACATTCCGGGTTGGTATAGGTGCGGTTTAACTGCATCCCCATATTTAATGGTTTGGTATTTTCCACTGGTTGGAAAACTTGTAGAGCAGCCCGGTAATACAGGTTGCCGCTTCCATCCTGTCTTGTGATCTGCAATGCATTGGGAGATGTCGGATTCAAGCTCTCCAACCCGATGGAAGATGTCACCGGAGTTAACATGGAGGCTCCGGTTGCCTGGCCTTCAGCCAGTGGTAGACCGTTCAAAGTGGCATTGAAAGAAAAATCAGCCGTATACCCGCCAGTGCCAACCATGTAGGCATTCAGGGAACGAATAACCCAGGCAGTCTCGTAATTCGATCCCCAGTTTTTACTCGCATCCTGGTGCGCAACCAAATAGCGCACGGAATCTGCCAGAAGTGGAGAAGCTGGATCACGTACGGCCAGGGCATAGTTGACAATGGCGCTGGTTACCAGTGTGGAACCCGGGTTGTGCCAGCCGCGTGTTTCGCTTTCCCAATGAGCGCCGGTTGCCGAGCGAATGGCGGACGTTTCCAGGTTGGAGAACAATTCGCCAACCCGCTCATCCGGGCTGGAGATATCCGCAATGGTCAAAGCCAGGAGAGCTTGTGCCCATGGGGAAAGGTGATCTCGTCCTTTGTACAGGGTGTCCACCACATTGTCCTCTACACCACCACTGATCTGCAAGACATAACCTTCAAAAGCCAGCAGGTCGAGTTGCCAGTCATCCAATGGATTTCCACCGATATAGGGTCGGTTGGTATTTAGATAGCTGCATGCCTGGTCCAAAACGGAGTCTTCCACAATAAAACCTGCCTTTTGTGCCTTGTATAAGCCCATCAACACATAAGCACTCAGATAAGGATCACTGGTTTGTTGATTTTCCCAGGGGATCAGGCTGGTTGACCACCAGCTCCATCCGCCATCCTGGTTCTTTCCAAGTATCAAGCGCAGCACCGTGTTCTGAAGATTTTTTTCATAGCGGGCTTGCAGGGCAGGCATACTAAGACCAGAGTCAAGCAGCGATTGATAGACTTCCAGGTTGGGCAGGAAGTAGGAGAGCAGGGTTTCGTTGCTGCTGCTGGTGGGAGGTTCCTCGATCGCATCCAATCCGCTCAACAGGACGGCAGCCAGGGAAGGAGCCATTTCAAGCTCCAGTCCTCCACTTTGGGGATCAAAGGATCGTGGCAGGCTGATGACTTCCAGGCGTGATCCGGCAGCGGGGAGAATTCCAGCGGTATTGAAGGTTTGCGGAGATGAATATCTCAGGATGGGTAACGCACCCGTCTCCGGGTGTGAAGCATCTGTGTAACCTCCGCCCTGAACCGAGAAGGTGAAATCAGCATTCTCGGCTGATTGAGCACTACCCCACCAGGTGACCAGGCTGCGCCCTCCAGCTGGAATGTTCAGACTCTGGTCAGCTTTGGAGGGATCATCCAGGTTGAAATTAGTTGCCTTCAGGGATACGTTTACGTCCAGAGCTGTGGAAGTATTGTTATTTACCATGGCTCCTAATTCCACATGGTCTCCTGCCACCAGGAACCGCGGAGTTACGGGACGGATCAATAGCAGCTTGGTACTTACCACTTGCAAGCTTGCTTGACCGACAAGAGTATCTTTGCTTAGGCCGCGTACATCCACCTGCCAGGTGGTCAGGTTATCCGGAAGCTTTATGCTCGCCTGGGCAAGTCCATCCTTATCAGTCACAAGGGTTGCACTCCAAAAGGCGGTATCAGGAAAATTCTGACGGGCGACATCCACAAAAGCACCATCGCCTCCGCCTCCACCACGACCTCCGGAAAAGATAACTCCACGAAGGCTTTCGGCTGCTAGGGATATACCGGTCGTGATACCCAATGATTGCTTGCCATAAAAAGCAGGCAGTATTTCCAATGAGTTGGGGTCAGCCAGAGCCAGGGCAGCCAGATCCACTACGGCAAGTGAAAATTCAGCCTGGACAGGTGCGCCACCGCTGTCTGTAATGCGCACCCCAAAGGTAACCTCGCCTCCCGGTTCACTGCGTTCTGGCTGACTGGTGATTTCAACGTTCAGAGTTTGTGCGTTCGGAGCCACAGGTAGATTGACATACCCTTGCCGGAAAGTGGAACCTCCCAAAAGTGTGACTGAAACATAAATATTCGGTGCATCTGCATCGGTTAAGGGTAGTGAGAAGGTGCTGCCGCCTGCTGCCACCTGGATGACCTCTTGACTGTGAATGCTGCCGCGCTCAACCGTTACCAGTGCAGGGAAAATTCCTCCAATTGGGTTGGGAATAAAAATATTCGCTGTCTGCCCGGGTTGATACGCTTCCCTGTCGGCTGTCAGGCTGATCTTCTGGAAGGACAGGTTTGGCCAGGCAGCCTGGTCTTGCCCAGCAACCCAGATCATGAGCTGTGTTCGTACCCCATTTGCAGATACATCCAGCATGAAAGTTCCGGGATTGGGTGCTGTGAAATTAAGTCGGGCGCTGCCATCCGTTCCAGTGGAAAAATCAGAACTGGATACCGGTGTATAAACAGCCACATAAGTTGGATACGGATTGTTGGGGTCATTTGATTCCTGGCTTTCCCAGGTGACTTGTTGAAATTCGGCGTGCAGGCTGTGGGATGCGGATGGATTGGACTTCCAATCCACCGTGAGAACATCGAAACCCATCTCGCTGCCAGCCTGGGCGATCCACAGGTCAGGTTGCACACCGATGTAAAAATCGGCAGGATGACGTCGTGCGCTTGCCCGTCCTGAAACAGATTGTCCGCTCTCATCTTGGGCTGTTACCTCAAGCGTCAGCTCTCGAAAATCGTCGATGCTAGGAAGGTCAGATAAGGTAAGGGTAACGAGCCCGTTCGCATCTGTTACTGCTTCACCCGTGTCCAGGACTTCACCATAATACCCTTCGCCTGTGGTTGGAGAATACCAGAAACTGTTGTAATCGCCGACCTGGTAATCCGGTAGGATAAAAGTATCCGGATTGGAATACAAGGTCCATTGCAGGCTCATGCCATCCACTGGGGCATCGAAGAAGTAACGAGCCGAGATACTGGCTTGCATGGGTTGACTGGCATTAATATCTGTGGGAAGTAGGTCAACGGATAGATTAATGCCGGGTTTACGATAATTGGCAACATTGAAATAGCCGTAGAAATTGGGGATCTTGGATGAGATCGAATAATATCCTGGCACAGCATCTGCCGGGAGTTGGAACTCACCCGATGCAGTCCCAAATTCAGAGAGTGGCAGGTCAAACTTCCAGCTTGAACCATAGTCATCCATAATGGAAAAAGGTAGGGACTGCAGATCAACTGGAGTGTATCGTCCGTCAAATGCTTGTCGTGCCACAAGCCGGAAGTAGACAGTCTGACCGGGGCGGTAGATCGGTCGATCTGTATAGAAGTAGATTTTCGGGGCTGGAGGGGTACGGTCATAAGACAGGCCAAAATTCCATGGAGATATCTCCTGGTTCCAGTTCGATAATGCCATTCCAAAGTTGGCATCCCCGGGTTCACCAATTACTGCATAATAAGAACTGTAATAATTATCCTGGGTGGGGGCAGGGACCGAACCATGCCAGAGTCCCTGTGAGTCGGTTTCACCGGAGGCCAGCAGGCTGCCATCATCACGGAATATCCTGAGAGGGGCGTTGGTGATCGCTTGATTATGACTGAGATCCATAGCCCATACCAGGGCATCCTGGCTGCCCATCTTGAATGTGATATTTACATTACTGGCTACCAGGAAAACCTTCCGTGTTCCATAGTTTCCATTTTGCGTGGCTTGTGGACCAGAAAGAGAAAGGTAATACAACCCCGGCGTAATTTCTGTTCCGAGGGAGATGGGAACTTGTTGGCTGATATTGGCTGGCAGGTCGATTTCAGCCTGCCAGTTCTTGCTGGTTCCTGGTTCGGGAATATAGGCCTGTTGAGCATTGTACCCATCGGGTCCATTCAGGTAGATTATTTCTTCGAGAGTAAGAGGTGCCAGGGAAATATCAATGCTATCCAGATTGGTGGCTTGGACATAGTAATCAGGTTGGCTGGCACGCACGAAATAAGTATCTGTACCCAGGTAAAGCAGATCCATGCCAGGGGTGGCAGGTGGAGTGCTGAAATGGGTACTGATCGTCTCTCCAAGTTTCTGCCCCCAGATATCTTTAAGGCTTTTATCAACCGTTACTGTGTAGTTGGTATTGGCCTGGAACGAACCGCTGATGTACATGGTTTGTTCAGATGCATAAGTGTAAAAATTGGCAGTTGCAGGCTCTATTGAAACCAGGGATTGATAAGCGCTGGTCTGGATCGGAGCACTGAAATTGATCTGCAGACTACTATATAGTGAGGACAAGCTGCCGGTGTCGTAAGGATCCGTGTACTGGATCTTAAGATCAGGAAAAGTCTGGACTGCAAAACGGTTCTCAGCTCCTATAGAGCTACCCCCTCTGGCTTGTGCTCCGGCTCCCAACAGCAGGGTATAGTCAGTGGAACGTTCCAAGCTACTGGAAGGTGTGAAGGTGAAAACGGTATGATTGGCATTCCAGGAGTATTTACCATCCACCGCACCATTATCAGAACTGAAACTGAAATTGGCTTCAACACTGGTTGTGTCCATGGGTTGATTAAAAGTCATCTTGATAGGTTGGTCTAGTGGGAAGGGTGTTTCGCTGGAAGGCTCTAATTCAAGCAGCCTCGGAAGACCCACGGTGAAGTTCCAGGTCAGGTCATTAAGATCCAACAAGCTGCCGGATGTAGCAGTTAAAGTCGGGTTGATGCTAACGGTGTAATTCACACCTCCACTCAATCCTGGGTCGGGGTAGAAGATGTACGTACTCGTATTGATCCATTCACCAGAACCACTTGCAGCTGGTTGCAGGCTGAAGCCTTGTGGCAGGCTCGACGGGTCGGCACCGAGTGGAACGACTGGCTGATTAAAGGCTGCCACCACAGCAGCTGAAGAGGATACGTCTTGAGTGCTGCTTTCAGGCAGGGTTTGTATCAGGCGCAGGTCGTCCGAAGTGGAAAAATTGATGCGGACTGGCTCCTGAAATCCAAGACCATTGCTGGCTTTCAGATTGGTATCAAGTGTAATGTCCAGGTTCGTATTGGCTGTAAAAGACTGTATTGGCGTGAACTTAAGGGTGTTGTCATCCAGCCAGTCAAATTTCCCGGTGACCATGAGTTGGTTTGCCAGTGAAGTCTCTATATCGGAACGTAGCATGGGCTGGTTGAAATAAAACGTCAATGCCTGTTGATTGGCGATCAGACTCCCGGAGGGGGGATCGGTCTCAACCAGGACAGGTGGTAAAGGAGGTAGGGGGATTGCTGTAGGTGTAGGGGTGGCTTGAGGTGTCCCTCCCGGAAGATTACACGACGACAGAGCCAGAAGAATTACAATACCAATGCGCCAGTACGGGTTGAATTTGATCATTTACAGCCTCCTGAATGGATACAAGCATATTATACATTGCTGCCGTGGAGCTTGGGTGGAAAAAACCAAAATACTTGGACACGATATGGACGTTCAGATTTTTTATTTGTTCCTCACTAACACGTATAAGAAGAAGATTGAAAAAGGGATGATCTTGTGTGCAAAAGATGCTCAACTTTGAGCAATTATTATTTTGCCTTTTCTTATCAACCTTAGGCATTTCAAAGAAAGGTGAACTCAATAAAAAGAATTAAAATAAAATGGGACTGTCTCAGTTCTTATTCTGAAAAATCCCATTAAAAAATTTGATCCAGGTGATCCCTTTGCAGGGATGTTTGGAAGTAAATTATCTAAAGTTTTGCATATGGTAGGATTCCCGGGTAATGAAGGAAATTTTACAAGTGGGGGAAACTTCAATCGATTGCCAGTCAGCCAGCTTGGTCCAGTATCCAAAGAGCGCATAGGTTCCTGCCGAAGGTGCCTGGGCGCAGGCCATTATTTTTCCTTCTATCGTAGGTACCCAATCCACACTTGTGATCAGCATGTTCCAGGACTCACCGCTCAGCATGTAGATATCACCTGACCAGCCGTATTGATTTCCTTCAAAAGGATGGCAGATCTTGGCAGGACTTGTCAAATAAAGTCCGTTGGTTAATAATGTCCCCCATTCAGATTTGGTAATGCTGATTGTATTCATGGGGATTTCATAGCCGGCAACACTTGGGGTCCATTCCCAGGGACCCGAAGCTACTCCTGTTGAAGGTTCCTTTGTTAAGGCAAATGCTTGCCCTGGAACCGAAACGATGACCAAAGCCAGAGCCATTACCAATGTAACCACCAGTCGAGTTCTATTTTTCATTTTTTCTCCATTATTTGTTTAGTTTAGATATTTAAAAATATTATGACAATTATTATCCAAAATCAGATATTTAGCAAGGGTTAATTGATTACAACGTGCTCCACCTCAGATAATGGACTAAAAATATTAATGAATATGGTAGATAATTTTTTTATTAAACTGGGGTATGAATCCGACTGGAAGATGACTATTGATGATCTGAAAACCAGAAGCAGGTTCGAAATATCTTGATAATCAAGTGCGTCGAGGAAGAAAGCCAGGCGCAAAAACCAGGTCCGATCTGGATATCCATAGTGAGTGCCTCCGTTTGCAATTGTGCAAACCAGTACCTTTTGTTCCTCATTTGTAAAGATGATCCATTAAACTGATATTGCCCGTTGATTAATTGGAACGAAGGATGATACAATATTATTAGTATGGATGTTACACCTTGAAAGGAGGCAAAGGAGAAGATATACATAAAATCCAACTAAATTGTCCATTCCAAGATATATTCACATGAAAGAGGAGAAGTCAATGAATAGAAAGTCTATTTCCACAATTTTGGGGTTGATACTTGTGTTATCAATGGTTTTATCGGCTTGTGCCCCCAAGGCTACCGAAACCCCTCCCGCCGCTCCATTCATCTTCGGGCGTGGCGCCGATTCAGTCCAACTGGATCCTGCCATCATTACCGATGGTGAATCCCTCCGTGTTACCGGTCAGGTTCTCGAACCTCTCTACCAGTATGAACTAGGCAGCACAAAGCCAGTTCCAGCACTTGCTGAAGAATGTGTACCGAATGCAGAGGCAAATATATGGAGTTGCAAACTGCGCGAAGGTGTTAAATTCCACGATGGTACTGATTTCAATGCGGATGCAGTTGTTTTCAACTTCGAACGCTGGCGCTTCACAACCAACCCATATCATTACCCAAGCCAGGTGTTTGAGTACTACGAAGCCCAATTTGGTGGTTTTGATGATGCCAGCTTGATAACCGAAGTCAAGAAAATCGATGATTACAATGTTCAATTTACATTGAGCACACCTATGGCTCCCTTCCTGGCCAACCTTGCCATGGATATTTTTGCCATCTCCAGCCCGACTGCTATTAAAGCCGCTGGTGAAGCTTATGGTACACCCAGTGGCGGTTGTGTTGGCACCGGTCCATTCAAATTCGTGTCCTGGGAAGAAGGCAACCAGATCGTCGTTGACGCCAATGCAGATTATTGGGGTGGAGCTCCTACCATCAGCCAGATCGTTTTCCGTGTCATCCCGGATGATTCAGCCCGTTTCCTGGCTCTTAAAGCCGGTGATATCCAGGGTTTGGAACAGGCCGTTATTGAAGATCTTGCAGCTGCCGAAGCCGATCCAAACCTCACGATTATTACCCGTCCCGCCTTGAACACCAGCTACCTGGCTTTCAACTTCAAGATCCTGGAATTCCAGGATATCAAAGTTCGTGAAGCGTTTGCACATGCCGTCGATAAAGAAGGCTTGATCAAAAACTTCTTTGGTAAATATGGTGAAGTTGCCAAGAACCTGTTGCCTCCATTGATTATGGGTCATAATGAAGCAATTGTCGATTGGACATACGATCCTGCTCTTTCCAAACAACTCCTGGCCGATGCCGGTTTCCCGGATGGCTTGAGCGAAGTCACCATTGCAGAAGATATTCTTGATGCGGAAGGTGCTGTCCTCTATGCTGCCGGGGATAAAATTCCTCTGCGGCTCTATTACATGCCGGTGACACGCTTCTACTTCCCGGCCTCCAAGGAAATTGGCGAAGCATTGGCAGCCAACCTTACCAATGCTGGCTTTAATGTTGAGCTTTATCTCGAAGGGGACTGGCCAACATATCTCGGTTCACGCCGTAATGGTACCCTGGTTGGTATCTACATGTTGGGATGGGGCGGAGATAATGGCGATCCCGACAACTTCACCGGATACTTCTTCGGCGGTGGTGCCGAGCCTATCCAGCGTGAAGGTTGGTACCAGAATGCCGAATTGGCAGACCTTCTCCATCAGGCCCTGGTCAACCCCGATCGCGCCGCTCGCGAAACCCTCTACAAGCAGACCGAGCAATTAATGCATGATGATGTGATGCGCATCTGGTTGGGTCACAACAACACACCATTGATCTTCTCATCCAAGGTTTCGGGTTACGGCGCCCAACCTGTCGGTGCGGATTACTTTGAATTTATTAAAGTTGCACCTTAGGTCAGTGGTAACCACAGTTTGATTATTAATTTCTAACCGATTTGTTTCGTATTTACTGGGGGGCGGATCTCTTCCGCCCCCCAGTTGAAGATTATCAAATGAGGTCCACTTGGGCAGATATATTCTTCGAAGATTGATCTCAGTTCTACCTACGCTGATAGGTGTAACGCTGATTATTTTTTTGTTTCAGCGACTTATCCCGGGTGATCCGGCTGTTGCCATGCTGGGCGAACATGCCACCCAGGAAAATGTCGAACGCATCCGGGAACAGTTCGGATTGAATAGACCTGCCTTTCTGGATCGTGAAGCTCTTGCCAATGGTGATCTGGCTGGTTTCTTTGACAGCCAATACATCAGGTACATTGAACGGCTTCTTCATTTTGACCTTGGCAATTCCATCCACCGTCGTATTCCGGTTTTGGAAACATTGGGCGAACGGTTCCCTGCAACCATGGAATTGGCTTTGCTTTCTATGTTTATTGCCCTGCTGATAGGTCTCCCCGTTGGAATTGCTTCTGCTGCCAGGAGAAATTCCACTCTGGATGGTGTCACCATGGTGGGATCATTGATAGGTGTTTCCATGCCCATCTTCTGGTTGGGTATTATGGAGATCATGCTTTTTTCGGTTTTTCTGAAATGGCTCCCATCGGGGGGGCGCCTCAGCACAGGGATGGTAATAACACCTATCACCAACCTTTTGCTTGTGGATAGTCTGCTGACAGGAAATATTTCAGGCTTTATTGACGCCCTAAAAAATATCGCCATGCCTGCTTTGGCTTTGGCAACCATCCCTACAGCCATTATTGCTCGTATGACACGTTCCAGTATGTTGGATGTGTTGCAGGAGGATTACATTCGTACCGCCAAGGCAAAAGGATTGGTGGAGCGGGTTGTTCTTTTCCGCCATGCATTAAAAAATGCCTTTCTGCCCGTCATCACCATCATTGGTATCCAGGTGGGAACCTTGCTGGCTGGTGCTGTGCTGACTGAAACCATCTTTTCCTGGCCGGGCATCGGCAAGTGGGTCTATGATTCAATCCTGGGTCGGGACTATCCGATCGTTCAAGGTGTCACACTACTCATCGCAATTATTTTCTTATTGGTCAATCTTATCGTGGATATTTCCTATGCAACCATTGACCCACGCATTTCTTACGATTAAGGGGAGAATTTATGTCAGAATCGAATCCAATTGATACAGAATTCGTTGATTTCGCAATTCGTGAACATCGCTCCTTATGGTTGGATGCCTGGCGACGTCTGCTTGCCAGTAAAACTGCCATGCTGGGATTATTTGTGGTGGGTTTATTTGTTCTCACGGCTGGGCTGTCTCATTACTTCTGGAAATATGATCCCAAATCGGATCTGGATTATTCTTCTAAATTGCTGGCACCGAACCTGGTGGTAACTGAAGATTCCCCCATCATTCACATTTTTGGCACAGATAAATTGGGTCGGGATAATTTCAGACGAGTGGTGCACGGCGGATGGAATTCCTTGCGTGTTGGCTTGGTCGCTGTCAGCATTTCACTTATTATTGGTGGCTTGCTGGGTTTGCTGGCTGGTTTTTTCGAAAGCATTGATATGAATTTTTGGGAAAAAGTAACCCTGATGGGTCTGCTGGGTCTGGGTCTCGGTTCCCTTTCTGCCTGGGTAGCTGCACAGCCATTTCAGGTTTTACTGTTTTTAGGGTTGGGGATATTATCGGTGGTTTTTCAAAAATGGGAAGCTGGCAACAAGCTTCGCCTGTTTGTATTTTCCATATTGGGTATGCTTCTGGGTGGTGTGCCAGGGTTTCTGGTGGGACCCATGGTCGGGCTGGTTTGCGGAGTTTTGGGTTTGATCGGAGGTTTGATCCTTTCACGTCCTTTGGGTGGAAAAGTGTTTTCCGATGTGACCATGCGTATAATGGATGTGATCCTTTCATTTCCCAGTTATCTTTTAGCTATCGCCATTGTTGCATTTCTTGGTCCTGGTCTTGAGAAAGGCATGATCGCGATAGGTGTTGTTGGTATTCCTATATATGCCCGCCTTGCACGCTCAGCCGTTCTATCGGTCAGCCAGAAAGAATACGTGCTTGCTGCCCAGGCTGTTGGCGAATCACATGGACGGGTTCTCTTTAAGCATATTGTTCCGAACATTCTCTCGCCGATCATTGTTCAATCCACAATGGGGTTGGCCAATGCGATCCTTTCAGCGGCTGCACTGGGCTTTCTTGGTCTGGGTGCAATTCCTCCCGAACCGGAGTGGGGAGCGATGCTCGGAGATAGTTATAAATATCTTTCCAGCGGTGCCTGGTGGGCGGTTTTGTTCCCGGGGTTGGCAATTATGCTCAGCGTTTTAGGCTTCAACCTTTTGGGTGATGGATTACGCGATGCATTAGACCCAAAAATGCGAATTTAACCTAAAATGCAACTTCTGAGGAGCAGAATGGAACCATTATTAAGTCTCAAGAATCTAAAAACACGTTTTCATACCGAGGATGGCATTGTTAAAGCCGTCAATGGTGTCACTTACTCCATGAATGCCGGAGAAGTCCTGGGGGTTGTCGGTGAAAGCGGTTGCGGAAAAAGCGTACATGCCCTCTCGATCATGCGCCTTATCCAGATCCCACCTGGAGAAATTGAGAGTGGTGAGATCTGGTTCGACGGACGTGATTTATTGAAGCTGGATGAAAATGAGATGCGTCAGGTCCGCGGCAGGGATATTGCCATGGTATTCCAGGATCCCATGTCATCTCTCAATCCGGTCTACACGGTAGGTTTCCAAATTTGCGAAGCATTAATGCTTCACAAGAATATGAACAAGAACGATGCCCGGGATCGGGCAGTGGACCTCCTTAACCTGGTAGGAATTCCGGAAGCCAGGACCCGCTTGGATAATTATCCCCATCAATTTTCTGGAGGTATGCGTCAAAGGGCAATGATCGCCATGGCGCTCTCGTGTGAACCCAAGCTTCTGATCGCAGATGAACCCACCACGGCGTTGGATGTCACCATCCAGGCTCAGATCATCAACCTGGTGGTAAAACTTCAGGAAGAACTGGGCATGGCAGTCATGTGGATAACCCATGATCTGGGTATCGTTGCAGAATTGGCGCATTCAATCAATGTCATGTATGCTGGCTACATCATTGAAAGGGGTAATGTCAGGGATATTTATCATAGAACACTGCATCCGTATACCCAGGGTCTGTTGGGTTCTTTACCAGTGATTGATGAAGCCCCGGGGACGAAACTGATCTCTATCCCTGGTCTTCCCCCAGACCTGGTGGATTTACCCAAGGGTTGCCCTTTTTATATCCGTTGTACTTATCGAGTGGATCAATGCAGACTTGAGGTTCCACAACTTGTGGAAGCAGATAATAACGAACATTCAGTCGCCTGTTGGCGCTGGCAGGAAATTGCAGGGAAAGGTACTCAATGACAACGGAGATTTCAACCCTGGTCCAGGTTCAAAACCTGAAGAAGTATTTTCCAATTTATAAAGGTCTTTTTGTTAATCGGCATATTAATGATGTGAAAGCAGTTGATGATATCAGCTTTGATATCTATAAAGGGGAAACACTTGGTTTGGTGGGTGAAACAGGTTGTGGGAAAACAACGGTGGGTCGAACCATCCTGCAGCTCTACCGGCCAACTTCTGGAAAAATAATCTTTGCCGGGGTTAACCTGGCTGACCTGCAGGAAAATGATATGCGCATCATGCGCCGTCGCATGCAAATGATCTTCCAGGATCCGTATGCGTCACTCAATCCTCGCATGACCGTTGGATCGATCATCTCCGCTCCTCTCGATGTTCACACATCTGCATCCAGGAAGGAAAAACGGGATCAAGTACAGGAATTGTTGAAGATCGTCGGATTGAACCCGGACTTTGTCAATCGATATCCGCATGAATTCTCAGGCGGACAACGCCAACGCATAGGCATCGCACGCGCTTTGGCGTTAAGCCCGGATCTGATCATTTGTGATGAACCTATTTCATCGTTGGATGTTTCCATTCAGGCACAAGTAGTGAACTTGCTGGAAGAACTTCAAGACCGGCTTGGATTGACTTATCTTTTCATCGCCCATGACCTCAGCATGGTCCGCCATATCAGCAACCGGATGGTTGTAATGTATCTTGGAAAGATAATGGAACTCGCTGACAGAAATGAAATATATTTGAAACCGCTTCACCCGTATACACAGGCTCTCATGTCTGCTGTTCCCATTCCTGATCCGGATAAAGCCAGGAACCGTCAGCGTATTTTCCTTGAAGGAGATATTCCCAGCCCGGTAAATCCTCCCACTGGGTGCAACTTTAATACCCGCTGCCCTATAGCCACTGAAGAATGTTTTAAGATCGATCCGGAATATCGGGAAATAACACCCAGGCATTTTGTGGCGTGTCACCACGCTGAACAATTTAATAATTAAGGTGATCAAATTTTGCTATCTGACTCCTCTCCAAATTGGTGAGGAGTTTCTCCATGCTTGCCAATTTAAATTCCTGTTTTAATATATCGGATACTAATGGATATGAAACCTCAATTGACATGGCAAAAGATCACATTAAAACTGCGAAATCCGTTTCGGATCTCATACGGTACCAGTGAAGAACGTCTTGCCTACTGGATCAGGCTAAAAAATGATGAAGGCTGGGGGGAGGGTACGATCCCACCTTATTACGGTGTCAGAACAGATGATATGGAATTGTTCTGGAAAAATGCCTCAGAATCGGTGCTTCCTTTTCCGGAAGAACCTGAAAAAATCTCATCCTGGGTGGGTACAGATGGACCTGCCCCGGCGCGCTGTGCTTTGGACATCGCTTTTCATGACCGCATTGCGCGTGCCAACAATTTGCCGCTATATAAATTATTGTGTCTTTCCAAACCTGAACCTAAAATTAGTTCTTTTACGATTGCGATCGATACGCCCTCAGAAATGGCAAACAAAGCATTACTGGCTAAAAATTATTCGATCATCAAAGTCAAGCTTGGCAGTGATGACTTGGATATGGTTCGTTTACAGGCCATTCGTGAAGTTCGACCGGATGTACAATTAAGATTGGATGCGAATGCTGGTTGGACACTGGAAAATGCCATGGGATACATCCAGGATTTGGAGCGATTTAACCTTGAAATGATCGAACAGCCCTTGCACAAAGATGATATTAAGGGGATGGGGATAATTCAATCACAAACCGATATTCCGATCGTTGCCGATGAATCAGTTCAGACATTAAAAAATATTGAAGACCTGGCTGCAGTTGGAGTGAAAGGTGTAAATATTAAATTGATGAAAGTGGGCGGTTTGTCGCCTGCATTGAAAATGATAAAAAGATCCAGGGAACTTGGGTTGAAGGTAATGTTGGGTTGCATGGTCGAAACATCCATAGGCACAACTGCCATGGCGCACCTCGGCAGTTTGGCGGAGTGGTTGGATCTGGATGCTCCTGCTTTGATCGCAAATGATCCATTTGATGGAATGATCTTTGATGGATCTGGAACTGTGAAAATTCCAGATAGGGAAGGGATTGGTGTAGTTTTAAAAAGCCTGTAAATTTATGTTGATGGTTATCCTGTATTTAATAATAGGTGGTCGCTAAGAATATCCACCTCTCCTGGCAAATGAAATAACCAGTTCTTATGAAAAGATACCGACCAGTCTGGGATATTTAAAAGCTGATAGGTTGGAAGGGCTGGTTTACATCCCGCGTATGTAAGTAGTCTCTTGCAATAGGTGAGCTTTCATCTCATTTTGGAATTGTGGTTGGCCAAATGGGAAAGCCTTAGCAAATTAAACACAACGACTCCCATACTATAGGGAAAGATTACTGAATCTGGTAAAAAATGGTCAACTTATTTCTTTGGGAGTTACCAGGTTATTGGTTTATTTCAAGTCTGATTTCTTTTGTAGGAACAGCCGGGTAGCATCAAGAAAGGATATATCAACTTTCCGTGTTTTCTCCCAGGTATCCAATAATTGCGTAATAGTCAGGACAGCATGCAAGTGATATCCTGCCAGTGCAAGGGCTTCCTTCGCCCCCGATTGACGGTCCACCAGCACGACGACATCAAAAATCTTCAACCCGACTGCGGTTAGCTTTTCAATGGCTTCGAATTTGCTCCCCCCGGTGGTAGCCAGGTCATCGATAATAACGATTGTTTCTCCCGCATGGTATTCGCCCTCGATCTCGGCTTTTGTTCCATATTGTTTGACCTCCTTCCGCGGGTAGATCATTGGGTAACCACCTGCCAGGGAGATGGCAGTTGCGATTGGAATGGCAGCATAAGGCAGACCAGCCAGTCGTTCGAAGTGCAGATTCTTCAGGATTGGCAGGTAGGCTACCCCCACTTGATTGAGAAGCTTGGGGTGGCTGATGACTCTTCTCAAGTCAATATAGATGGGCGATATCAAACCGGATTTGAGTTTGAACTCCCCAAATTTGATGCAACCAGATTCAAGCAGACTATCGGCCAGGAAAGCCAGGGTTGTTTCAGCCATGATCCATCCTGTTCTTGATCTCGACCATGTCATCCCGCAATTCCGCTGCAGCTCGTCTCACATCTTCAGCCCTGGAGATGCTCCGTGAAACAGAGATCAGCATACCTTTGCCATCTTGCCGCAAACCACATTGCAGGGCTGTTTCCAGGTCTGCCCCTTGCGCACCTACACCAGGCACCAGAAACCATGCATCCGGTGCAGCTTTGCGTACTCGCACCAGAGCCTCGGGTTGGGTTGCCCCAACCACCAGGCCTATGTTGTCGGCTGTATTCCATTCTTGCACCAGGTGGGCTACGTGCTCGTACAACGGTATGCCGTGTTGGTCTCCAGTTGTGAAAGACAGGTCTTGCAGATCGCCTGCTCCAGGGTTGCTGGTCTTGCATAATATAAAAACACCTTTGCCTGGGTACTTCAGGAATGGTTCGATCGAATCCCGACCCAGGTAAGGGTTGAGAGTGACAGCATCTGCCCCCAGGCTCATAAAGGTTGAGCTGGCATAGGCTTCGGCTGTCGAAGCGATGTCCCCGCGTTTGGCATCCAGGATCACAGGAATGTGGGACCCCAATCGATCGGATTCCGCCTGTACGGCGGTAACCACATCCTTGAGGGCTTTCCAGCCCTCGGGTCCATAGAACTCAAAGAAGGCCGCATTAGGTTTGAATGCCGCCGCATAGTTGACTGTTCTCTTAATAAGGTTCAGGCAAAAATCCCGCGCTGCTTCAGCCGTTGCAGTGGGCAGATCGGATGGATGCGGGTCAAGTCCCACACACAGCAGGGACGAGCAATCATCAACACGCTTGCTAAGAAATGAGAAGAAAGTTTCCATGCGAATCCTATTCAACCAAATTGCGAAAACATGAAGGTCACGGAGAAACGAAATATTAAAATTCTGTAAACCTCAAGTCTCTGATATATTAAGCCTTTCCCAGCACCATCGCTAGCAAAGCCATTCTAACGTATAAACCATATTCCATCTGGCGGAAGTAAGCCGCGCGTGGATCATCGTCGAAGTCCGGGCTGATCTCACCTACGCGCGGTAGCGGGTGCATGACGATCATCTCCTTCTTGGCAGCTCGCATGATCTCCGGGTTTATCACGAATGAACCTCTTACGGACTCGTAGGCTATCGGGTCTTCAAAACGCTCCTTCTGGACACGCGTGACATATAAAACATCCGTTTCAGGAAGTATCTTTTCAAGCGAGTCATATTCAGCCTGTGGGATGCCTTTGGCTGCAACTTCAGCCATGACCTCTTTCGGCATTCGCAGAATTTCAGGGGAGATATAATTAAGTTTTACCTTGTAAAGCGATAGCAGGCGTGCCAGGGAGTGCACGGTGCGCCCATACTTAAGGTCACCCAGCATAGTAACGGTCATGCCATCGATCTGCCCTGCACCGAGTTCTTCAAAGATGGTGAAGGTGTCCAGCAAAGCTTGGGTGGGGTGCTCTCCAATGCCATCCCCGGCGTTAATGACTGGTTTTTTTGCTGCCTGGGCTGCGATGGCAGCCGAGCCGGTCTCAGGGTGGCGCAGGACGATCACATCTGCATAGCACTCCAGTGTGCGGATCGTATCTGGTAGGGATTCGCCTTTTGCTACCGATGAGTATTTCACTTCGTTTATTGGGATGACCGATCCACCCAGTCGTTCCATCGCCGCGGTGAACGAGGATGATGTCCGTGTGGATGGTTCGTAGAACAGGTTTGCCAGGATCTTGCCTTTCAGCAGGTCAAAAGTACCGACACGATCGACCATGCCGTGCATCTCATGGGAGACGCCAAATACATATTCCAGGTCAACCCGGTTGAACTGCTTGACCGAAATGATGTCCTTGCCGTACCAGGGTGCGTTCTTATGGTCCCCGAAAGGCAGATAAGGGCTGTTAGGTTGAGTGGGCATAGATTTCTCCTTGATCTAATTTGTCATTGCGAACCACCTGTTGGTTGAGTAGCCGCATAGTGGCGTATCGAAACCAACAATTAATTAACTAGTTTTCACTAAAAATATCTTTAATCTGGATCGGTGTCTCGATAAAGCAAAACGCATCGCCTGCTCGATAATCGAACCTGCATTTCCCAAAATCAATTATCTATAAATATTATCTAATTATTCAACTCCTTCTTATTAACTTGACTTTAGAATGCTGAACAAAACGCCGAAAAGGCGCTCGAACCTTAATAACTGATAAAGTAGACCAAAACCCGCATTATGTGCCGGGTGAAGCCCGATCTGGAACCGAAAACGTCTT